>MDSV01145538.1_pt1 | contig 25383 bp, 24 predicted proteins | sample 810851 | NCBI WGS metagenome assembly MDSV01 (sample SAMN05326640, study PRJNA326480) | marine metagenome | isolation source: seawater | place: Atlantic Ocean: North East | collected 2012
AGCCACAGGCTCCTCAACTTCTTCAGCAGGAGCTTCCTCAGCCACAGGCTCCTCAACTTCTTCAGCAGGAGCTTCCTCAGCTACAGGCTCCTGAACAGAAGCCTCCTCTTTAGTTTCATACTCGATTGGCTCTAAAGGTTTTCCGGTAAATTCTTCCCAGGCACCCGATATCCTGAGGAGTTTTTCGACACGCTCTGTAGGTTTAGCCCCGTTCCTTAGCCAATGGATGGCTCGATCATTATCAATATTTATCCTTGAGGGCTCTTGACGAGGCTCGTATGTACCAATGATCTCAATAAAGCGACCGTTCCTTGGCGACCTACTGTCAGCTGCTACAAGCCGGTAGGTCGGTTGTTTTCGTTTTCCTGTTCGTACAAGACGAAGTTTAACTGCCACTTTTTCTTCTTTCTGATTTTACTGAGGCCTTCCGGCTACTCTTTGTGGACAGTGGGTATCCTATTCGATTTTACTACGGATACACACCTCTATTCCCACTTAGTGTCCTTCATATTCTGCCGATCAAAAGTTGGACTTCAATACCTTTTTAACAATTTCATTGAAAAAATATATCTCATCAATTTTTAAATGAACCAAATTCGCTTAAATCGAAGGCATCAACTGTCTTATTAATTTCTCTTTTAGCTCTTGGGTTCTGTTTACCTTTTCGACCCTTTGATGATTTTTTCTTTTTCTTTTTATTGGGTTTTACTGTGCCTTTCATCATTTTTTTGATTTCTTTGAATTGTTTAAGGAGGAGACTTACCTCTTGGATGCTTGTTCCTGAACCTTTTGCTATCCGGCTTCTACGCGATCCATCAATGATTTCAGGTCTGTCACGCTCCTCATATGTCATTGATGTAATTATCGCCTCCACTCGCGTTAATCGAGTCTCATCAACGTCACCCGGGTTCACGCCCTGAGGGAGATCTGGCATCATTCCAACAATATTCTGCAAAGGACCCATTTTTTTTAACTGTTGCATCTGATCGAGGAAGTCTTCAAGGTTGAACTGACCGCTAAGAAGTCGCTCGGCCGCCCTTTGAGCTTCCTGCTGATCAAAAGCATCTTCTGCTTTTTCGATAAGCGTTAGGACATCGCCCATTCCAAGAATCCTGCTGGCTAAACGGTCTGGGTGGAACACTTCGAAGTCTTCAACCTTCTCTCCTGTAGAGGCAAACGCTATTGGCTTCCCGACGATTGTCTTCGCCGATAGCGCGGCACCACCTCTTGAATCACCATCCAGTTTGGTGAGGATCATTCCATCGAGAGTTAATTTATCGTTGAATGCGTCAGCCACGTTTACAGCCTCTTGCCCAGTCATGGCATCGATTACTAGGAATGTGTAATGAGGCTTAATTTCATCTGAGATCTGTCGAATTTCGTTCATTAAGTCTTCGTCTATGCTTAGCCGGCCGGCAGTGTCACAGATAAGTACATCTCGGCCAGAAGAAATTGCTTCGCTTAAACCATTCCTTGCGACTTTAACAGGGTCGCTACTTTCGGAGAAGACAGGGATATCTACGTCGTTTGCAAGAACTCGAAGTTGCTCAACGGCAGCAGGACGTTGCAAGTCAGCACCGATGAGAATGGGGTTTCTCCCTTGAGATTTAAACCACTTCGCTAATTTAACTGCGTTTGTTGTCTTACCGACACCCTGTAGGCCAGCCAAGAGAACGACTGTCGGTGGCTTATCTGAATAAGCTATATTTAATGCTTGACCTCCAAGTATCTCTACGAGTTCGTCATTAACGATCTTTATAACTTGCTGGGCGGGATTGAGAGCGGTATGTATCTCACTTTGCAGACAACGCTCTATCACCTTATCTTGGAACTGCTTAGCTACTTTCAGGTTTACATCAGCTTCGAGGAGCGCCGTACGGACCTCGGACATAATTGCATTAATATCTGACTCCGAAAGCTTTCCTCTACTTCGGAGGCGGCCAAAAATATTTCCAAGTCGATCGGTAAGGGTGTCAAACATAATTCTTCTATCTGAGAGTTAGGTACATTCTATGAAGCTACGAGTCCTCTTGAAAATCAAGAATCTTTTCAACAACTACTTCAGGGTCAAAAGGAATCAGATCTTCTTTGCCCTCACCTATACCTATGAGTTTAATTGGGATTTCTAGTTCCTCAGCAATTGCGAAAATGATTCCCCCTTTGGAGGATCCGTCAAGCTTTGTCAAGATAATCCCAGTGAGGTCAACAGATTCTGCAAATGACTTTGCTTGCTGAAGACCATTCTGGCCGACTGTTGCATCTAGCACTAACAATATCTCAGTGACTGTTCCGCTTCCCTTGTTAGCAACCCTTACTATCTTTTCTAGTTCTTGCATGAGGTTTGATTTAGTGTGTAGTCTGCCGGCCGTATCTGCTAACACTAAGGGCGCATTCTTGGCATGAGCGTATTCGGTGGCGTCATAAATGACTGAGCTAGGATCAGCACCATCAGCGCCCTTTATCAATTCAGCGCCACATGAGTTGGCCCATTTCTGTAACTGATCTGATGCAGCAGCGCGGAAAGTATCACCAGCTGCTAACACTATTCTTTCATTCTCTTTTGATTTCCAGTTCGCAACTTTTGCAACGGATGTGGTTTTCCCAACCCCATTGACCCCTACAAAAACCCAAACCGAGGGATTTCCTCCTACTTTGAGCTCCGTGTTGAATTTTTGTAGCGAACTTTTTAGTTGTTCTTTGAGAAGATCAAGGATGCTTTGTGTGGTTGATAGTTTCATTTCCTTTGACTTCGCCTGAAGCACATCAATGATTCTTGAGGTAGCGGTGACACCCACATCTGCTTGAATGAGTGCCTCTTCAATTTCGTTCCAGAGATCATTACTAACCTGTGGATTTCGTTTTAATTTGGAAAAAAACGAGAACGTTTTTCGTGTATTTTCGAGTTCAGAAGAAATTTTTTTCATTGGCCGTAGCAAAACTTAACGTTATTGGAAATTACCGAGAGAACCTAACACAACCGTTATTGAAATTTCATCTCCGTTTCTCAAAACACCTAGTGAGATTTCAGTTCCGGGTGAGCTTAAGCGAATTCTAGCTGCTAACTCGGACATTCCTAGAATTGATGAACCGTCGACATTGATGATTAAATCTCCCTGTTGCAATCCACTCCGATCTGCAGGGCTGTTTGACACAACTTCTATCACGAGAGCTCCTGCCCTGCCGAGCGTTGGGTCTTGTCCACTGATGCCTAGGAAACCATTCTCAAGGGATAGTCCGTTAGCTATCCTTTCCGTGACCAAGAATATAGTGTCAGTGGGTATAGCGAAGCCGACCCCTAAGTTGCCTTCGACATTTCCATCCGTTCTGATGAGTGTATTCATACCGACAACGCGTCCCTGACGGTCTACTAAAGCACCGCCAGAGTTTCCGGGATTTATTGGTGCATCAGTTTGGATCATTTCCAGAACTGTTCTCGACCCGTTTTCAACATTCAAAGTCGGTACGGCCCTGTTTACAGCAGAGACGATTCCTGCAGTAACACTTTGTTCGAGACCAAACGGGCTTCCAATCGCAACAGCAAGTTGGCCGACTCTAATGGTGTCTAAGGTGGCGAATGTAGCTTTACGAAAATTAAGATTTTCTTGTATTTGCACAATTGCGATATCAACGGCTGGGTCTGAACCGAGAACCTTACCTGTTGCACGTGTTCCATCGGCTAACTGAATTTCAACTGTGTTGGCACCCAGTACCACGTGAGCATTGGTAACTACTGATCCATTTTGATCATAAATAATTCCACTTCCAGTTCCAGTTGCAGTGTCAATTCTTACTACTGAGGGAGCGACAGTTTCTGCAACGGATGCCACGGGTTCGTCTGATGTAGGTACGGAGGGTCTCTCAACATCCTCGGATGAAATCGTTAATTGAGATGCGATATCGGTTGACGTATCTGATACTTGGTTGGTACCGCCAGAGTTGATGATCAAACCTATAAGCATGCCCGTGACTAGAACAAGGAGGGATCCAAGAATAAAGAAATATCTTCTTGACTGCCTACTTTGATTTCTATTAGTGCCCAAACGCTTTGGATACGTCCTTTTGCGCGCTGCGCTTGAATATGGAGCCCCTTGATCAGATGGCCAATAATCGTTTTCACGCATATGGGTTCGCGACGTTTAGACGAATGATTTGGGAGTTCATTTGGATAATCCTGCTCTAAGCATATCTCAAGTCTACTGTCGTCTTGGGCAATAGTCCTGTCGTGAAATTCGTCACCAAGTAATTTGCCGTCTTTACAGTGAATTTACTGTTTGGGTATCAGCCATTTCGAATAAAGCATCGGGCCGCTGATTATTTCCTGGTTTTTCGCTGACTACTTTTGATGACCCTCCTGGCTTCATCGTTACACCATATAAGCAGTCTGCGGTTTCCATGGTGCGTTTTTGGTGACTTACGATTATCAGTTGAGCTTCATCTCGGAACTCGTCGACAAGTTGGAGGAACCTTTGGAGATTGACATCATCGAGAGCCGCTTCCACTTCGTCCATTACGTAGAAAGGCGATGGCCTGCTTCGGAATATCGAGAATAGGAAAGCTAACGAGGTCAGTGACCGTTCTCCTCCGGATAGTAGAGATAGCTTTTTGATATTTTTCCCTGATGGTTTTGCCTCTATTTCTATTCCAGTTTCGAGAAGGTTTCCGGGATCAGTAAGTTTCAAAGTCCCTTCCCCGCCTGGGAAAAGTGTTAAGAAAAGATTTGTGAAATTGATACTGATATCAGCAAAAGCAGCACTGAATACCGCAACGATTTCTTCGTCTATGCTTTTAATTATCTTGTTTAATTCTCTTCGGGAATTTCGCACGTCTTGTAATTGCTCTCGGAGGAATTCATGTCTTGCATTCAGTTCCTCGAATTCTTCTAAAGCTAGCGGGTTGATAGGTCCCATAATTTTCAATTCTCTCTCAAGTTCTCTTACCCGGCTTTTGGGAGTTCCATCTTGAAGTGGAGGCATTTCAGTTGAAACAGCAACGCCTGGTTCACAATCCAACTCTCTTCTGATTGAGTCAACTATGGACTCTAATTTCAATGTGTACTCAGATTCTTTTATTTCAGCACGGTGGTGTTCCTCTAGAAGTCCAGAAAGATTCTTTTCGTTCTGACCTCTAGCAATGCGCAGTTCTTCAAGCTGCGAAATAGTATTCTGAGCTATTTGTGATTGTTCTTTTCTTCGGTCTCGTAACTCTTGTAAATCATTTTCAAGCGTAACTTCCTTTGCTGAAACTATTGATCTAAGGAAAAGTGCAAGTTTCAATCGTTTTTCAAGCGTTGTCCGCTTAGATTCTGCTTCGTCCCGTTCAGTTGTATAACCTTGGAGTCGCTTTTCAATTTCGAGTAGCCGATCGTTGATGTAGCTCTCTCGTTCACGGATTGAAGCTAAACGAACATCAATATCGGATCGTTTTGCTCCTAATTCAGCTGCTTTGGTCTCTAATTCTTTTCTCCGAGTTTCTATTTCTTGGGTGCGCTCGATCAATTGGGCTTCATGGTCCTCCAGTTGAGGTAGTTGATTGGCGAGTTCTGTTTGAAGTGCCATTTGACGACTGATCTCCTGCTGCAAAGAAATCTGTTGTTTTTCAAAGCTAGCTAGCTCAACTCGTATAGCTCTGGTGTCGCTTTCTGCTCGAGATACAGCTTCTTTCATTTCTTGAAGGTGACGGGAAGCTTTTTGCTTGCGTTTGTAAGCAAGGTCCCTGTTTTGCTCTTCTGTATCAAACTTTCGTCGGCGCTGGTCTAGTTCATCCTTAGATCGTTTGACTTCGGCAAGCTTTTCTTCGGAACTCTTTATTGCCACTTCTAAGGCTTTTCCAGTAGCTCCTGTGGCTGATTGCCCGACGCGCCAATAGACACCGTTGAAGTAGTCGCCGTCAAGAGTGACTAAAGTGGTGTCTGGATTTTGTGTAGCATCAGTAACTGCTGTTTCCCAATCTTCAACAAGACGTACGTTAGCAAGAACATCATCAAGTAAAGATTCAATTTCGGGGGATGAAGATCTGACGTGATCCCGTAAGGGCGAGCGGGGTGTTCCTGAGGTTTCCTCACTATCTGTGGTGATAATAACTCCGCCGGATTTTCCGGCAGCTCGGATCTTTCGAAGTGATTGTTTCGCTACCTCAGTATCACGAACTACGACTGAACTTGAAGCGTTTCCGATTGCAGCGTTGAAGGCGGATTCCCAACCGGAATCAATCTCGATCAAATCGAGGAATGCTCCTAATACTCCTCGATCTTCGGATACCGCCTCAATTCCGCTTTGCTCCCTTGATTCTTCAAGAGCTAGCGAAAGTGCATCGGCTCGCGCAATCCAAGCTTTGCTTTCAAGTTGAGTTTCCGAATGTCTCTCTTGAGCTGCATGCAATTGCACACGGCATTTTCCAGTTAGATAATCTAGGTGCTTGCTATCTTTCTCTAATAATTCCAAAGACTCTTTCATCTCGTTAACTTGAGTCACTAACTTTTCGGTGACTTGCTCGGAACCTTTTTCCTTACCTTTGAGTTCTTCTACAAGGTGACCTACACCTACTGCCTTCTCTTGAAGGTCATGTAAAGCAGAATTGATGACCGCTAGTTGGCCCCTTGATTCAGCAGCTGCGCTTCCTGCCGGATCAACTTCTGCAGAAACTTGACCTTGGAATTTGAATCGTTGACGTTCTAAATTCTGCTCATCATCACTTAACTGCTTTGTTTCTGGCTCTAGAGCAACTTTTGAAGTATTGGTTTCTAGTAGTTGTGCTTTAAGTCTTGCTGCCTCTGCATCAAGAGTTTCTATGACGCCTTTGTCAGCCTGCGATTCCTGAAGCTGGTTAAGATTACCAATTCTCTCGGTGAGAAGCGCTTTAAGACCTCTTGCTCGCTCACGGGTCCGCTCGAGCGCTGCCAGTTCATCTGCCCCATCATCAAATCCATTGTTGACGAGGGTTCCCTCAGCGTGCTCAATTTGAGTATCAAGTTTTTCTAACTCTGCTTTTAATTTCCTATCTTCAGAAGCTAGCTGAGTCTTTGCCAGCTGAACAGCGTTTAGCGCCTGCCGTAAAGCAGTTAATTCTTTGCCGGCAAGATGCCTTTTGAGTGTCTTCAGCTCCTCAAATAAAGATCCGTGCCGTCTTGCTGCATCTGCTTGACGTTCAAGAGGTTTAAGCTGACGCTTGACTTCTCGGAGGAGGTCTTGAAGGCGAGTGATATTTTCTTCGGTTGACCTTAATCTTCGTTCGGATTTTTCTCTTCTCTTCCTAAACTTCAGAACACCAGCAGCTTCCTCAATGATAGATCTTCTATCTTCTGGTTTAGCATTAAGCACAGCATCAATTTGACCCTGCGAAACTATTACGTGTTGATGGCGGCCAACACCGGAGTCGCTTAACATCTCTTGAATATCAAGTAAACGGCAGGGAATATTATTCATTGCATATTCACTATCGCCATCACGAAATAGAGTTCTGCTAATTGTTATTTCATTGAAATCTAATGGGATAATTTTGGCAGTGTTATCTATAGTCAGCGAGACCTCGGCGCGCCCGAGTGCCGGCCTTTTCGCTGTTCCTGCAAATATCACGTCCTCCATCTTTTGTGATCGCACTGAACCCGGCGCTTGGGCTCCAAGAACCCACGCTATAGCATCGACTACATTCGATTTCCCGCTGCCGTTGGGACCAACGACTACCGTAACCCCAGGCTCAAAATCTAGGGTCGTTGACTCAGCAAATGACTTGAATCCCTTTAGTGTCATTGATTTTAAGAACACAGAGTGAAACTAGTCGCTCCTGAGACAAATTACACGTTTGTAGTTTAATTTTTTAAGTTTTAAACTTGGCTTTGCTCACAGTAGTAGGTCCAGATTCCACCGAACTTAGATCGCGCTATTGGTTTTCGCGACCTTGGGCTTAGTTCTCCATGCTTTTCAAAGACCGAATGGTGATCTTGAAATGATCCTGGCTCGCCGTTGGTATCTAAGTAAAGACTCCCAGCAACGGTTGATCCTCGATACTTGACAGCATCGTATATTGTTTGGACTATTGATTGCCAGAGACGCCTTACCTCATTTGTTGTTAGAGAATCTGACATCCGGTCGTATCTTAGACCAGCTTCAAACAAAATCTCGTCTGCATACATTGGCCCTATGCCAATCACGAATGAATCATCAACGAGCAATGTTTTAAGCTTCGCTTTCCTTGCTTGAAGATAGTGCGCAAAATCTCCCCAAGTTATTCGTTGAGAGTGCTCAATTGGATCAATTCCGAGTTCAGCTAATTCAGGTTTATCCTCAATGACTTCTGCAGTTTCATGAAGAGAAACCGAGGCCTCACCGACATGATCAATTAGTCTCATCTGTCCAGTTTGAGTGAAAGTCAGTATCAGCTGCGTTTTGGGGTGAATTTCTGCTTTGTTCGGGACTCTGCTTATTTGCCCGCCGCTTCCAAGTTCGATTACTAATGTCATCTCATTGGATAAGTCAAAGAATAAAAGCTTTCCTACTCTGGAGACTGATTCGACCTTAGACTGTTCTAGTTCTTTCTCAATTGCTGATTTTGCTTTGGGACCGCCTGCAATTTTTGATTTTGTAACTTCTATTGTTTTTATTTTTTTGCCAACACAATCTCGTTCTAAGTCTCTCCGGATTGTTTCTATTTCTGGGAGTTGGATCATAGTTTCCTTATAGAGTTGTGGCGCACGTCAATTTTAGCGCCTTATTTCGCAAGTTATTCATTGGTGTACTTTTTCAGAGCTTCGGAAGCAGCAGCCTGTTCGGCTTCTTTCTTGCTGCTTCCTTTGCCCTTTCCGACGATTTCATCCCCTACTCGAATATTTGCGAAGAAGATTTTTTCGTGATCAGGACCGTCCGAATGAATACTGTAACGAGGCAGTGGCAATGATTGCTTCTCAAAGATCATTTTGAGCCTGCTTTTGCTGTCTTCATTATTTTTCTTTGAGAATTCTTCAATTCTGTCTCCCAAGACATCAATCACGAATGCCTTTGCTTCTAACCAGCCCCCGTCAAGGTATATTGCACCAATTACAGCTTCAACAGCGTCCTCAAGTAGAGCTGGAGAAACTGAAGCATTTCCTAACTTGAGATACTTATCGAGATTTATCTCCTCTGCCACTTCTTTTAAGGAGTTTCTTCCGACAACAACAGATCTGAGGAGCGAAAGTTCACCCTCAGATAATTCCGGATAGTTCGTGTAGATGTGTTCAGTGACAATGAGACCCAGTACTGAGTCACCTAAAAACTCTAGTTTCTCGTTAGGCCCCGTTCCTTCATTCTCAGCAGACCAAGATTTGTGAGTCAATGCCTCCTCTAAAAGAAGCAAATCTTTGAACACTTTTTTTATTGAATTTGCAAAAGTTACCGTTTGGTCAGAAATCAAGGATCAATTAGCTCAGTCGACTAAAAACATAGTCAACTGCGTCCCTTACACTCTTTAGGTCTTCCAGATCCTCGTCGTCGATTCTGAAGTCAACAGATCTCTCGGCTAGTTCCTCTTCGATCGCCTCCACAAGCTCTATTAGCGCCAAAGAGTCAGCATCTAAATCATCTGCAAATGAGTCTCCTTCATTGACCGTGTTAGGGTCTATTTCTAGGATCTCACCTAGTCGGTCTTTGATTAACTGCAATATCGCTTCTCTGCCTAGAGGATCTTGTTCCATGTGAGTTTCAGCTGGCATACGTTCCTGTCATTAAATGTACCTCACTGATAATAGCGAATCTGTAAGCGACTATGGCGAAGCGTTTCAGAAATCAGCCTTTTAAGGCTTGAGAACGGATTGGAGATTTGCCACATGATTGTCTTCAAAGAGCTCATGTGCTGTTTTAATTGCATTTAGAATTGCATTCGCTGATGAGGAGCCATGACTAACAATTGCTATACCATTCACACCCAGCAAAACTGCTCCCCCAACAGAATCTGGGTCAAGCTTGTGGTACAAGGGCAGCAAAGAAGGTGCTAGGAGGTCAGCGCCTGCCTTCGCATCTTCAGAACTTGAAAATGCTAAAAATAAAGCCTTAACTATTGCTTTTGCTGTTCCTTCCAAAGTCTTAAGTGCAACATTCCCAGTGAACCCATCCGTAACTACAACATCTACGGCCCCGCTCATTAAATCTCTTCCCTCTACATTCCCGATAAATTCTGCTTTACTTACTGTTTCCCAATCTCCAGCATTCAAAATTTCATATGAGTCTTTTATCAGCGAATTTCCTTTTCCAGCTTCTTCACCGATTGATAGAAGTCCAACTTTAGGCGTCTCAACAGCAAATCTGTCTCGCGAGTAAACTGCGCCCATTTCGGCAAATTGCAAGAGCCATTCAGGTTGACATTCTGCGTTGGCTCCAGAGTCAAGAAGGATGACAGGGTGATCGCCTTCCAGTGTGGGGATGGGTGTTGCGATCGCAGGTCGAGAGACTCCTTTTAGCCTCCCCATTCTTAGCAATGCCGATGCCATGGTGGCGCCCGTATTTCCTGCACTTACCATTGCTGCTCCATGACCGTCTCGGACATATTCAGCTGCACGAATGAGTGAGGAATCTTTCTTTCGTCGAACAGCTTGGCCAGGATCCTCGTCCATTTCAACTACTTCTGAGACAAAAATGGTCTCTATGTCCTGTATGTCACCGAGAGCTTGCTCTGTTCCGAAGAGTACAATGGGAATCCCTGATTCCTTGGCCAATCTGGCTCCTTGGATTATCTGGTCAGGAGCATGATCACCACCCATTGCATCAACGGCCACCGGAAGAGATGTTTCCGTCATGATTTTGTTGTTTGGCTAGACCTCAACGGCTACTCGATCGTCATACCATCCGCAATTCCCGCATACATGATGAGGCCTTTTGGCGGCACCGCAACGCGGGCAAGAGTTAAGGGCTGGTGCATGAAGTTTCCATGCAGAATTTCGCCTGCTTCTACTTTTGGACTTTGATGTTTTCTTCTTTGGTACTGCCATGCATTTTTCCAATTCTTCTCACGACAAGTTGAACTTGCGCAAATAAGAGCCTACCGACCAGCAGACTTTCTTGCACCCAGATCGGGAAAAGTTAGTCATCTGAAAATTTAAGCTGGTCCAATGCAGCCCATCTTGGATCCTTAAACTCTTCAGGATTTTCTCCAGTATTTGAAGGAGTAGAGTTAGTTAAAAATTCTGTATCAGCTGGACCAGTGCATGATTTAGAACACAAAGCAGCGAGTGGGAGATTAAGCATCGCCTGTTCGGCAAGCATTGGTCTCAAATCAAGCTTTTCGCCAAGCGGTAGTTCAAAGGTTTCGCCTTCGGAAGCACCTTTTTCAAATATCTCATTAATGTCAATTGAAGTACGTCCTGAGGTAGCTTCTAGACACCTTCGACATTGCGCAGTCCAATGCACTACTGCGGTTCCGATGGCGGTTATCTTATCTGCGACTGCTTCGAGAGAGATTTTTACTTGAATAAGAATTGCATTGGAATGGGTTGTTTCTAAAGAGTCAGGTTTCCATTCTGATGATATTTCATCGGGGTTACCTAGGTTTCTTTGTAATTTTGGGAGGTCTACAACAAGCTCATCCGAGTCTGAGGACCCGTTACCCGATTTCATCCTGGTCATACAGCTCAGGTCCTTGCTCTGTTTCTGTTTCTGTTTCTGTTTCTAGAGATCCATGTGCTTCCTTCAGGTCAGCTAGCGGATCTCCTTGGAGTTTGTTTCTTCCATCTGCGACTACCTTTTGAGTTTTCTTTAGAACAGCTTCAAAGCTAGCGAGTCTTTGGTCGCAAAAGTCTTCCGTTTCAAGGCGGAGCCTTTGGGCCTCAGCTTGGGCTTCTTCTATGATTCTCCGAGCTTGAATCTCAGCTGCTTTTACGACCTCAGACTTCTGAACCATCTGGCCTGCTCTGGCACGGGCTAAATCGATTAACTCATCACCTTCTCTTTGAGTACGTGAGAGGAAGTCTTCACGTTGTTTAAGCAACCATCTTGCGGCACGGATCTCATCGGGCAAGCGAATAGATATATCGTTTAAGACCGAAATGATTTCATCTTTATTCACCATGGAAGATGAAGATAATGGAACAGGGCGAGCTGCATCGACAACATTAATGAGCCCTTGTATTAGGCGTTCGACTTCGGGGGCTTCGTACGGCTCCACTGACTCGAATGCTGTGTTTTCGTCATTCTGCTCGGGTTCACTCATTATTACCTATTCCCCTTTTGAGTAAATCGGAAACGGGTTTTGGCACTAACCCTGATACATCTCCTCCTTCAGATGATATTTCACGAATAAATCGACTTGAAATATATGCGTATTCCGGATCAGTTGGAATGAAGACCGTATGGATCTGAGAAATTTTTTTGTTGGTTTGGGCCATCTGCATTTCAATTTCGAAATCTACTGAGGACCGAAGGCCTTTGATAATTACGTCAGCATTCAATGCTTTGGCGGCATCAACAACAAGGCCTGTCGAGGAGTCTGCAATCACGTTATCAAGATGCTCAAAAGAGATATTTAGTAATTCTTGACGCTTTTCAATAGATAAAAATCCCTTTTTTTCTCTGTTTTGCATTGCAACAACTATCAGTTGATCAAAAATCGTTGCTGCGGTCTCTACTACCCGCACATGTCCAAGGTGAACTGGATCAAATGATCCAGGATAAATTGCAATAGCCATTAGATAAATCTACCTCAGATTTCGCTCTACCTATGCGGGTAGAGCTATTTTCTACATTTAACTCAATAAATACGGAGTCATATCGGACTTTACGTTTGGCGTGAAGCTATCAGTAGGTTTGTTTGACCATATTTCTGGCTCTTAATTATTTCCCAATCACTTTCAAGCGTTACCGGTGCTGAACTCTCAATTACTATTGTCTGAGCATTAATTCGGTTAAGCAAAGAGCCCCAATGCTCATATTTATACGGGGGGTCCAAAAGAGCTACGTCAAAATAGTCTTCCTTTCCGAGGAAACTCAGCGCATCCGTTTTCAGTATCGTTGATGCTGATCCATAATTTAACTTTTCAACATTTAACATGATGCAATCAATTGCTTCTGCATGGTGATCAACAAATGCTACTGATTTCGCACCACGTGATAAGGCCTCTATTCCGAGTGACCCTGTACCGGAGAATAAGTCGAGAAAAGATCTGTTATAGATCAATCCATAACTGTGCAGGGAGTTAAAGATAGCTTCTTTGACTCGGTCTTTTGTAGGCCTAATATGGTCACCACTTGGTGCGACTAATTTACGCCCTTTCGCTGCTCCAGATATGACCCTCATACCAAATTACGTTATCTTCTCCATGAGGGGTAGCGATGAAACTTCCATCAGAAATTACTTGTGTTGATTGTGGCGGAAAATGTTATTTGGGTAGCAAGGAGCCGGAGTCTGGCTGGGAAGTAAATATGATTGTGTTTTACCGTTGCAAGGATTGTCTGGACAGATGGGACATAGTAGTTGGAGATGATGGAATTTAGGCGGGGTCTCTCCACATACAGGTAAGCGCTGCTTTCCCACCGTCAAGCGATAATTCCTTTTGTATTTCAAACCCTAGTCGATAGTAAAAGGAGAGGTTTCTAGGGTTGGTTGATTCAAGATACGCTCCAGTTTCCTCCTTGTCACAAATCTCTAGAATAGGTTGGAGCAGGTTTGCAGCCCGTCCTTTACCTTGCATCTCAGGAACAGTTCCAACTGCTTGCAAGTACCAGTGAGGCTGTGATGGATGATTAGCATTAACTTCCGCAAACGCCTCCAGAACTTGCGAGATCCTATCGTCCACTAATTCATGCATTAAATTGACGAATGGGTCTTGTTCTTCGCCATCAATATTCTCAGATTCATGCAGATCTAGGATTGGTTTGGTCCATATTGACGAAGTGGAGTTACCTTCATCGACACTTAATGCCCATTCGGGGTTCTTACTTGCGTGACGAGTTAGGAAATACCACCATTGATGCAGATTGCGTTCATGACTTTTGCCTGGAAATAGCCAGCTGAAAAAAGGGTCGAATAGAAAAGCTTTCGTGAGAATATCTGCGGTTGTTCGTGGGTCAGAAGCTGGATTTAGAGGTTCACTCATGATTTAAATAGATACTCGACTTTCTCTTCCTTGAAAAAAAGGTTAATCTCCTCAATTAGAAGTGATATGTCTTCACCTTGCTTTGCTAAATCTAACAGAGAGATCGCAGCACTCCTTGCATGAGATACCCATTCTTTATCTCTGCGGAGTGAGGCAATTCTTAAGTCGGTCCTTCCCTTCTGTTCGGCCCCCATTATTGTTCCTTCGCCACGAAGTTCTAGGTCTATTTCAGCTAAATGAAATCCATCATTTGAATCCACAAGAGCTTGCAGGCGCGCATCAGTTTCAGGTGTCTGGGAGTTGCTAACCAAATAGCAAGTTGACTGGAATGACCCTCTTCCTACACGCCCTCTTAATTGGTGCAATTGGGCGATTCCGAATCTTTCAGCACCTAAAATAACCATCGCAGTGGCGTTTGGAATATTGACTCCTACCTCGATCACCGTAGTTGAGACTAAAGCGTCTAGATCACCCTTTCGAAATAGATCCATCACATTCTGCTTCTCACTTGCATGCATTCTTCCGTGAAGCAATCCAACAGATATTTCGCTTAGTTCATCATCCTTTAATCTGTGATACGTGGCTTCGGCTGAAGTGGTATCAATATTTTCACTCTCATCAATTAGTGGACATACGATAAATACCTGGCGACCTAACATAATTTGCCCATTCACTTCTTTCCATAATTCTTGAGTGTCAGTCACCCTTTTCGTATTAATAGGAATACGCCCTTCGGGAAGTTCATTCAAAGTACTTACATCAAGATCCCCGTATACCGTCATTGCCGCTGTCCGAGGAATTGGTGTAGCGGTCATTACTAGCAGGTCTGGTATTGCTCCACTATTACCTTTATTTTGTAGCGCAGCGCGTTGATCGACTCCAAATCGGTGTTGTTCGTCAACGACGGCTAGACCAATATCTGCAAATTCTACAGATTCCTGAATTAAGGAGTGCGTACCTACAACTATGTCAATTTCTCCACGGCTTAATCTTGCCCGTATCTCTTTGGCATCCTTGTCTGAAGTCTGACTTGTAAGTAGGGAAATATTGAGCTTCCGCTCGCCTAACAAGTTAGACGTGTCTGGGAGAGCAAAATTGCCCAGTAATTCTTTAGTACTAACGAAGTGCTGTTCTGCAAGCACTTCGGTAGGAGCCATAATTGAGCCTTGCTTACCTCCTTCGACAACGGAAAGTAACGCTGCTATGGCTACAAGCGTTTTCCCTGATCCTACGTCCCCTTGAAGAAGGCGATGCATAGGGTAAGAGGCGCGCAGGTCTTTAAAAACTTCTGCAATTGCTTTGCTCTGGGCATTCGTTAGTTTAAAAGGAAGTCTCGCAGTTAGCTTGTCAAATAGGTCTCCTTCAAAATCATGACTGATTCCTTGAGTGGCTAGCTCTAGCTGCCTTTTCCGCGCTACGAGAAGTAATTGAATGCGAAGCAATTCGTCAAATACGAGGCGTTTTCTTGCTGTTAACATTTCACCTAGATTTTTTGGGCTATGGATTGAAGAGTAGGCCTTGTCACGACTGACGAGATCGTACTGCTTTCTTATGGCGAAAGGAAGAGGTTCAGCGAAACCTCTGGGTTTTGATTTTTCAATCGCGTCTTTCGTCCAGTTACAGAATTCCCAAGTTGAAAGACCAGCTTTACCCGATTGTGCGTATACAGGAATGAATTTTCCTGTTTTATCTCCAATCAGGTCAACAACAGGATTAACCATCCTAAATTCGCCTCTATATTGATCGAGTTTTCCGAAGATAATGACCTCCGTACCCACTTTTAATTGTTTCTCTCTCCATGGCTGGTTAAAAAACGTCAGTGTCACATTTCCTGTTTGGTCTGTGACAGTTGCAGTGACTATTGAGCGCCTATTGCGGGTTTTTTGCTTATAAACGTTCAGAATTTCGACAAGTATCATTCCTTCTTCGCCCACTTGCAACGAGGAGACTTTTGCCTCATTTGTTCTGTCAATGTACCTGCGCGGGAAATAGCTCAGGATGTCAAGGACTGAGAAAATATCTAGAGAATTGAGTGAGTTTTCTTTCTTAGGCCCTATGCCTTTTAGCCGAGATAATTGTATTTTCGCCAAGTCTGGAAGAGTCAACGGGTTTTGAGAGTTAGACATTCAGTGCCCAAGTCCATTGAGGTGGCGTTCTCCCATCTTCATACTCCGCGATCACCCCTTCTTCGACGAATGTGCTTTGAATCACTCAATGCCAAAATAGTATGGATATAAAGGTTGCCCACCGATGTGTACTTCCACTTCAATTCCAGGTTTCTCATTAGAAAGCCAGGCCAATAATTCTTTTGTAACTTTCCCAGGGCAGTTCTCCCCTTCAATAATTGTAACTATTTCGTGTTCGTCACCGATAAGTAATTGCAGAAGGTCCAAAGCTGCTTCAGCGAGGCTCTTTCGGGCGACGATAACCCCTGTTTTATCCAAGCCAATCCAATCGCCTTCAATTACTTTACCTACATCTGTCTCGCTATCACGAACTGCTTGGGTGATCTCACCAGTTACAACTGACTCAGCCATTGTGCTCATTGACTGGGAATTCGTTTTCGCATCTGCAGCTGGATCAAATGCTAACAGGGCAGAGAATCCTTCTGGGATGCTTTTCGTCGGCACAACTATAACGCTCTTATCGACTTGATGGTCGACTTGCTCAGAGACGGGGATAATGTTTTTGTTGTTGGGAAGAATTACGATTTCTTTTGCCTCAATCTTTTCTGTAGCTTCAAGTAAATCCTTTACAGATGGATTCATTGATTGCCCGCCAGCAACAATTGCGTTTACACCCATTGACGCAAAAATTTGTTGAATTCCCTTACCAGCGACAACAGCGATTATTGCGGTATTCTCAGCACTGGGGTTAGGAACGATAATCTCGCTGCCGCCCCCGATCTCTATGTGGTCCTCTACGTGAAAAAGTTCATCTTGTAGATCAGTGACTCTTATTTGATATGGTCTGCCTGCCCTAATGCCAGCCTCGATAGATTCACCAATATCGTTTGAATGAATATGGCAGTTGTATAAGCCGTCACCGCCCACAACGACAATTGAGTCACCAATGTCTTGCCACTCGTGTTTGAATTGATCAATTTTTGATTCAGGGGCATCAAGAAAAAACATGACTTCGTATCGGAGCTCACTGACGTCTGGTTTTTCGCCATCATTTGTTTCTCGAGGCGAAGTCAAGCTTGACACGTTCACTGTTGCTTTAGGAGGGGGTTTGATATCGGTTCCATCAGCGACATAAAGAAAACATTGAATAAGAAGGAGATAGCCAGCTCCTCCAGCATCAACGACATTTGCATCTTTAAGCACGGGAAGTAGATCTGGAGTTCGGTTTAATGAATCTTCTCCTGCAGACACTAATTCCAACAAAAACGTCGCCAGCGCCATTTCACTTCTTGCTAGTTCTTGTGCCTTGTCAGCAATCTCTCTTGAGACAGTTAATATCGTTCCCTCAACAGGTTTTAGCACTGAAGCATACGCTGCTTCGGCAGCATGTGTTAAAGCCGCTGCAATGGCTTGATTGTCCATTTGAGTTTTATTTGAAAAACTATCGGCTAGCCCTCGAAGAATCTGAGAAAGAATTACCCCCGAATTTCCACGAGCACCCATTAAGCTTCCATGGCGAATGGCTTCCCACTGCGCTTCTGGGTTGTCATCGTTGTCATCCAGTTCCTCTATAACCGACTTCAAAGTAAATGACATGTTGGTACCGGTATCACCATCCGGTACTGGGTAGACATTCAACGAATTAAGATTCTCACAGTAATTTTTCAGAGATTCATCATATTTTATAATTACATCCCGCACTTGTTTAACCGAGAAAGATTTGAGTTGTTCCACGAATGGAATGCTACTAATTCCTGAGGCCGAAATACGACATATAGTCACTTTATGGTTAATTTAGTTTAATCTTCGAAAAGCTTTAACGGTTCGCAACTATTGCATATAGTCAGTTATTGTTACTACGTTGAATCTTATTTAAGGAGCAACTGTGCAGGGAGTCATTAAGTCATACGATCCAGGAACTAAAGATGGTGTAGTTATGTCTGAGCGTAATTTTACTGAATATGAGCTATCGCCTGATGCCCTTGATGGTTCTATCTTTCGGATGCTCCGGCAAGGACAACGTGTCATTTTTGAACTTAATGAAACAGGAATGGCCACTAATTTACGCTTAGGCTCCGAAGTGGATATGGGAACTCCAGATTTCCTACAATAGAGTTTGATTACGAGGTCAATAGATGACAGATCACCCCCAAAGCAAGATCGAAGAAGCACTATCGCGACAATTCGGTATTGAAAATGTGACCCTTCATTATGGGTTAAATCAAGATGAACTCTTTTATGCAGCTATAGAGAATGACAAGGGTCGCGTCTCCCCCGATGGGGATACCAATCAGCAAAAAGCATTTCCAACTGCTTTAGGTATAGATGGCCCGCTTGTTTACTACAGTGACCCAGACTGCACCGGACGCCCTGTGAAGGATACCTTCGCAGTTGCGAGGCCTGAAGTAGAGGATACGGTTTGGTGGAAAGATGGTTTTGAAAGATTTGATCCGAAAGCATTTGATGACCTTCTAGAACGTGTCGTTACTTATTTGAATAGCAAACAAGGCAGCCTCTACGTAACGGATGTCTTTTGTGGCTGGGATACGGAGTTTGCTGAACCATATAGATTTGTTGGCGAATACGCAACACATGCGTATTTCTGCAACATTATGTTCCCGAAAGAAGTTCGTGACGATAGCGATCGGCCGGAAATTGGGTGGACCATCTTAAATGTCCCTTCGTTTATTGCTGATCCTGAAAGGGATCAAACTAAGTCAAACCGTGCAGTCATAATGGACATCGTTAATCGCGTAGCTTTAGTGGTAGGGCCCGCTGACTACTGTGGAGTTAATAAGAAAACGATGTTTACTGTTATGAACTATGTCCTGCCAAGCAAAGGACAACTCTCAATGCACTGTTCTGCAAATGTAGGCACCGATAATGACAGCGCTATCCTGTTTGGCCTTTCTGGAACGGGCAAAACCACGTTGTCTGCTGATCCTGACCGTCTTCTAATAGGAGATGATGAACATGTTTGGACTGATTTAGGAGTTTCAAACTTTGAGGATGGTTGTTACGCAAAGCTTATTGATCTTGATAAAGAAGCTGAACCGGTAATTGCTGCAGCATTGAGCATGAAAGGGACTCTGATCGAAAACGTGCCGCCTTTAGCAGGAAAGCCTATTGAGCAGACAAACCCTCAGGAACTCGATTTATTTGACGGTTCTAGAACTGAAAATACTCGTTTCGCTTACCCCTTGACCTGTAATCCTGGCGTCGCAACTGGAGCAGCTGGCCCTCATCCAAAGACAATTGTCTTGCTTACTGCTGATGCTTTCGGGGTATTGCCTCCGGTATCTATCCTTAGTCCAGATGAAGTTATGTATCATTTCGTAACCGGCTTCACATCAAAACTCGCGGGCACGGAAGTAGGTGTAACAAAACCCGAGGCAACGTTCTCAGCGTGTTTCGGAGGCCCATTTATGTCACAGAAACCGAGTATTTATGCCGAACTCCTCGCAAAGCGAATGTCTGAGCATGATACAAGATGCATTCTTCTCAATACAGGTTGGACTGGTGGCCCGCACGGCGTCGGTAGCAGAATGTCTCTCAAACACACTAGAACCTTACTGAACGCAGCCCTTTCTGGGGACTTTGACGAAACCACTCTAGTCACCCAACCAATTCTGAAATTGCGAATGCCAACCAGTTGCGACGGAGTCCCCGACGAGATTTTGAACCCTAGAGAGACTTGGGATGACCCGTCAGAATATGATGAGCAAGCAAGCAAACTCCGAGAAATGTTCAGAGATAACTACAAGAAGAAAAACTTTGCCGACCTAGGCATTGCAGCGGTTATGTAACTTGACTATTCTCGCCACGTGCGGAAATTAAATGATCTTCAGACACCATACTTAGCTGTTGATCTTGAAATCTTTCATAGAAATCTTGAGACCATGCAGTCCGTAAGGCCGGGTTCCTTATTAAGGCCACATGTTAAAGCTTTTAAATCAACCGAGATCGCTGGAATACTAAAACAGGGTGGCTATTCAGGTTTCTGTTGCGCTACGATCAGGGAACTTGAAGGATTAGTAGCTAACGGTCTGGGTGATGATCTTTTACTCGCCAATGAAACATTGAATGCTTCAAGACTGCGATCTTTGGTTGATCACGGTGCCCAGGTAATCGTTGCCGTAGATTCTACTGAAACGATAGATGCTGCGAAGGACGGAGGCATTCGCAACGTGCTGATTGATGTAAACGTTGGTTTACCTAGATGTGGTTGTGACTTGAAAGAAGTAGAAACTCTTTCAGTGTATGCTCGGCGAAAAGGCCTAAATATTCAGGGTGTTATGGGGTATGAGGGGCATTTAATGTTTACCCCTGACAGAACTGACCGAAAAGAAGGTGTTGCTAAAGCCATGCAAGTACTACACGAGGCGCACACAATTACAGGAGGTGACATTATCTCTGCAGGCGGAACAGGGACTTTTGACCTTAATGAACTAGCAACAGAAATTCAAGCAGGGTCTTTTCTGTTTATGGATACCCGATACTCCACCGTCGATCTCCCCTTCGAAGAGAGCCTGACGATAGTTTCAACAATAATTTCTATCGAAAAGAATCAAAGGAGAGCAGTGTGTGATGCTGGAGTGAAATCCTTTGCAACAGATTACGGAAGGCCCAAGCTTAAAGACAGTGTCATTGAGTTCTGCTCTGATGAACACTCAACTATCCTTCCAACAGAGCCAAGAAACGAGCTAGCATTTAAAGTTGGAGATGTGATCCACCTACGTGTTCCTCATGTAGACCCTACTATTGCTAAACATCCTAGATTAGTTTGCTTGCAGGAAGGCTATATCCATGGGGATTGGAAGGTAGATCTTCGTGATTGGTAATCGCAATACATTGCTGACCTTGATCCAAGGAGCGCCCTTTGCCGGAAAAATGGACTAATTGGGCTAGAAATCAATCCTCGAACCCGCACAAAATCTTAAGGCCTAAATCAGAAGCTGAAATTACTGAGATTATAAGCTTGGGAGTTGCTAAAAGACTTAAAGTTAGACCAATAGGAAATGGGCACAGCTTTAGCTCTATCGGATTAACTGATGGGTTGTTAGTTTCTTTGGAGTCATTGAATCGCGTTACAAATATCGACAGAGAAAAGCTGCAGGTCACTGTAGATGCTGGAATAACCATCTCCGATTTGAATAGAGAGTTACATAAAGCAGGTTTGGCTCTCCCAAATCTTGGCGATATTGACACGCAGAGTCTCGCTGGAGCTATTGCTACTGGCACACATGGGACTGGCATTGAATATAACTCAATAAGTTCTGCCATTATTGGCATCAGAATTGCTACTGGGGATGGGTCTGTTATAGATATCGCTGAATCAAGCAACTCTGAGCTTTTAGGACCAGCCAAAGTTTCCTTAGGCGCATTGGGAATAATAACCTCAGTCACACTTCAGTGTGTCCCGGCCTTTAACTTGAAGATCCTTGAGTTCACTGCAAAATTGCCTGAAGTTATATCCCGGTTCAAAATCGAGGAATTGAACGCAGACTTTGTTGAGTTCTTTTGGTTCCCACATACTGAGCTTGCAGAAATTAAAATCTCTAATAAAACTGCATCCGCTCCTAGAAGAACAAACAAATTTTCCACATTTGTGACCGATGAGGTTATACGAAACTTTGGCTTTAGTATTTTGAATCAGTTCTGGTTACAGTTTCCAAATAGCGTAAACCGGACATTGAATAGCCTTATTAAGGAGAATGTGCGACCAGAGCGCATAGATGCTAGCCATAAAGTCTTTTGCTCAAAACGAAGAGTTAAATTTCTTGAAATGGAGTACTCTATTCCAAGAGAGAATCTCTTTGATGCTTTCGGAAAGGTTCAGCGTGTTATTGAAGAACATAGCTTTCCAGTTACATTTCCAGTTGAAGTCAGAACCTTAAATTCAGATAACATTCCCCTTTCAATGGCTAGTGAAAGAAAGACAGGCTTTATTGCAGTCCATCTGTATAACCGAGCAGACTCGAAAGATCTTTTCACAAAAATCGAAAACATTATGGATCAATTTAGTGGACGCCCTCATTGGGGGAAACTACATAGTCTTGAATCAACGAAATTAGCAAAGCTGTATCCGAGATGGACTGAGTTTGCTGAGACAAGAGAGGCATTAGACCCAGATGGCCATTTTACAAACCCTTACCTTGAACGCGTTTTAGGCTATTGATACCCATCTGGATTTTGACGTTGCCAATTCCAGTGATCGGCGCACATATTGCCAATTGAGTATTCTGGATGCCAAGACAGTTCGCTTTTTGCTTTCTTCGGATCAGCAACTGACTCAGGACTATCACCAAGGCGCCTGAAGGTAATTTCTGTTTTTATGTCAGCTCCAGTAATTTCTCTAGCCTTGTCTATTAACTCTTGGACAGAAGTTCCCTTCCCCGTACCCAAGTTCCATACATGAAACCCTTGATGTCTTTCTAAATACGCTAAAGCTGATAGATGCCCTCTTGCTAGATCCAGGACATGGATATAATCCCGGATGCACGTGCCATCTGGAGTGTCATAGTCGTCTCCATATATTAGGAGTTTTTCCATCCGCCCTACCGCAGTTTGCATAACTAATGGCATTAGGTTATTGGGCTTTTGCTTTGGGTCCTCTCCGATATGGCCAGATGGATGAGCTCCCACAGGGTTAAAATAGCGCAGTATTCCTACCTTCCACTTTGGATTGGAGATTGCAAGCCCATGAAGAATTTGCTCGATACACAATTTGGTTTGCCCGTAGGGGTTTACAGGATTAGTAGGAGAATTCTCTGTGTAAGGCAATTGACTTTCAGGGTCATAGACAGTTGCTGACGAAGAGAAGATAATTGTATGAATGTTCGCCTCTTGCATCGTTTGTAGAAGAGACAGAGAGGATCCAATATTTTCAGAATAATATTTCAGCGGATCAGCCATTGACTCTTCAACCGACTTCAGTCCGGAAAAGTGAAGCACCGAATCTACGTCATAACTTGAGAAAATATCCTTTAGCAGCGACGAGTTACTGGTAGTACCTTCAACGACGATAGGGCCAGCCCCATATATCTTTTCGATACCGCTAATGGACTCTCTCGATGAGTTAGAAAAATTATCGAGCACTATTGGGTCATAACCCGCCTCCATTAGCGCCAGTACGGAATGACTCCCGATGTACCCTGCGCCTCCAGTCACCAAGACATAGTTGCTCAATCTAACTCTCCAAAATAACTGTTCATAATTATTCTCTATCTTTCATTTCTATGTTGTTCCTAAAAACATAGCCCTGATCCCCAGCCCCATTATGAATAAACTTCCTAATCCATAGAGTAGGTATTTTTTGTTTCCGATGGTATCTCGGTAACCATATAAAAGAGCGATTGCAATGATCATTGAGAACCCGTACAAATAATGGAAATCATTTGGTTCAATATCTTCGTATGATTGAAGTGCGACTCCTACAATAGCTTGCACAAAGACAATAATTTGAGCAGCCACTATGGCTATCCAGAAGAATCGAGTTGATTTAATACTTTCCCTATCAAGGAGAATGCCCCAAACTCCTGCTATCGCATTCATAAAGATAAGCAAAAAAGCGACTGTGGAATGCAGATCCCTCAAGCCCACTAGTTTCTAATCGCTTTCTTGAGAAGCAACAGAAACTGTATAGTGCCATAACTCTGCCGATAGGTTTAAAGGCTTCTCTGAAGCTCCTTCTGTGGGCTTATGAGTATGAGCTGCTTGTCCGGACGATCGCCACTTTTCAAATGATGCATCATCAAGCCATCTCGTAACTACCAACCACTGGTTTCTTCCGTCTTCAGGTTCCCATAGCTCGAAACCTTCAAATCCTTCAGTGCCGTCAACTGCACCTGCCTTAGCGGCAAATCTACTTGCTACTTCGCTACCTATACCTTCAGGAACTGTAATTGCATTTATTTTTATGACTGTCATACCTTAATGATGACAGCTCCATGACACTTATGCGGAGTTCAAGTAATTAAAGAATTAAGCTGAGCAAATTTATTTGATTATATTTTGTTCTCTTAGCATCGATATTTCATCTCTTGTCAGACCTAAACCTGCCAGAATCTCCTCTGTATGTTGGCCGGCGTGAGGCGGAGGAGATGACACTGATCCAGGAGTTCTGCTAAATCGGGGTGCCGGTGCAGGCTGCATTACTCCTGCAATTTCTATGAATGTGCTCCTATCTTTATTATGGGGGTGCTCATACGCTTCATCCATTGAAAGAACAGGTGCAAAGCAGACATCTGTTCCTTCCATCAATTCTTCCCATTCCGATCTCGTCTTTTCTTTGATTGCGCCACTTATCTTTGATTTCATTTCTGGCCATTTCGCTCTATCCATCTGTTTAGGATTCTCGCTTTGGTCAATTTCTGTTATCCGAAGAAGCTCGGAGTAGAACTGGGGTTCAATTGAACCTAGTGATACGAATTCTCCGTCAGCACACTCGAAAACATCATAGAAAGGTGCTCCAGTGTCGAGAAGGTTTGTTCCGCGATCTCCCCATATCCCCATTGCTTTGAATGAATGCATCATTGTAGAAAGAAGTGCAGAACCATCCGTCATGGCTGCGTCAATTACTTGACCCTTTTCGCTCTTAGCGGTTTCAACTAACGCTGCACATATTCCAAGAGCGAGAAGCATTCCTCCCCCGCCAAAATCTCCTACGAGGTTTACTGGGGGTATGGGCTTTTCGCCCTCACGGCCTATCATTCCCAGCACCCCAGACAGCGCAATATAGTTTATATCATGCCCTGCCATTGAAGAGTACGTTCCTTCCTGCCCCCATCCAGTCATCCTTCCATATACCAATTTGGGGTTTCTAGCTAGACATTCTTCGGGGCCTATGCCTAGCCGCTCTGCTACCCCAGGTCGAAAACCTTCAATGAGCGCATCGGATTCCTGAACTATCTTTAGAACGGTTTCGATACCCTCAGGCGTCTTGAGATTCACTCCTACAGATCTTCGTCCTCTATTGAGAAGATCTAGGTTAGGAGAATCAGGCATAATGTCAGGGACAGCTGATGCTCGGTCGACTCTTATTACTTCCGCTCCTAGGTCGGCCAATAGCATGGCACAAAATGGGCCTGGACCTATCCCTGCTACCTCAACGATACGTTTACCTGATAGTGGACCCACCAGAACCTCCTGTTACTTCATTTACATTCTTTACTGAAGTTATTCTTATTTCAAACTGATCTTTTC
>MDSV01087637.1_pt1 | contig 25381 bp, 24 predicted proteins | sample 810851 | NCBI WGS metagenome assembly MDSV01 (sample SAMN05326640, study PRJNA326480) | marine metagenome | isolation source: seawater | place: Atlantic Ocean: North East | collected 2012
CCACTACGTTGATAGGCTGGGTGTGGAAGCACGGTAACGTGTGTAGCTGACCAGTACTAATAGCTCAATTGGCTTGATTTATGCACTGAAAAAAATTTTCAACTATATGTAGTAATCTTTTTAAACTAACGCATATTTTAGCGTATTTAACTTACATTTATCTTTACTGTTCAATTTTTGAACGATATTATGTTCAAAATTTGAACATATGAAAAATGAACAAGACCATTTTGAAGTATTAAGGAAAATAAATAAAAATCCGGACTCAACGCAAAGAAAACTTGCAAAGGAGCTGGGATTTAGTTTAGGAAAATTAAATTATTGTTTAAAAGCACTTCAAAAAAAAGGTTTAATAAAAATAGAAAATTTTCAAAAGCAGTCTAACAAAATTACATACCTTCAATACGTTATAACTCCAAAAGGCATTACTGAAAGAACAAAACTCACAATTAACTTTATGAAAAGAAAAATGAAAGAATACGACGAACTTAAAAAGGAGTTAAAAAAACGTTAGTTTATGTGGACTGTATTAAAATTTGATAAGAAAAAATTAAATCTTCTTAAACAAGATTTTTTGAAAAATTTAGGTCAAGATTGTGAGTTTTATATCCCTAAATTAATTTTACAAAAATATAGTAAAAATAAATTAATTCAAAAAGAATTTAATCTTTTAGGTGATTATCTTTTTTGTTTCCATAAAAATTTAGATAAAATTAATACCCAAAACCAACTAAAATTTTGTAGAGGTTTAAAATATTTTTTAAATGGTTACAATGAGTCTCAAAATGAAATTGATAAATTTATAAAACGTTGCAAGAAAATGGAGAACAATACCGGGTATTTATCAGCAAATTTTTTTAAACTTGAGTTTAATAGAGATTATAAATTTACTTCTGGTCCTTTTGTAGAAAAAATTTTTAAAATCGTTAGTTTGCAAAAAAAGACTATTGATATTTTAATGGGTAATTTAAAAACTAAAATAGATAGAAGAAAGTTTTTATTTAATCCTTTGTAAAAAGATAATATGATAATGAGTTTTGTAAAAAAGTATTTTTTACAAAGTGCGGAGCTATGAAAATATTATGCATTTAACAGAAAAGAAAATTAATAATATAAGAAAATCGTTTGAAGAAAATGGTTACGTAACTTTAAAAAAATTTTTTCAAAAAAAACAAATTCAAACAGTAAAAAAAAACCTTTTTAGATTTTTAGATAAGAGTAAAAAAAATTACAGGAAAAGAGAATTGCATTTTGCGAAAAATTCAGATTTGATTAATTCTGTCCATCATCTTAAATGGCCTTACATAAAAAAATTTAAAAAAAACTACAAAATTAGAAAAATAGTTCAACAACTCTTGGATGAAAAAATAAAAAATTTTGGTGCAGAAGTTTTTGCTAAACCTGCAAAAGTTGGGATGGAAGTCCCAATCCATCAAGATAATTTTTACTGGAATCTTAACAATTCTAAAGGACTGACTGTTTGGATTGCACTTGATAAATGTACAAAAAAAAACGGAGCCTTATTTTATTTTGCGAAAAGTCAAAAAATTGGTTTGTTGAAACATAAACCTTCATACGCACCAGGGTCATCTCAAGTTTTAAAAAATAAGCGAATTTTAAAAAAGTTCAAAAAGGTTACACCGGAATTAAATGAAGGAGACGTTTTAATTCATCACTGTTTAATTGTCCATGGCAGCAAAAAAAATACAAGTTTTAAGGATAGGGCAGGATTAACAATGCGCTATATAGGCCGATCAAGCAAAATCGATAAAAATGCGAAAAAAAAATACGAAAAAGTTTTAAAAAAACAGCTTAATTAAATCTCACTATTAATTTAAAAATAATTTCATGCCTGGATACGAATTAATTGATAATAAAGAATTTAAGCAAATTTCAGATGTTTTCAAAAAAAGTAAAACATTGTTTAGAATGGGATTTGATAAGCAAAGGAAAGGAATTTTTAAAGTAAATGAATTTGAAAAAAAATTTGCTAAGAAAGTCAATTCAAAATATGCTTTAGCAGTGACATCAGGCACTGCAGCTTTACGTGTTGCTTTATCTACAATAGATTTGAAAAAAGGAGATGAAGTTATTACTCAATCCTTTACATTTGTAGCGACTGTAGAAGCAATTGTTGAATCGAGAGGCACACCCGTTTGTACTGAAATAGACAAGACATTAAATATGGATCCAAAAGATCTATTAAAAAAAATTACTAATAAAACAAAAGCAGTCATAGTTGTGCACATGCTAGGCGTCCCCTGCAGAATTAAAGAAATAAAAAAAATCTGTAAAAAATATAACCTTGTTTTAATTGAAGACACCGCTTGGGGTTGCGGTGGTAAAATCAACAATCAATATCTGGGAACTATTGGAGATATTGGAGCGTATTCCTTTGATTTTGCTAAGACTATAACAACTGGAGAAGGAGGAATGTTAGTTTTTAAATCAAAAAAAAAGTTTGAATTAGCTAAAGCTTGGCATGATCACGGTCATGAAAATAATCCCAAAGTACCTAGATGGGAAGATACTAGAAAAAGTAGTGGTTTTAATTTTAGAATGACAGAGATGCAAGGAGCTGTAGGCTTAGCTCAACTTAAAAAACTTGATTATATAGTAAAAAAACAGAATTCAAATTATAAAGCTATTTGGGATGCAATAAGAGACATTAAAGGTATTGAAAAAAGATTATATCCTAAAAAAAGTAAAATCTCAGCAGACGCATTAATTTTTTTTTTAAAAAACAAAAGAGCTGCAAAAAAGTGTAGAGAAGAACTTCTAAAATATAAAATTTCAACAAAAATTTTACCAGAAGCATTTACATGGCATTTTTCAAGAGAGTGGAAACATATTAAAGAACTTAAAAAAGGGAAGCTTTCAACAAAAAATTATTTAAAGATATCAAAATCTTTAATAGAGAGGGCTGTTTCAATTCCAATATTTATAAAAATGAAAAAAAATTTCCCTAATAATGTAAAATTTTCAATATTAAAATCATTTTAATGAAAATGAAATATAAACCCAAAATATCTGTAATTGTCCCAGCCTACAACCAAGAAAAGTATTTAGGAAGATGTCTTCGGTCTCTTTTGGATCAAACTTTAGAAATTAAAGATTATGAAATAATTGTAATTAATGATGGGAGCAAAGATAAAACAAATTTTGTTACTGATTTATTTAAAGATGAAATCAAAGTAATTAAGAATCGCTCAAATAGAGGACTACCATATTCTATAAATCAAGGTATTTTGGCTGCTAAGGGCAGATATGTAGTAAGGGTAGACTCAGATGATTATGTCAATAAAGAATTTCTTAATATTCCATATAATTTTCTCTCTTCAAATCCTGAAATAGACGCTGTTTCTTGTGATTATTTTTTAGTAGATGAAAAGGAAATAATTTTAAGTAGAGAGAATTCAGAAAAAAAACCGGTAGGATGCGGTATAATGTTTAGGGTTGAGCACCTTTTAGAATTAGGCCTTTACGATAATTCTTTCTTAGTACATGAAGATAAAGATTTACGCTATAGATTTTTAAAGAAATACAAAATATTTAGAATACCTTTGCCTTTATATAGATATAGAAAACATAATAATAATATAACAAATAACAGAGCTAAAATGAAAAGTCATTTAAAGAGACTTAAACAAAAACATAAAGTTAAAAAAATATGAAATCTATTTTAAAAAAAATTATAAAAAGTCCAACCCCATACTTTATAGCTGAGATAGGAGTAAATCATGAGGGATCGTTAAAAGAAGCAAAAAAATTAATTAACTATGCAAAAAGTGCTGGAGCTGAAGCTGTAAAGTTTCAAACTTACAAAGCAGGTAAACTTGCAGCAAAAAAATCTCCCTATTATTGGGATATTAAAAAAGAAAGTACAAAAAGCCAATATGAACTTTTTTCAAAGTTTGATAAATTTAATTTTGAAGACTATAAAGTTCTTTCTCTATACTGTAAAAAAAAAAATATAGAATTTTTATCAACTCCTTTTGACTTAGACGCGGTAGATTTTTTAAATCCACTAGTAAGAATGTTTAAAATTTCTTCATCAGATATTACTAATTTACCTTTATTAAAAGCTGTTGCATCAAAAAAAAAAATTACAATTTTATCAACTGGTGCATCGTCTCTTAGTGAAATTAGAACCGCTGTAAAAATTTTATCTAAAAAGGTAAAAAAAATTATTTTAATGCATTGTATTTTGAATTACCCAACAAAAAATCACGATGCTAATTTAAAAATGATTAAGTCTTTACAAGATGAGTTCCCTAATTGTATAAGTGGTTATTCAGATCACACTTTGCCTAGTAATGATATGCAAAATTTAATAACAGCGTACCTTTTTGGTGCAAAAGTCATAGAAAAACATTTTACACTTAACAAAAAAAAAGGGGGGAATGATCACTATCATTCTTTAGATAAAAAAGATTTAATAAATTTTAAAAAAAGAGTAGAAAATATTTCTATCACTCTGGGTAGTCAAACAAAAAAAATTTTAGATACAGAACTTAAATCTCGTAAAAATGCTCGAAGAAGTATTGTAGTTAATAGATTTATTAAAAAGGGCTCAAAACTTAAAGAAAAAGATTTAATCTGCAAAAGACCTGCAACAGGTATAAGCCCTATGAGGATCAAAGAAGTGATCGGAAAAACAGTAAAAAGAAATTTAAAATCTGATACAATTATTAATTGGAGTTATCTAAAGTAGTGCAAACAATAGCTATTGTCCAAGCAAGATCTAACTCAAAAAGACTTAAAAACAAAATGTTTGCAAAACTTGGCAAACATAAAGTCTTAGAATGGGTTCTTTATAGACTCAGAAAAATTAAAAAAATTAATAAATTTATTTTAGCAACTTCTAATAACAATGAGAAAGGTTTGATAAAATTAGCAAAAAAATATAGATATGAAATTTTCAAAGGAAGTGAAAATAATGTTTTGTCAAGGTACTATTCTTGCGCCAAAAACTACAAATCAAAAACAATTATTAGAGTTTGTGCAGACAATCCATTTATTGATTCTGAAACTGTTAGTGATCTGATTACCTTTTTTAAAAAAAAAAAGATAGATTATGCTTGTAATACAATGCAAATAAAAAATAACTTAAACTCTGATGGTTTTGGTGCAGAAATCTTCACCTTCCAGGCGTTAAGTAAAGCTTACAACCTCGCAACTTCAAAAACAGACAAGGAACATGTTACGAAAATTATGAGAGACAGAAAAAATCTGTTTAAGAGTGAAATATTACCATCAAAAAATGGTATAAATTTTCCTTATTTAAGATTTGATGTAAATACCCCTCGTGATCTAAATAAATTAAGATCTATTATTTACAAACAAAAATTAAATATAAATAGTTCAGCAAAAAGCATAATCAAATCGCTTATTGTAAAAAATATAGACAATAATTTACGAGAAATGTTCAAACTTAATAGAAGTATTACAGGAACAGGAAATAAAAAAACATTAGAGAAAGTGAGAAAAATAATACCAATAAAAATTAAAAAAATACCATCTGGTACTAAAGTTTATGACTGGAAAATTCCAAAGGTGTGGGATGTTAAAGAGGCATGGATTAAAGATAATCAAGATAACAAGATTTTAGATTATAAAGATAATAATTTAAGCTTAATAAATTACAGTTCAAAATTTAATGGCTATATACCTTCAAAAAAATTAATAAAAAAAATTTATTTTCATCCACATTTAATTAATGCCATACCTTATAAAACTTCATATTACAAAAAAGATTGGGGATTTTGTGTAACTAGAAAGATATTTAAAAAAATAAAATCAAGTAAATCAAAATTTAAAGTTAAAATAGACAGCACTTTTAAAAAAGGAAATTTGATTTATGGTGAATTAATAATTAAAGGTAAGTCAAATAAAGAAATATTAATATCAACCTATATTTGCCACCCGTCAATGGCAAATGATAATTTAAGTGGAATAATCCTCACATCTTATTTAGCAAAATTTATAAGAAATTTAAAAAATAGATATTGGACATATAGAATTATTTTTGTTCCAGAAACCATAGGTGCGATAGGATATAGCTATTTAAATGAGTCTAAAATGAAGAATATTGATTTCGGTTTAGTAATTTGTAACGTTGGAGGCAAAGGTAGTTTTGGTTATAAAAAAAGTTTTGATGATAAACATTTTCTCAACGATCTAGTTCAAGATACTTTTAGAGAATTGAAGGTAAAACCAAAAGTTTATCCTTTTGATATAAACGGTAGTGATGAAAGACAATATTCTTCGCAGCATTTTGGAATCAATATCTGTTCAATTTTTAAAGATAAGTATTATGAATTTAAAGAGTATCATTCGTCAAAGGATAATTTAGATCTTGTTAAGGCAGAAAATATTTTTGAAACTTTAAAAATTTATCAAAAATTAATTGAAAAAATTGAAGTTCAAAATATTTTTAAATCAAAAAACCCTAAGTGTGAAGCTATGCTGTCAAAATATAATTTATATCCAAAACTTGGAGGTGAAATACTGCCTAAAAAAAAAAGTTATTCTAAACTTGATATAATTTTATGGCTTATGTTTTTATCAAATGGCAAAAGAACAGTAGATCAAATTTCAGATCAGTTAAAAATAAAAAAAAAAGAAATATTAAATATTTATAAAATTTTAAAGAAAAAAAATTTAATTTATCGTGTTTAAAAAATACTCTTTTAACAAACAAATAAACTTTACAGAATATGATGAGATTATAGACTCTTCACCTCAAGGGACAATTTTTTCAAAAAGTTATTTCTTAAAATTTTTTAAAATTAATCACCAAATATGGAACGTAAAGCAAGGAACTCAAACGAAAGCAGTAATTTGCTTAATTACATCTAAAGACAATAAAAAAGTAATACTTAATGATCATGCCATTTATGGTGGAGTAATTTTTAATATTGACTCAACAAGAATTGAAACTAAAAGAAGAAGCGAAGAATTTAAGATTTTAGAATTTATTATTGAAAATTTAACAAAAAAATTTAAAAAAATTGACATTCAGTTATCTCCAGAGCTACATGATATAAGACCTTTTCAGTGGTTTAATTATCATAAAAAAAAATTAAAAAAATTTGAAATTGAAACAAAATTTACAAGTTACATCAAAATATCTAATAAGGATTTTAAAAATTTTCTAAAAAGTAATCTGTATAATCAAATGGAAACAGTAAGAAGGTATGATTATAGATCTGCACTAAAAGAGGGCGCTAAACTGGTCACTTCAAATGACATATCAGTCTTTATCAAATATTATTCATACATGTTTAGGAAAGAAAAATCAGTTTCCAGTGAATATTTAAAAAAAATAGGTAATTCTATTTCTAATTTAATGAAAATTAACAAAGGTCAAATGTTTCACGTTGAGGATAAAGATGGAAATATCCTTTATACATTATTTTATATTTGGGATGAAAAGAAAGCATATTATTTTTTAGGGGCTGGAAACCCCAAAATGAGTAGCCCATGGCAAGGAGTTTTTGGACATTGTGAAATATTTAAATACTTAAACAAAAAATATGCTATTAACTTAATTGACTTAGAGGGGGTTAATAGTCCTCTCAGGGGTTGGTTTAAACTAAGCCTTGGGGGAAAATTAGTATCTTACTTTAGAGTTAAAATTTAAAAATTATGAAAAAAAATAAAAAATATACTCCAGTTAATAAAGGACATTCCTACGATTTAGAAACTGAGGAAAGATTAAAAGAATTTAAAAGAAAGCTATCTGCTGGATGGGAAGAAGAATATAAAGAATACAGGCACCTTTGGGAGGATCTACCTAAAAAGAGAATAGTTCGAGATTACCCTTTGCTTGTCGATTTAGAGACTGTCTCAAGATGTAATTTAAAATGTCCAATGTGTCCGACTATTACTCAAGAATTTTTAGATAAAAGAGTAACACCTTTTAAAAGAGGTCAAATGGATTTAGATTTGGCAAAAAAGATTATAGATGAAGTTGCTGGCAAGATCTATTCTTTAAGGTTAAGTTGGATTGGTGAACCAACACTCCATTCAAAATTAATTGAAATAGCAAAGTATGCTAAACAGAAAAAAATAAAAGAAATTTCTTTTTTAACCAATGGTTTTAAACTTAAAATGGATTATTTTAAAAAACTAGTTGATGCCGGAGTAGATTTAATCACCGTTTCTATAGATGGAATGGACGAAGTTTATAATAAAATTAGAAAACCTTTAATATTTGATGAAACTTTACAAAAACTAACAGATATAGCGAATTTTAAGAAAAAAAATAATCTGGAAAAACCTTTAATAAAAATTCAAGGAGTTTGGCCAGCAGTAAAAGAAAACCCAGAAAGATTTTATAATACCTTTAAACCATTAGTGGACTTAATAGCTTTCAATCCTTTAATTGACTATTTGCATAACGATAAAAATATTGTGTATGAGGACGACTTTGCATGTCCTCAACATTATCAAAGGATTGTTATCGGCTCTAATGGAAAAGCTGCAATGTGTAGTTCAGATGATTTTATGGATATTGATATAGGCGATGCTAATAAAAAATCGATTCATGAAATATGGCATGGAAAATTATTCTCAAATGTAAGAAACAAGCACGAAACTAAGGATGGTTTTAAGGAGTTAAAGCCATGTAAAAATTGTTTTTATCCAAGAAAAATGGAAGAAGATGAAGTTGCTATTATCAATGGACGAGAGGTCAGAATTGAAAGTTATATAAATAGATCTCAAGAAATTGGTAAATAAATTTATTTCATAAAATGAAAGCTCGATCGGTTGAAACAGCTTTAAAAAAGCTTTGTAAAAGAAAGTATGTTTTACTTACTGGCAATGCCACTACTTCATTATTTTTATCACTGAAATCTTTAAATTTAAAACCAAATTCAAAGATAATAATACCAAATAATTCATGCCCGCATGTGCCGCTGTCAGTTTATTTAGCAGGATATTCTCCTTTATTTACTGACATAGACAAAAAAAACTTTGGCTTAAGTATTAAAGCTTTAAAAAAAAATTTTACTCAAAAAGTAAAAGCAGTTATAGCTATTCATGCTTACGGCATAAGTTGTAGCATCGATCAGATATCTAAATTTTGTATAAGCAAAAGTATTCCTTTGATAGAGGACTCAGCGCTATTATTAGGCACTAATATTAAAACAAAGCCTGTAGGATCTTTTGGAAATATTTCTGTTTTAAGCTTTGGTAAAGGAAAAGTGATCGATATTGGCGACGGAGGAGCACTAATGACTAATGATTTAGAAACCTTTAATACTGCTACTAAAATCAACGATAATTTAAATATAAAAATCCCTTATGCCAAAAATCAAATTAATAAAATGAATATTGAGCATACAAAAATTTATAATAATTATTATCTTAAAAATAAAAAATCTATTGTACGAAAAAAATACATGTCCAAGGCTTTTAAAAATGCAAAATTTTTATTATATAAATTTGATAAAAAATTACTTAAAAAAATAATTATAAACAAAAAAAGAATTAATAAAATTAAAAATAAAAGAATTCAAAATTGTTTGTATTTAGAAAAAAAATTACAAAAAATTAAGTCTAATTTTTTTAATATTAAGAGAATTAGTAAAAATTCAATACCTTGGAGGTACAATATTTTTTTCTTGAAAGAAAATAATAGAAATTTTGTACTAGAAAACTTGTTGAAAAGAAGAATAAAAATAAGTAGTTGGCATCCGAGGCTCGATATTTTTTTTGAAAAAAATAAAAAGAGAAATTTTCCGGTAACAAATAGTCTTGATAAAAGTATCTTAAATATATGGATAAATAACGAAGTTAATAAATATTATCTTGATTTTGTAATTAAAAATATTTCACTTCTTAAAGCTAAATTGATCAATTAATGAAAATTCTTTCACTCTATACCCATTACCCTTCATCTGCCTCAATAATAATCGATAACAAAATTATTGCAGCTACGCATGAGGAAAGATTTACACGCGTAAAGAATGAAATAGTATTTCCTGAAAAGTCTATAGAATTTTGCCTCAAAAAAGCAAAAATCAAGTCAACAGAGCTTGATTATGTTGCGCTAGCTAGTTTCATAAGCCCTTTTGACGATACAATTACGAGAAAAAATAAATGGACTGTGCAAGATTATTTAAAGGAACAGAATAAAATATGGAAACCATTTCTAGTAGACAAAAAACATAAATTTAAAAAATCTCCGATTGAAATTTTCCCAGAAAAAATAGATTTTAAAATGTATCCCCAGAATTATTGGAAAAATAATTATAAAAAAAAGAATATTCAAAAAAAATATCTTAATGATAGAGTAGAGATTGTGGCCAATTATCTAAAAATTCCTAAATCTAAAGTAATAAGATTAGACCATCATACTTGCCATGCTTTCTATTCATACTTTATATCACCATTTAAGAATAAGAAAGTTTTGTCATTAACAGTTGATGGATATGGTGACGGATTAAATTCTACAATTGGGATGTTTGATAAAAAGGGAAATTATAAAAGAGTTTATAAAACAAATTTATGTGCTATTGCTAGAATTTATCGTTATATGACTTTATTACTTGGGATGAAACCAAATGAGCATGAATATAAATTAATGGGATTGGCACCCTATGGTAAAAAAAAATATGCTACCAAGGCTTTAAATGTTTTCAGAAGCACATTACAAGTAAAGGGAACAAAATTTGTCTGGAAAGTAAAACCAACTGATAGTTATTTTTGGTTCAAAGAAAGATTAGAGGGAGAACGATTTGATAATATCGCTTGGGCAGTGCAAACCTGGGTTGAGGAATTATTAACTAAATGGGTAAAAAACTGCATAATAAAATTTAAAATATCTAATGTTACATTATCTGGGGGTGTAGCTTTAAATATCAAAGCTATGGGTAAAATAGCAAAATTAAAGGAAGTTAAAAATTTGTTTGTTGGAGGATCAGCTAGCGATGAAACGATGGCGCTAAGTGCTGGAATATTTTTATTACACAATTTAAATAAAAAAAAAGGTAATGATTTTGGATTTAAAAAATTTCCTCAAATCCCCAATCTTTATCTCGGACCAGATAATGAGTTTAGGCAAGAAAAGATTTATGTAAAAAAATTAAGTAGTAAAAAATTTTCTATCTATAAAAAATTTTCAAACAAACTAATTGCAAAACACCTTTCAAAAGGTAAAATTATTGCTAGATGTGCCGGTAGAATGGAATTTGGACAAAGAGCACTGGGCAATAGATCAATTTTAGCCGATCCAAGATATCTTCATATAAAGGAAAAAATAAATGCTGCTATAAAAAATAGAGATTTTTGGATGCCTTTTGCGCCTGTAATCTTAAAGAAATTTAGTAAACAATATTTAATTAATCCTAAAAATTTAGATTCACCGCATATGACAATAGGTTTTGATACTTCAAAATTAGGTTATCAAAAAATGTGTGCAGCGTGTCATCCAGCAGATAAAACAGCTAGAGCACAAATTTTAGAAAAAAAGGACAACAAGAAACTTTACAATTTAATTGAGGAGTTTTACAAAATTACGGGCACTGGAGCTTTATTAAATACAAGTTTTAATTTACACGGTTATCCGATTGTTAATACAGTCAAAGATGCTATTTATGTTTTTAAAAATAGTGAATTGGATGGCTTATTATTAAATAATTTTTTTATTTTAAAAAAATAAGTGAAAATAAACTTTATTCTTTCTAGATTGTGGCAATACCTTAATATTTATTTTTTGAAACCATTTGATGCAATTAATGACACCCTTACAAGCTATATTATTTTTAAAAAAATTAAATTTAAAAACAACTATGTAGAGATAGGATCTGGTGATGGAATGTTTAGTTATATTATGCACGGTGGTAGATTTCCACTATCGTTCGATAGATATTTAGATATAGATTTTGACAAAAAAAATATTTTTGATGTTCATAGTGCAAAAATTCAACTAAAAAAAAAAAAATTTGATAATTTAATAAGGCCAGCAGTTTCCTTCGACTCTAGAAAAAACCATGTTAAAAAAATTTTAAATATTGGTTTCTCTAAAAAAGCCATTAGCACAAAACTTGAAAGCATTCATCTTAAAAAAAAGACTACAAATTTTATTTTTTTTTATACACCTCACGGAATAAATGATTTAGAAAAATGTATAAAATCAGCTTCAAAAATTTTAAAAAAAAAAGGTAAAATGGCCATTTTAGTGTTTGATAATTATGTAAATAAAAATTTTATCAGTTACCGATTAGGTACAAATAAAAACTTTATTTCAAACTTTTTTAAAAAAATTGATAACGGAAGGTACAACGAAATTTCAAAATATTCTAAAAGCCCTAAAGAATGGGAAAAAATATTTAAAAAAAATAATTTAAAAATTCTCAGAGTTAACAGTGGTCTAAGTGGGTTTGCTTGGAAAGTCTACGATATACAAACAAGACCATTTTTAAAAATTTTAATCAGATTTTTTAATTTTTTTCCTAAGATAATAAGAACTATTTTAAAATTTTTTTGGATGCTACTTTTTTATCCAATACTTTTAGTTTTTTTTATACTTTTTTCAAATCTCTTATTTAAAGATAGACTAAATTGTTACCATGCATATGAGCTTTTAAAAATACGTAAATAATTAATACTTTTTGCAAGTGAACTTAATATTTAAAAATTCAATTAGACTTTTAGATAAAAGGCAAAGAATTAAATTTGCACTTATATCTTTTTTATCTTTAGTCGGAGCTCTACTCGAAACATTAGGAGTTGGAATAATAATTCCGTTTTTAACAATTTTTTTAGAGACAAGTAATGAGGTATTTTTAGATAACACTTTTTTAAGCAACTTGTTTTCACCGGACAAATTTAATTTTTTAAAAGGTTATAATCCAATAATTTATGGATCTCTTATTATTTTGATTATTTTTACTTTAAAAAATTGTTACCTTCTTTACCTACAGTGGTTTAATGCTAAGTTTACACTTGATATCGAGACATCTCTTTCAAAAAGATTATTAGATATATATTTATCTCAACAATATACTTTCCATTTAAAAAGAAATTCTGCAAACCTAATACGAAATATTAAAGAAGAAGTTGTTTATTTTAGGACAAGAATCTTAAATCAAATTTTTTTGTTATTTATTGAATTCTTTACAATTACTTTTATCTTAATTTTGCTAATAATAATAAATCCAAAAGCATCAATTTTTGCCATATCTTTTATGGTTTTTGCCTCATTCATATATCTATCATTTACGAAGAAAAAAATTAGAAGCTTAGCACTACAAAGGCTACAACATGATGCAACTAGATTAAAAAGTTTACAGCACTCCTTTACAGGTATTAAGCAGATAAAAGTTTCAAATACAGAAAATTTTTTTTCCAAAATATTTAATTATCATAATGAAAAAAGTAATTACTCGAACGTAATACACGATTTTATAGTTCAAATACCAAGATATGTTTTAGAGGTCTTTGCAATTTGCTCTCTATTTATATTAATTCTAGTTTTTTTTAGACAAAATTTAAATTACAATGAGTTAATTCCCCTACTAGGTATATATGCCGTAGCATCTTTTAAAATTTTGCCTTCAGCTAATAGATTAACACAAGCTTTAAACCAGATTAGGAGTGGAGCCCCAACTTTAGAACTCCTAATGAATGAATTTAGTAATTTAAGATTAATTAAAAGAAATAGTAATGAGTTAGATAATATAGAATTTCAAAATCTTAAGATAGAAAATTTAAATTTTGCATATTCGAAAAATAAAAATATCTTACATAAAGTAAATTTAGAAATTGAAAAAGGTGAAATCATTGGCATAATTGGGAACTCGGGATCTGGAAAAAGCACTTTAATTGACTTGATTACTGGCTTATTAAGTCCTTCCAATGGTTCTATTTACATTAATGGAAAAAAATTGGGGGAAAATCTAGGCTCATGGTTGAAAATAATAGGATATGTGCCTCAAGAAATTTTTATATTAGATGATACGTTAGAAAAAAATATAACTTTTGGTGCAGAAAATAAAAAACGAAGCAAGTTACAAATACAAGAAATTTTAAATCTTCTAGAGTTAGATGGATTAGTTAAATCACTACCAAATGGATTAAAGACAAACTTAAACGAGAGAGGAACTAGAATTTCCGGTGGGCAAAAGCAAAGGATTGGTATAGCGAGAGCGTTATTTAATAATCCAGAAATAATTATATTAGATGAAGCTACAAATGCATTAGATAAAAATCTAGAAAATAAGGTTCTAAATAATCTTCAAAAATTTGACAGAAAAACAATAATTATTATTTCACACAATTTAGAAATTTTTAAAAAAAATTGTAGTAAAATATTCGAAGTCAAAGACGGTTTAGTGAAAATTAATAATTAACTAAAATATAAAATGGCTATTTCACTGAAAGAAAACTTCTTTATAGATAACAAATATCTTAAACTCGATAAAAATTTTAATATAGATGAAGATGTTAAATTTTTGAAAAACAAAGTTGCTAAATATAACATACAGCTATCAAAAAAATTTAATAAAATCCATAAACAAAAACTTAACAGAAAATTTTGGATAATAGTTTTAAATTTTTATATTTTAAGTATTTGTACAATTTTATTAAGAGAATATAAATATTTAAAAAAAATTCAAAATAAGACAAAAATAATTAATAGCTTAAAAAAAAGGATATATTTACCTGAATTAGAAACTTTAGAGGAAAGTCATACATTTTTTCACCACAATAATGTCCAACTGTATAATTTAATAAGATTTGTAGTGTCAAAAAAAATTGGTCTAAAAGTTCCAAGAACAAAAGTTATCTTTAAAAAAAAAATATTGCATGTCAAAAAAAAAAATCTTCAAAATTTCATTGTAAAAAAAATTATAAGATTATATTGTTATATTTTTAAACCAACTTTAATTTTAAATCCATTTTTTGGAAAAAAAAAAAATTTGAATATCTTCTTTAAATCAAAAGGCCAATTGTTATTAATCCCTGAAAAAATTTTCTTTGAAAAAAAAAATTTTAGCTCAAGTTTACGAAATAAGTTTTTGAGAGATAAAATATACATCCAAGAGGTAGATATTTTTGATGAGATGTTTAATGAAATTTTTTCATTAACTCTGCCCTATTCTCTTGTAGAAAATTTTAATTACTATTACCTTAAAAATATTAGTTTATCTAAAAAAATAAAAAGAATTGGTTCAAGTGGATTAATAAGTTTTAATGATAATTTTAAATTTTTATGTGGATTAATAAAAAATTACGGAGGAAAAATTGTATCTTTGCAACACGGAGGGGGTATTAATAAGTCAAAATTTGAAATGACAGAACTAGATGCAAACATATGTTGTGATAAAACTTATACTTGGAACGAAAAAAAGGGATTTGCTACTAACGTATTATACAAACTTGAAAATTTAAAAAAAGTAATAAAAGAAAAATCTGTAAAGCCTTTAAAGACTATTTTGATATTACCTTATGCAAAAAGTTTTAATGTTCCTACAAACAAAATTTATATTAAACATAAGCATCATATGTTTAATAGCTATGATTATATTTTTTATAAAAATCTCAATTACAAGTGTAAAAAAAATACAATTATAAAAGTATTGCAAAATCAACCAGAAACTAAGTTTCATATGAATGTATGGAAAAAGAAGTTTGGTTTGAGTGTTAAAGTTACAGACAAATATGACTCATCATATTTTTTCTCAAGGTCTAAGATTGCCATAGTAGATGACATTTATTCTACAGCAGTTCATGAATTAGCTTTTTTAGACATCCCATTTATAATAATTGAAAACAATTATTATGATTTTAAAAGCCAATTCCAAAACATAATTAAACGATTGAAAAAATTGAATATCATTTTTGACAATCCTGGAAAAGCAGCAAATTTTATCAACAAAAACTACAATAATATTGAAATTTGGTGGAAAAATATAGTCAAAACAAGAGACTACAAAAATTTTAAAAAAACGCTATTTAAAGAAAATAAAGATTTCGAAGGAAAACTTTTTTATGAAAGTTTGAGAAAGATATAAAAATGATAAATAAAATATTGCAAAAAAAAATTAATATTAAAATCGTTATTTTGTGTGGTGGTGAAGGATCAAGACTTGGAGTTGATACTGCCGCCATCCCAAAACCCATGGTAAAAATCGATAAAGACCCGATTATTGTACATATTATGAGAATTTTTAAGAGACAGGGCTTTAATGACTTCATTTTAGCATCTGGATATAAAGGTCAAGTTATTAAAAAATATTTTAAAAAGAATAAAGAATTCAAAGTTAAAGTCATAGATACAGGATTGAAATCTTTAACAGGTACAAGACTAAAAAAATTGAAGAAATATTTGATAAACGAGGACCAATTTGTAGTCACATATGGAGATGGGGTTGCAAATATAAATCTTAATAACCTAATTAACTTTCATTTAAATCATAAAAAAGAGGCAACAATGACTGTTGTTAGACCACCTGTGAGGTTCGGAGAGGTAAAAATGAGAAATGGGACAATCACCAATTTTGAGGAAAAACCTCAAATTAAGAATAATTGGATTAATGGAGGTTTTTTTATTTTTAATAAAAATATTTTTAAATATTTTAGTAAAAACAACGAGATGTTAGAAAAAAAACCTATACAAAAAATGACAAAAGCAAAAAAAATTATGGGCTTTCAACATAAAGGTTTTTGGCAGTGCATGGATACGCAAAGAGATAAAAAATATTTACAGTCTTTAATAAAACAAAATAAAGCATTATGGCTAAAATAATTGAGGGTTTAAAGTTTTATAAACCAAAAGTAATTAAAGATAAAAGAGGATCAGTCTTACACATGATTAAAAGAAATTCAGAAATTTTTAAGAAATTTGGTGAAATATATTTTACTACTTTAAATCCAAAAATGAAAAAAGGCTGGAATTTACATAAAAAAATGACGTTAAATTTAGTCTGTATTAAAGGAAAAATAAAAGTTGTATTGTACGATGATAGAAATAGATCAAAAACATATAAAAAAATTAATGTATTTTATCTTTCAAGGAATAAATATTCTCTTCTTACTATTCCACCAAATATATGGTGCGGTTATAAAAATTTATCAAAAAATGAGTCAATACTAGCCAACTGTTCTACACTTCCTCACGATCCAAATGAGGTAATAAGAAAATCTTTGAATGATAAAGTCAATAAGTTTTATGATTTATAATTATGGATGATAATTTTTTTTCAATAATAATTCCAACTTATAACCAGGGAAATTTTTTAGAGAAGTGTATTAAGTCGTGTTTAAATCAAACTTACAAAAATTTTGAGATAGTCATAATTGATAATAATTCTACGGATATTACTCAAGATATACTTAAAAAATATGAAAATAAGATCATTTTTCAAAAGATTGATAATGATGGAATAATTTCAAAATCAAGAAATGCAGCATTAAAAATTGCAAAAGGTAATTGGTTGGCTCTATTGGACTCGGATGATTATTTTTCTTCAACTAAACTGGAGGAAGCAAATAATGCAATCAAAAAAAATTCTTTTGATGTGTTTTCAAATTCTGAGTGGATTATAGACGAAAATGATACAAAAAGTAAAATCTGGGCTTACGGAAATAAATCTAAAAATTATTATAAAGATTTAATTAAATTCGGTAATTCTCTTTCTACTTCATCTAGTATAATTAAAAAAGGTTTCCTTTTAAAAAATTCAATAAATTTTAGTGAAAATAGGGAAATAAGAAATATTGCTGATTATGATTTTTTTCTTAACATAGCAAAAAAAGGCGGTAAGTTTTTCTTTTACCAAAAGCCACTAGGTTACCACTTAATGCACCAAGAAAGCACAAGTTTTAAAGCTAGAAATACTCATTTGGATGCACTTCATAAGCTTTTGAATAATCACCTTGATTTAAACTATATAGATAAAAAAGAATATAATTTTTCGATTTTGAATATTAACACTCTAGATTTAATTGGAACAAGTGAATTCAGTATCTATAGTAAATTTATGAAACTATTTCAAACATTTTTGAGAAGCCCAATTGAAGTTAGTCTTATATCTTTTAGAATTTTAAATAAGTTCGTAAAAAATAAATTTTTAAACTTAATTTATTAATTATGAGAGAATTGAGAAAATTATTCAAAAACAAAAAAATAATCATTACAGGACATACTGGTTTTAAGGGGTCATGGCTTAGTTTATGGCTTTTAAAATTAGGTGCAAAAGTTATAGGAATTTCGAATGGTTATACCTCGACACCATCCCATTTTAAAAAACTTTATTTAAAAAAAAATATAAAGAATTATAATTTAGATATAAGAGAATTTAAAAAATTAAAAAAAATTTTTTTATCACATAATCCTGATTATATTTTTCATTTAGCAGCCCAAGCAATTGTAAAAAAGTCATATAAAAATCCACTTTATAACTGGGAAACTAATACTTTGGGAACCATAAATATTTTAGAGTCTTTACGACATTTAAAAAAAAAATGCGTCGCTGTTTTGATAACTAGTGATAAAAGCTATAAAAACCTCGAGATAAATCGTGGATATAAAGAGGATGATCTTCTTGGTGGTTTTGATCCTTACAGCGCTTCCAAGGGATCTGCAGAGTTTGCTATTCAATCATATGTAAAAAGTTTTTTTTCTAAAAATGATAGAATACGTATTGGTGTTGGTAGAGCTGGAAACGTTGTAGGTGGGGGAGACTGGTCAGAGGACAGATTAATTCCTGATTGTGTGAAATCATGGTCCAAAGGAAAAAGAGTTGTTTTGAGAAATCCCAACGCTACTCGACCGTGGCAGCACGTCCTCGAGGCTGTTTATGGATATTTAACTTTAGCCCAGAGTCTTAGCAACTCAAACAAAAATCACGGAGAAGTTTTTAATTTTGGTCCATCACAATCTAACAATTTTAAAGTTATAAATGTTGTTTACTTTATGAAAAAAAATTGGCAAAGAATTAACTGGACAATCAAAAAGTCTAAAAATTTTAAAGAGTCTAAATTGTTAAAATTAAACTCGAATAAAGCAAAAAAAATTTTAAAGTGGAAAAATCATCTTACTTTTAAAAATACTATCAAACTTGTAGCAGAATGGTATAAGGATTATTATGATAACAAAAAAAGTACATACAAAATATCTTGTAGTCAGATAGATATGTATCAAAAAATATTAAATAAAAACTTTTAAAAAATATGACCTTATATAAAAAAAATGTTTTGATTACCGGTGCCGGAAAAGGTATCGGATTTGAAACTGTTAAACAATTGGTAAAAGAGGGAGCCTTTGTATACGCATTAATTAAATCAAAAAAAGATAAAGAAAAATTTAATAGTATTAATCCTAAAAATTTGAAACTTTATTTTGGAGATGTACAAAATCTCACACTTCTTAAAAAAATTTTTAATGATTCTCTAAAAAATAAAAAATTAATCAACTGTCTTGTTAATAATGCTGGAGTGAGATTTAGAAAACCTTTTCAACAAATAAAAAAAAATGAACTACTTAAAGTTTTTAGTGTGAATTTTAATTCTGTATTTTTACTTTCACAATTATTTTGCAAGTATGTTACTAAAAGAGGGGCAAAAGGTTCAATAGTAAATATTAGCTCAATTGTTGGTCAAACAGGTTTTAAAGAATTATCAGTTTATGGCTCGACAAAGGGGGCATTAATTTCTCTAACAAAATCTTTATCAAGCGAATTAGCTTCAAAAAATATTACTGTAAATTCAATAAGTCCTGGTTTTACCAAAACTTCATATTACAAAAATTTCAAAAAAAATAAAAAGAATTTATATAACTGGACTTTAAGTAGGATCCCGATGAAAAGATGGGGTGAACCTAATGAAATAAGTCATCTAATTTGTTTTTTATTATCAGACAAATCTTCATATATAAGCGGTGAAAATTTTAATATTGATGGTGGGTGGATTAACTCATGAAAAAAAAAAAGATTTTAGCTCTTATCCCCGCAAGATTGCAATCTACTAGATTACCTCAAAAAGTCCTTTTACCAATAGGCGGGATGCCCATGGTCATACATGTTTATAGACGTGCCTTATTGTCAAAAATTATTGACGATGTTGTTATATGTTGTGATGATAAAAAAATTATGAAAGTAGCTGATCTACACAATGCGAAATGTGTTTTCACATCAAAAAAACATGTAAATGGCACCGATAGAATTAGTGAAGCATTGAAAAAAATGAAAAAAAAATTTGATTTAATAATAGATATACAAGGTGACGAGCCTTTAATAAATCCAAAACACATAGATAAGTTAATAAAATTTCATTTAAAAAATCTAGATACGGATATAGTTATTCCAAGTTTGGCAATAAAAAATTTCAAAAACAAAAATTTAGTTAAAATCGTTGCTAATACTAACAACGATATATTATATTTATCTAGGCAAGAAATCCCTTATGGTTTTAAATCAAAAAATCATAATTTATCTAAACATCTATCCATCGTATCCTTTAAGCCTAAATCATTGATAAGATTTTCTAACTTAAAAAGATCAAAATTAGAAATTTTAGAAAATATTGAACTATTAAGAGCTCTCGACTACAACATGAAACTCAAAACTTTTTTTTTAAATGGAAAAAGTTTTTCTGTTGATGTTAGAAAAGATTATATTGAGGCTAATAAATTCATTAAAAGAGATAAAATATTTAAAAGGTATAGATGAAAGAAACAAAGAAAAAAAAAATAAAATTTTATGATCCACAAATTGACTTTAAGAAAGAGTCAATTAATAAAAGATTACAATTTTTTGAAAATACCAATACACCAATACCTTCAGAAGTCGAAATCAGTGAATCCGGTATTTGTAATAGAAAATGCTCCTTTTGTCCAAGAAGTGACCCAAACTATCCAGATATTAATGAATTTATTTCCAAAAATTTGCACAACAAATTATGTGATGAACTTAAAGAGATAAATTTTTCTGGACTTATAATTTACTCAGGTTTTGTTGAGCCAATGTTAGACAAAAATATTTACAATCTAGTAAATTATGCAAAAAAGACAAATCCTTCTGCTCGAGTTGAAATAATTTCAAACGGAGATGTACTTAATGAAAAAAGATTAAAGAAAATTTATGATAGCGGGTTAGATAGATTGCAAATTAGTCTTTACGATGGTGAAGATCAATTTAAAAAATTTCAACAACTTGGTAAAAGTCTGAATTTAAGTGAGGAACAATACGTGTTAAGAAAAAGATATCTCCCTGAAGAACAGGATTTTGGTATCACTTTGAGTAATAGAGGCGGAATGTTGACTAAGTCAACTTATAAAATTGCACCTAAAGCTGAACCAGTGAATTCTACTTGTAACTATCCTAGTTATAAATTTTTTTTAGATTACAATGGGGATGTATTGATGTGCTCCCATGACTGGGGAAAAAAAAACATATTAGGAAATTTGAAAAAGCAAAGCCTTAAGGATATATGGCTTTCTGAGAAGTCAATGGAAGCAAGAAAAAAACTTAATAATGCTGATAGAACTTTAAGCCCTTGTAATGTTTGCGACGTTGATGGCGGACTAATTGGAAACAGTCATGCTCAAGCTTGGAAGAAAATTCTATAATTATAAATGAAATTCAAAATTATTAAGAATTTGTCTAGAGATAATACCAACTACGGTTCTAGAAAAAATTTTTTAAGATTAGACAAAAATGAGAGAGTGAGCAATTTTCATAATAAAATTTTAAAAAAAATTAAAATCTCCTCATTTGACATTACTGCATATCCAGAAACTTGGCCAGTTTACCAGTCTATTGCAAAAAACTATAACATAAGTACAAAGAATATTGTTCTAATTCCTGGCTCTGAGTTTGGTTATAGAATTTGCCTAGAATATTTTAGAAATAAAAAAAAAAAGATAATTTCTTTGGCTCCGACCTTTGGGATGGTAGAGGTGTATACTAAATTGTTTGCAATAAAAAACATTGGAATTAATTATGATCAAAATTTTGAATTAGATAGTGAAAGACTTTTAAAAAACATTTCTTCAAAAATTTCACTGATAATTTTAGCAAATCCAAATAGTCCTACAGGAACAATTATAAAAAAAGAAAAAATTATTCAGATTTTAAATAAAGCAAAAAAATATAATATTACTGTAATTATTGATGAAGCTTACAATGGATTTTATAAACCATCTTTTTTAAATTATGTTGAAAAATATAAAAATCTAATAGTTTTAAGAACTTTTTCAAAATCATTTGGATTAGCGGGCCTAAGAGTAGGGTTTTTAGCAGGAAACAAGAAATTAATAAAAGAAATTAACAAATACAAACCAATGTATGAAGTGAACTCTGTTGCTTGTAAAGTTATTACGTACTTTCTTAAAAATAAGAAATTTCATATAGATTATATTAATGAAACAAATAAAGGAAAAAAATATTTTGAAAATGAGCTTAAAAAACTTAAAATTGGATATCTAAAAACCTACGCAAATTTTATACACATAGATTTAAAAAAATATAAATCAAAAATTGAAAAAGATTTAAAAAAAAATAAAATTTTAACAAGAAAAGGTCCTGGAGTTAAAAACTTTGAAAATTTTCTTAGAATAACTCTTGGACCAATAGACTCAATGAAAAAAGTAATTAAAGTTTTGAAAAAGTATGAAAGAAAATTCTGAAAAACAAATTAATGTATTTAAAAAAGTACATGAATACTTAAAAGAAAGTGAGTCAAAAAAAGTTGATGTTTCACTAAGTCCATTATGTTTCATGACAACTTGGACAAAGACCTTAGGTTATTTTAATATTTTAAGAATATTGAGAATGGGAAATAGTGGCTATCTTAGCTATATTTTGAAAGATTTATTATCTGTAAGTAAATACAATGATCTAAAAATTTTTAAATCTGAAAATTTCACAACAAGAAATATTTTAATCGTTTCTTATTGTTCAAAAAACAATTTTGAAAACGATGGAACATTTAAAGACTCTTACTTCTCTTATAGCTCAAAAAACAGAGATTATACTTGGCTGCTCATTTCACTAGATAATTATATTCCTGACAACCTAAAAGAAAATATTCTCATTTTTTGTAAACAAAAGAAGAAAAGTTTAAGTTTTATTTTTTTAATAAAATCCTTAGTTTCAATTTTCAACGATAAAAAAATTAGTGTAAAAAACATTTTCCACTATGCGAATAGTCAATACATTTTTTCAAAACTGATTACCTCAGAAATATCTAAAATATTCAAAAACGATAAAATTAATAAAGTTCTAATGAATTACGAGGGAATTCCATTCCAACACGGAATAATTAAATCGCTAAAAAAATTCAATAATAATTTGAAAATTATTTGCTATCTACATTGTGCAGGTTGGCCCGTTCAAACTGATTTAATTTACAGAGAAAAATCTATAGACACTCTTTTAGTTTCAGGCGAAGACCAAAAATTAGTAATGACATCATATCTAAATTGGCCAGAGAGTAAAATTTTTTCAATACCCTCTTTAAGGTTTAATAAAAAACAAAATAATCAATTAAGTGGATATCTCTTCATTCCATTCGAAATATTTGAGTCGGAGAAGTTGTTAAAAAGATTTGAAAAATTTCTACAAAATATACCTAAAAATGTATTAGGTGAATTAACTGTTAGAACACATCCTTTAAATAAAAATAGTAAGAAACATCAAAATTTTGAAAGTAGTCTCAATAATTTAATAAAAAAATTTGATGAAAAAATAACCAAAGACAAAAAGAATATATCCATTATGTTTGGGTACGCGACAGGAGTGAGCATTCAAGCTATTGAAGAAGGAAATATTGTCTACCACTTCCCTTATAATGATATTATTGATGTATTCTCAGAAAAAATTTGGCGAAATATAGAAGTAACTACAATAGACGATTTAGTTTTTAAGTACAAAATAAAAAATAAGGACAAAATATTTTTTACAAATTCTGAGAATAATAAGTTTGAAAAATATGCGAAACCATTTCTAATATAAATGAAAAATAAAACAATTAGATATAAAATTTCTGGAATTGAAAATAAAGTAACCTTTTGTTTAGATACTGAAGCAGCTGATATCTCCTCAGATATGTCGAGATTATTAACAGATAAAAAAATATTGCTAGTTGTCGATAAAAGAATAAATCCCCAAGTAATAAAAAATATTTTTAAAGATTTGTCACATTCAGATTTTGACATAAAATTTTTAATGGTTGATGGTAGCAAGAATAACAAAACGCAAAAAACTTTATTTAAGATTATTAACGAATGTATAAGAAACAAATTTACAAAAAAATCATTAATATTATCTTGTGGAGGAGGTGTAGTTGGTGATGTATGTGCTTTAGCTAGCTCATTATACTTGAGAGGTTTAATTTATTTTCACATACCAACAACTATGACTGCAATTGTCGATAGCTGTATAGGAGGAAAAACAGGAATTAATTACAAGAGCATTATAAACTCTCTTGGGAATTACTATCATCCTAAAAATGTTTTTATATCAAAAAATATAATTAGTACCATTCCACAAAGAGATTATATCGCAGGATTTTCAGAAATAATAAAATCAGGTTGCCTCCAAGATAACAAAATTTTTGAACTTTTGAAAAAAAATAAATCTAGATTAATGAGAAGAGATTTTAAAATCTTATCAAAAATAATATTTTTGACATTGAAGACAAAAATTAACTTTTTTAAAAATGATGTTTATGAAAACTCCAAACGACTTAATTTAAATTTTGGACATACTTTTGCTCATGCTATTGAAATGGCTTTACCATCAGAAAAAGATGATATAATCAGACATGGGGAAGCTGTGGGAATAGGTTTACTTTGTGAAATTTTTTACTGTGAAGGTAAAAGTAAAAATTTTAATTTGGTAAAAAGTTTGTTGTTGAAATATAGATTGCCTACAAATATTAAAAAATTTACGAGCATTAAAAAAAAAAAATAAACTTTTAAAACGAATTTATGAAAATATTTTTCTTGATAAAAAAAGAATAAACAAATTTCCTAGAGCAATTGATATAAAGAACTTTAATAAACCAAAAGTCATAGAAATGAAAAATAATCATAGGATTATGGAAACTTTAGAGACCGTTGTTTTCTAAACTTTTTTAAACTAGAATATTATCAATAAGTATTGTAATCGATTATAAAGTCAAAATTTTGGGGGATTAGCTCAAAAGTAGAGTGCTGCATTGACATTGCAGAGGTAGTTGGAGCGTTACCAACATTCCCCACCATTATTAGTAATTAAACACTTTTTTTAGTGTTTACATAGTCTAGTAAAAATAATATAAAACTTTGCCTGGTAATTATTGCGAAGGGGCCACACCCGATCCCATTCCGAACTCGGAAGTTAAGTCCTTCAGCGCCGATGGTACTTTGTCTTAAGATATGGGA
>MDSV01119678.1_pt1 | contig 25381 bp, 20 predicted proteins | sample 810851 | NCBI WGS metagenome assembly MDSV01 (sample SAMN05326640, study PRJNA326480) | marine metagenome | isolation source: seawater | place: Atlantic Ocean: North East | collected 2012
GAAGGTGTTCTTATTTTCGGGCTCCAGGCCGCTGAGTCGTAGAATGCGGCCAAGAATCAGATCATCCCCCTGTAAAGACGTCTCATCATTCCAATTGCCTATAGGTTTGCGGCCCTTGAAAATAGTATTCCATGGATGGCCTTCCCCGTATTTTTCAGAAATCTCGAACGTTCCCAATGGGGTTTTGTTGCTACCCTCGTCGCTACCAGTGCCGAACATCGAGGTAGACACGGGATAAGAGTTGATCAATTCGCCGCTCTGTCGAACCTCTATTAGTTGGTCCACAATAGAGACCCTAAGAACGTGTGGCTCCATGAACACATGCCGTATTATTCGGCGGAAGGAGACAGGGGCCGCTCCGGGCTGGAGCAAGGGGGAGGGCTAGTGCGATCAGAGGCCTTTGCTTCCAATCCTAACCTTCCGAGAAGGGCTAGATCATTTTCCACGGCGGGGTTGGCGGCGGTGAGAAGTTTGTCTCCATAGAATATAGAATTTGCGCCAGCGAAGAAGCATAGCGCCTGCGCTTCATCTGAAAGACGAGTGCGCCCTGCGGACAATCTGACTCGCGCCGCTGGGACCGAGATACGTGCTAATGCTATGAGGCGCGCTACGTCGAAAGCATCTACGGACTTGTTGTCTGAAAGCGGAGTGCCGGGCATCGGCATGAGCGAGTTGATGGGTATGCTTTCAGGTGGAGGATTGAACTCAGATATGACTTCGAGCATTTTGAGCCGATCCTTTACGGTCTCTCCCAGACCCAGAATGCCCCCACAGCAGACTGACATTCCAGCATCTTGCACATTTCGAATTGTCTTAAGCCGGTCCTGAAATGTGTGTGTGCTGACAACGTTGGGATAATGTTCTGGGGAGGTATCAATATTATGGTTGTAGGCTGTTACTCCTGCTTCTTTCAGGGCAGAAGCCTCCTCTGCTCCCAATTCTCCGAGAGTGACGCATACCTCCATATTGAGCGCAGCTACTTCACGAACAATCTCCAGCACAGACTCAAAGCGTTTCGTGCCAGAGCGGACTCCGCGCCACGCCGCGCCCATGCAAAACCGAGTGGAGCCGTGAGATTTAGCAGCACGGGCTCGGTCGAGGACCTCGTTCTTCTCCATGAGCCGCTCTGCAGCTACGCCGGAGCTGTAACGGGCTGACTGAGCACAGTATGAGCAGTCTTCAGAACAACCGCCTGTTTTAATAGAGAGAAGCGTGCACAGCTGTACGCTTGAATCGGTCCAGTGCTCTTCGTGAATCCTCCTTGCTTTCTGGAGGAGTTCAAAAAAAGGCAAATTATAGAGTTTTTCTAGTTCAGAGTAGAGCATGTGAATCTCAATAGTCGTTCAACGAATCCATGACCCAGACACTGTGGGCATGATGCCTTGGCCAATCCCGCTATAGTCGGTTTTTCCGATTGCCCCGATCAGAGTGTTCCCAATCTGACGCCGCCATGAGCGACTCATGCTTTCCCCGGTGTGACACCCGTAGCTTTGGCATCGTGCTTCGCGGTGAAATACATTTCTTCTTATTTTGGCGAGATCTTTCTGATGAATCCACGCCTTTGAAATTGCCATGATATCACTTCCGTAATCCAAGAGGAAAGCATGGCGATTGGAGTGTCCAAAGAAATCAAATGTCCGAATGGATCGCGGTGATCGCGCGTTAATGGCTTTGATTGCCTGCTCTCCGCTCTCAATCCAGATTAACTCACAGTTCCTTTTTTTAGCGAGGGACTCAATCCAATCCAAGTAAGGTTTATTGTCGGCATTACCGCGGTTCAGGTAGCCGCGGCGGTAGACAAGCCATACTAGGGTAGCGCCCTCTCCATGCTCGAGACGAATCTGGGACATGCGCAGGGTTGAGGCCCGGATAAAATTGGCCCACCAGCGGTCGTGCTGCTCATGCTCCCTTCTCAGGTCTTCCCATTGACGCAGCGCTGGGCCTCCACACAGGATCAGATGATCATCAGCCCTCGCAACAAAGGCAGTCCCAAGTAGGAAAAAAGCGAGGAGGAGCACTAATCTCACGCGCCGAGAATGAGTCAGGCGCACGCACGGGGCAAGAAGGGAGTGCCGGCAAGTTCGCTCTATGAGGCGAAGTGGGGTGGAAACAACCAGTGACCGATTGACGAGTAGAGCTTCCCAAGCAAGGCTGGGATGAGTGAAAGTGAGTGTCGTAGATTTCGCTGAAGAGGAGGTAGAAATCCGGTCAGTTCGGGATCAAGTTTTTGGCGAGGAGCAGGGGGTTCCAAACAGTATCAATTGGGATGGGCATGATGGGCGGTGCCAGCACGTCGTCGTCCGAGACGGAGATGGTCAGGTTATTGGGACGGGGCGACTCGCGCCTTGTGGGAAAATCGGCAGATTATCCGTACTGAAGAAGTTTCGCGGCAGGGGAGTGGGTGGTAAGTTGCTCGCGCGGTTGCTTTCTGTCGCTAGAGCGTCGCACTTGCCGGAAGTGTTCTTGCACGCTCAGGCCAAAGCGGTGGGCTTTTATGAGGGAGAGGGGTTTGAGGTTGCGGGATCTCCATTTTTTGAGGCGGGGATCAAGCATTTACGAATGTCAAAATGTCTCAAAAAAAATGAAGATGAGTGATGCCCTAGGCTCCTTTCGCTATTGCTTTTCTAATTCCTGAGATCGCCTCTTCCAAGTGGGATCGACTGCAACCGAAGTTGAGTCTGGCATGTCCCTCTGCACCGAAATAACGGCCGTCCGAGAGAAAGATCTTGGCTTCTTTCTCAAGGAAAGATGCAGGATGGGAAATGGGAGTTTGTTGAAAGTTCAACCACGCCAGGTAGGTGGCCTCAATATCTGGGATAGTGATGGATCCTATTTCCTCGCGACAAAATCTGGTGACAAGATCGCAATTGCCACGAAGATAAGAGATGAGCTCCAGTCGCCACGGCTCCCCAAAGCGGTAGGCAGCCTCTGCCGAGTAGTAACCAAGGCAGTTAATTTCAGCAAGCGTGTGGCCCTGGGCTGCAAGAAAACGCTTCTTGAGTTTTTGGTCTGGGATGACCGCGTAGGCGTATCCCATTCCTGCGATATTGAAGGTTTTGCTTGGCGATAGAAGGGTTATAGTTCGGTTCGCATATGATTCAGGCAGGCGCAAGGCGGTAAAGTGAGGCGTCCGGGTCTCGTCGAGGATGAGATCACAATGGATTTCGTCTGAAATAAGGATCAGGTTGTGACGCTCACAAAATGCTGCCAGTTGTCGTATTTCTTCCTCTGAAAAGACTCGGCCGAGGGGGTTCTGAGGGTTGCTGAGGAGAAAGAGCTTAGTGCCTGGGGTGACAGCTTCTTCAAGACCTGCCCAGTCGAATGTCCATGTTCCTTCAGACATGATGTATGGGACCGTAGTCAGGCTGAGGTTTGCGTCTCGGTGGACGTGCAGAAATGGAGGGTAGATGGGAGTACAAGTAAGGACGGATTCGTCTTCTCTGGCAAATGCCCTACAGGCTAGGGACAATGCAGGTACTAGTCCTCCTAGATGTACTAGCTCGTCAGGTGAGCTTGATACTCCATGTCGCTTTCGCAGGTAATCGAGAATCGACTCGATGAGTCCATCATGGGGCACCGCGTAACCGAAAACCCCGTGTTCGACGCGCTTCTTAAGTGCGTCAATGACCTCTGGAGGCGAATGAAAATCCATGTCAGCCACCCAAAAGGGACGAAGTTCTGGTCGCTGGTCCCACTTCAGAGAGCCGCTACCTCTTCGTAGGGGCATGACGTCAAAATTAGACATTCCCTGATCGAAAGGTCAGGAGAGCCGGAAGTCAAATCATGTCCCGTGTAACCGAAAATTTTGCTCCGCATCGCGGGCATTGAATGGAGATCGCGGGTTCACCCTTGAATAGATCGTCTGGTTTGTCTCGCCAACCACCAAGAATCGGTAGGATTCGATCAAGATTACATCCGCAGTGCCAGCGGAACCTTCTTGTCTCAAGAGTCTTCGTCTCCTCTACCCGCTCGATCTTTGCTGCATCCTGAGCGTCAAGGGAGTGGAACCAGTCTTCATCGAAATCTGGTTGTGCTGCCAGGAGGACATAGTTCTCGTCAGGTAATCGGAAGATTCTCCCCGGCCTTTGCTCCGAGCGTTCATAGAGCTTTTCGACCCACTCAAGCGGGTCACTGGTATCTACTTCGAGAGAACTCATGCGGGGTTCCTTGTCTGCTACGGTTGTCTGTGAGTAGAAAAGATTATGAGGTGGTTCTTTTACATCTTCGGTGAAGCACCTTCCGGTGATTTGCTCGTTAATGGATGACCCTGTGACAAAAAGATTCACACGAGGGGCGCGTATGCTCGCGGTCCAGGCTATCGTTTCAGCCCAAGGACGAGCTACGAGATGAAGGACAAGCATCGCCATGGCATCCTTCAACTTGCTATCGAGTTCCTCAGTATACCGTAAGGCATGCTGCATCAGGTGAAGGTAATAGTCTGTATAAATAGGGGTGAAGCACCCCTTGATCATAAGTGTATTTCGATGTCGTACGAAAACTGACTCAACCTTGACGAATTCCTCTGTAATATTCTGGTTCATGGAAGTCGGTTCGATAGTTAAAGAGGGAGTTCGGGGTCGGCAAGTGGTGGGCTATCCACAATGCCGTCGGTAGACCCCTTAGCCTCGGCGGTTTCAATTCTTTCCTTGGCAATCTTGAGATATTCGCCATCGATCTCAAAACCGATACAGGTCTGGATCTCCATGCTTTTTGCTGCGACCGCTGAAGACCCGATGCCGAGGAATGGGTCCAGAAGGACCGTGCTCTTGCCTTGTCCGTGTAGTCTGATGCACTGCTCAACGAGTGCGGGCGGGTAGGATGCAGGGTGCGGGCGTTGATCTTTCCGTGAGCGAATTGTCTCGTATGGAATGAACCATGTGTTTCCCCGACATCTTTTGTCGGATCCTCCGGTGTGCTTCCAGCGCTTGATATTCGATTTGTCTGCGTAGGGAACTCCGGCTGAGCGACGGTCGATGGGGGTCGAGCCGCTTTTGGTCAGGTGGAATACGAATTCATGGCAGTCATTGACATACCTTTGTGAGTTGATCGGTTTAAAGTGCCCGGCACTGATGGTTTTTTTGTCACGGGTTTCAAGCGAGATTGATTTGATCCAATGGAAGGTGTTCTGCAGCTTGAAAAGATTGGGAGGGGTTAAAGCAAGAAGGAGTTGATGAGGCAAAAGAGGATTACTGGGGGATCCGCCCAGGTTGAGAAAGAACGATCCAGTTGGGCGGAGGATCCTCAGGACTTCAATGGACCAGCTAGTGCACCATTCGAGGAACGCGTCACGAGGGGCGTCATCGGCATAGCTGCGATAATTGAGACCAAGATTATACGGTGGAGAAGTGACCACGAGATCTACACTTTCGCTCTCAAGTTCTCGCATCCCTGCCAGGCAGTCACCGTGATGAAGTTGGAATGAGGTGGCGATTGTTCTAGGGGGAGGAGATCCTTGAAGCCTGTGGGGAGTAATGAGAGACGGCAAGTCCCGGTTTCTTCATGATGCTAAAGAACAGAGAAGCAGTGTGTTGTGCCTTCCAGAAATTTCCCGGATAAATTTAGGTTGACCGGTAAAACTCCCGTTTTAAGCATATGATTGAATTGATGAAAGTCCTTGCTGAGGAAACACGCACCACGCGCGCGAGAATTCTGGTCTCTGCGGAGGCTCTTTTCGCTGAGCGAGGCTTTGAGGTTGTTTCGCTCCGGGAAATCACTGGGGCTGCGGGGGCCAATGTGGCAGCGGTAAATTACCATTTTGGCTCGAAGGAGAAGCTGATTGATGCGGTTGTTACAAGGCATCTAGTTCCGGTCAATGAGGAGCGTTTAAGGCAATTGGACAAACTGGAGAAGCAGTTTTCTGGGGCGCCGATTCCGGTCGAAGAAATTCTCAAGGCATTCTTGTCTCCTGTGCTGCAGCACATAGCGAGTGGCGAAATGTCTGAGGACCTGTTCAAGAAATTTATGGGGCGATTGATAGGAGAACGCGGCTATTCTCTTCCAGCCGGAACGTGTTCACTTTTCACGGTGATGGCAGGTCGGTTCGCGGCAGCTTTCCAAAGGGCGGTTCCACAACTCGATGAGGAGTCGGCCCTCTGGAGGATGCACTTTTCCTTTGGCGTGATGGTGCATACACTTACCAACGGCGAAACTCTTCGCCAGTTGTCGGACGGAAGATCCGGGGACCCTTCAACTGAAACTCTTTTGGGTAACATCATTGATTTCTGCAGAGCAGGAATTGAATTCGAGGGTCGAGAGCTATGAGGCTTCACGTTGGTAAAGGTATAGGGTTTTTGGTCGGAGGGGTCCTCGCGGTGAGCGGTTGCTCCCCGTGGACCGCGGGTCGCTCTACAGGCCCGCTAGCCAAGGGGCTTCCTTCCACGTGGTCTGCTGATAAGGCCCCAAGTCTTGCTGTAGATCAGGAGTGGATCGCCAGATTCAAGGATCCCCAGCTAATTAGGCTTGTTGAGGAGGCTATGAATAACAACCCTGATTTAAAGGCCACTGCTGAGAGGGTGCGCAGGGCTGAAGCGGTAGCCAGACTTGCAGGGGCAGAGAAAAGGCTCCAGGTGTCCGGTCAAATTAATACTCTTCAGCAGAAGCAGAGGTTTCCGGGTTTTCCAATCAAACTCGGAAGTAACACAGCTGAGTCCTACGGGGCCTCTCTGGATGTTACCTGGGAGCCCGACTTGTGGGGCAGAGTGCGGGCTTCGCAGCGTGCTGCAGTGGTGGAGAGTCTTGCACAGGTTCAGGATTACAGGGCTGCACGAGCCTCTCTTGCGGGGCAGTTGGCAAAGGCTTGGTTCGCGTTAGGGGAGGCGGGGGAGCAAATTGTGCTCGCGGAGGCCGCGATCGACGTACGGGTGAAAACGGTGGCTTCGATTCAAGAGCGTTTCGCGGCAGCATTGGAGGGCGGACTTGCCTCTCAGTTGCGTCTGGCTGAAACAGATCTGGCCAGTGCTCGCGCATCGCTGGCCCGATGGAAGGCAGATAGAGCTCGCGCCCGGAGGCAGACAGAGCTTCTCGTTGGTCGTTTTCCGGATGGCATGGCGGTTCAACCCGCAGGGCTCCCTGCGGCGCCACCTGTTCCTCCGTCCGGATTACCTTCTGAGCTTCTTGAGCGTCGGCCTGATATCGTTGCGGCTGAGCGGCGATACGTTGCTGCGGGAAGTCGGAGAAGTGCGGCCAGGGCTGCGCGCTTTCCGAGCTTCTCGCTGACAGGTCGTGCGGGAACGAGTACAGGTGCGCTGGAGGATGTTCTTGATAGTGGCTTTGGAATCTGGTCTGTCGCAGGCCGGGTGGTTCAGCCTCTGGTAGCCGGAGGGCGGCTGAGGGAGGAGGAGAAGATTGCGGGTCATGACGAAACGATCGCTCTGCGGGAGTTACAAGGCACTATTCTGAGGGCATTTGCCGAGGTTGAACAAGCGCTGGTAGCAGAGCAGTTTTATGCAGTAAGAGAGCTGGCAGTGAGGAATTCGGCTCGATCCGCGAGGGAGGCAGCTGAAGCTTCTATCCTTGATTTCGCGGATGGAGCTGTCGACGCCCTGACTCTACTTGCAGCACAGGACAGGCAGGTGCAAACGGCTTTTCAGCTGGTGACTCTACGGAGATTACGGCTGGAAAACCGAATTAACCTCCACCTCGCTCTTGGGGGAGATTTTCAGCTCCGCGTTTCACGATAAAAGAATGAACAAAATCGTTATGCCCAATTCTCAGTTACTCCGAAGTTGTGTCTGGGGAGTGCTATGTATCGCTATACTCGCAGGTGGTGTTGGTGTGATGAGATTTCTTATTATGAATGGGCCAAAGGCATCTACAGCGGAGCCAGAGGAGAAGATTGTCACGGTGGTGACAGAGGCTGCAGTAGTTGCTGGTATTCAAATTCAGTTGAAATCGCAGGGGGAGGTCAAGCCGCGCCACCGGACTCAGCTGATGGCCGAGGTGGGAGGCAAACTGTCCTACGTGAGTGAGCGCTTTCGTGCTGGTAACACCTTCGAAGGTCCGACTGGCGAAAAGGAAGGAGAACTCCTTCTGCAGATAGAGAAGGGAGATTACGAAGCCGCAGTCGCGGCCGCCCAGGCTACTCTGGCTGAGGCCAAGCTGGCCCTCACCATGGAAGAGGTGAGGCGGGCTCAGGGTATGCGCGACTGGGACAAGATCCGGAAGGGGCAGGAACCTACCGAGCTTGTGAGACGGGTTCCGCAGATCAGAAGTGCGGAAGCTAAAATCAAGGCCGCAGAGGCGGGGGTTGAGACCGCTCTTAAGGATCTAAAGAGAACAGAGATTAGAGCGCCTTATGACTGCCGGATTGAAAGGGCTTATGTTGATGTTGGTGCTACAGTGATTCCGGGTGCGCGGACTGTTGAACTGGTGTCGCTTGGTCCTGTCGAGATTCGCCTTCCACTTTCTCTAGAGGATTATGGGTATCTGGAGAGAGAGAAAGGAACGCTGAAGGGCAGTGTGGTAGTTAGCGGAGAAATTGGTGGTGAAACGGCCAAGTGGGCTGGTGAGATTATTCGGTCCGAAGAAATCGTAGAGAAATCGACCCGTTCCATAAACGTGGTGGCGGAGTTTGGTAAGAATGGTAAGGGTGTTCCTCCCCTTGGAATGTTTGTCCAAGCTTCCATTCTAGGGAAAACTATTCCCGATGCCGTAAGAATCCCTCGATCCGGAGTGGTTGATGGAGATAAGGTGCTACTCGTCAAGAATGGCCGTCTGGATATTCGCTCAGCGAGAATTTTGTGGACCGAAGCCTCTCATGTGATTGTTCGTGGTGGCGATGGAGAAGGAGAAATTCCAGAGGGTTCGATAGTGGTTACCACGCCGCCGAGTCCTCTGGTTCAGAATACCCGTGTTCATGAGGAACCCGCGACGATTGGCAGCGAAGGTGATTCAGCGGTGGGAGGAGAGAGTGCGGAATGAAAGGTGTTATCAAGTGGTTTAGCCGTAATCACGTAGCGGCCAACTCGCTGATGCTTGCGGTTCTTCTTGCGGGCTTCTACACGTGGTTCCAGCTCCGGAAAGAGATGTTCCCGGAGGTGTCTGTCGACGCGATATCAATTGGGATACCTTACCCGAATGCCAGTCCCGAGGATGTCGAGGAAGGGGTTGTCATTCCGGTAGAGGAGGCGATTGCGGATACGGATGGAATTCGTGAGATCAACTCGTTAGCCGCAGAAAATATGGGGGCGGTTACTGTGATGGTGGAAAATGGGTATGAATTGAGGGAGGTTATGGATGAAATCAGGGCGCGGGTTGATGCCATTGATAACTTTGCGGAAGAGGCAGAGCGACCAGTTCTTGAGGAGATTCTCCTGAGTTCTCAAGTCCTGAGCATCTCGGTTTCTGGAGATGTTGATGAGCGTAGCTTACGAACAATTGCGGAGGAGGTGCGAAGAGGCCTACTGGATTTCAGGCCTGCCGTACCAAAATTTGATATCCGGGATCCGGTGCCTTGGTTTTTGTCTAAAATCAGGAAGGAAAGTAGAATTACGAAAGTCGAGCTGGCAGGAGCCTTGCCCTATGAGATTTCGATTGAAGTATCAGAGGAAAAGTTGCGCCAATATGCGCTGACTATTGGTGACGTTGCGAATGCGGTTAGAAGAGCGTCACAGGATCTTCCGGGGGGGTCAGTTCAGACCGCTGCAGGAGAAGTTGCAATACGGGCTCTGGGTAAGCCCGACAATACATGGGAGTTTGGAGAAGTCGCGGTGGTCACCAGAGAGGATGGGTCAGTAGTCAAGCTGAAGCAGATAGCGACCATTAATGACGGGTTTGAGGATCTAGAGATGACAAGCTCCTTTGATGATAGAAAGACGATTCTGGTAAACGTCTATCGAACCGGTCAGCAGGATACTCTGCGGATCAGGGAAGCGATCACGGAGTTTCTTGCGAGTGCCAGGGCTGAAATTCCAGAGGGAATTCATCTTGAGGTCTGGAATGATACCAGCGTTTTTCTCGAAGGGCGACTATCTCTGTTGAAGCGAAACGGGATGTGGGGGCTCTTGCTGGTATTTCTGGTTCTGGCCCTTTTCCTCCGGCCGAGCCTCGCTCTTCTTGTGGCTCTTGGCATTCCAGTCTCGTTTGCTGGAGGCATATGGCTCATGCCGCAAATGGAGATTTCGATCAATATGATCTCGCTGTTTGCGTTTATTCTCGTGCTTGGGATTGTGGTGGATGATGCGATTATTGTTGGCGAGAATGTCTATCGGCGCATGCGTAATGGAGAGGACCCTCGTGAGGCCGCATGGAGGGGTACTCACGAGGTTGGGATGGTAGTTATCTTTGGTATTCTCACTACGATGGTCGCCTTCACTCCCATGTTGGGATTGAGCGGTGTGAGTGGTAAAATCTGGCCGAATATCCCGTTGGTCGTCATTCCAACTCTGATGTTTTCTCTGGTTCAGTCAAAGTTAGTTCTCCCGGCTCATCTTGCGCTTCTTCGCCGGAGCGATCCTAATCGCCGACCATGGCTCCTTGGCAGAATCCAGCGTTCTATTGCGCTCGGGCTGGAGCGATTTGTTAGTGGGATCTACAGCCCTTTTCTGAAGTTGTGTCTGAGAAGGCGTTATGTGGTTCTTTCTATTTTCCTCGCAGTCCTGTGCGTGACGTTTGGTCTCGTCAAGGGTAAGTGGATCAGGAGCATGTTTTTCCCCGAGGTAGAGGCTGACCTCGTTATCGCGCGTTACGAATTACCAAGGGGAGTCGCATTTAGTGCCGCTCAGGCTGCAACAGAGAGGATCGAGAAGGAAGCCTTGAAAATTGCAGAGTCCCGTGAGTTTGTCACGAGAGACGGTGGGCCGGTTGTGCGGCACATTCTAGCCAGCGCAGGAGTTCAGCCCTTCATCACAGATTTCTCAGCGGGGGGAGCGAGATCAGGTGTGCACCTCGGAGAGGTGACGATGGAGCTGGCGCCTTCGGCAGAAAGAGATATTTCCTCAGACGATATTGTGCGACAATGGCGGGAGCAGGTTGGCAGTATTCCCAGCGCGGTTGAACTAACTTTCGTCGCCCAGGCTGCTGGGGGAGGAAATGCCATAGATCTCCTTTTGACGGGGGCAAATCAGGAGGACCTCAGAGCTGCTGCGGATTACCTGCGAAATAAGCTTGAGGGTTATTCTGGAGTCATCGACATCGCGGATACGGATCGCCCAGGTAAGAGAGAGCTCGTTTTTGAGGAGCTTACGCCGGAGGGAAGAGCGGCAGGACTCCGACTGGGAGAAGTTGCGACTCAGGTGCGAAAGGCGTTTTATGGAGATGAGGTTCAGCGACTGCAGAGAGGCGACAATGAGGTCAAGGTCATGGTGCGTTACCCCGAAGCGGAGCGAGAATCGGTAGAAAATTTCGAGAGGATGAAACTGAGGACCACTCAGGGAAGTATACCTCTGACGCAGGTGGTCAGGGTGAAGGAACGGAGAGGGCCAGATACAATCCGCCGCGCTGACCGAAACCGCGCAATTCGGATCACGGCAGATGTCGATTATACGAGAGGTAATGCGAACGAGGTTGTAAGGCGTTTCAAAGAAGAGGCCTTATCCCAGTTAGAGTTGAATTTCCCCAGTGTGAATTATCGGTTTGAGGGTGAGCAGTCTGACCAAGCGGAAAGCGTGCGCGAGATTGGTCTGGGATTTATTTTCGCTCTGATCGTGATGTATGTTTTGATGGCCATCCCTTTGAAGTCCTACCTTCAGCCATTGATTATCATGTCAGTGATTCCTTTCGGGATCGTAGGTGCGGTACTCGGGCATGTCGTCATGCGGACGGAACTGAGTATTATGTCGATGTGTGGATTCGTTGCTCTCGCTGGTGTTGTGGTTAATGACAGTCTCTTGATGGTGGACTATGTGAATAGAAAGAGAAGGACCTCGTCGAATATCCTGGAAGCAGCCGTAAGTGCCGGGGCGGTTCGCTTTCGCGCGATCCTATTGACTTCCCTGACGACCTTCGTAGGCCTCACTCCAATGCTAATGGAAACGGACATGCAGGCCCGCTTCATTATTCCAATGGCGATTTCGCTCGGATTTGGGATTCTTTTTGCCACTACCATTACGTTACTGTTGGTGCCTTCTACTTACGTAATCCTCGAGGATCTACGGATGGTGGGGCGCTGGCTGACTGGTCGACGTCAAGACCCGTCGATACAGAGTGTCGAGGAGGTTACGATATCTACCGTCTCCTCGGACGACTTGGTAAACCGCCTGTAACGGCGGGCTTTGGGTCCCCGACCGAAAGCAATAGCGCCCGGCGGCGCCGAAGCACCTGCCGGGCGCCGCCCTGCCTTGCCGTTGGGACTAAATAAAGGGTAAAGAGGAAGGCCGACGCCTTGGTCCTCAGGTTCCTGGGACATAAATTTCAGAGCCTTTAGCCAGCAGTAGGCTACCTCTGAAATCCCAACCATTGAGAGCATTGAGCTGCTCTGGCGTAGTGCCATGGCGTCTCGCAAAGTCACCAAAGGTGACTTCCTCCGAGACAAAGACGGAAGAAATTCTCTTGGGAGCCATCATGGGCTTCGTCTTTCCTGACCTCAGATCAACAGTGGAAACCTCGGGCGTTGTTGGGGCTTTAGCTCTCTCCACAATTTTCGTTTTATTCTTTGTGGGCAGCTTCTTGGCCGTACGGGGGTTAGTCTGAATAGGTTTGTAAGTAATAGTCTTCGGTGACGGCGTTCTCTTTTTTACCGTGACAGGGGTGGAGGGAGGGGTGTTCTCTTGTAGTTTCCTGCCGGCTTGTTGCCCGAGTGCGATGTGTTGGCCCACCAGAATGCGGTCCTCTACATCAGGATTGAGGGCACGAAGCTGGTCCATACTGAGTCCATGGCGTCGAGCGATGCCGTATAGAGTGTCACCGCGTTGAACCTTGTAATTTTTTACTCCGTGTTTGGCTGGATTGGGTCGATCGGAATTGACCGCTGATGGGATCTTTGTCTCCTCCTCAGCTACTGGGACAGCTTTGGGAGGAGCCTTTTTGAAGAAGGGAGTAGAGGAGGGAGTAATCGAATCAGTTGGCAGGGCAATCTGCTGTCCTGCTCGCAAGCGGGTTGGATCCTCAATATTATTTGCTCTCATCAGGCTGACCACCGAGGAACGGTGCTCGCGGGCAATCGACGAAAGGGTGTCCCCAGTAGTGACGACGTAATTTTTGGCTTTAATTGCTCCAGAACTGACTGCCGAGGATGAGGAGGGGCTGGTCACCTTGGATCGACGGCGCTCAAGGGCGAGTTGACCATGTAAAGTCTCGATTTCATTCTCCAAGGTGCGAATTTGTCTCTCCTGTTCGTTACTACGAGCTCGGAGGATGTCTAGCTGGTCCGTGGTTTCAGCTTGAATAGGAAGGGCACAGAGAAGGATCAGGGTGAATGTAGACGCTCTCATGGTAAGTCCTATTATTTTGCAAAATTAATAGGACAGTCAAACAAAATTTTAACATTTACGAAGTATTAGGGGCCAATTCCGAGGAGGATCTAAAAACTTATGCAGTTTGAGAGGCTGATCTCCATTCTAGAACCGTGCAGGGATAGCACCGAAGGGAAGGACTGGACAGGTCGTATTGCGAGGGACCCAGGCTCTGAGCCCGTTCGCGAGCTCGATATAGGTCCATTCGCCTCGGTTGGCGATCAAACGGCAAAGGCTTCCGGGAGCAATAGGGAAGAGTCTCTGTGAGTTCTTTGCGCTGCTGTGCTCGTTTTCTTCAGGGGTCGTCGCACTACTTCCAGCCATCACCGGGGCAGAGTGTATCATTACAACGTGCTCGTCGTCGGCAGCAAAGCCGCTCAAGGTCGGATAGAATATCAGGCCGGTTCCTGAGGCTATTGCAGTCACCGAGCCCACCCAGAGGCAGGCGCGATAGAATCTACGGAACCGATGAGCCTGCAGCAGAGATAGAATAGCGAGAAGGATCAGCCAAAGACCGGCAGCGAAAGCGGTTGAATACGTGTTGCGGCTGACTGAGCTGATCCAATTTTGGTAACCGGTTGCAGTGGGGAGAATCGCGCCCGTTTCCTTCTGTATGAATTGAAGGTTCTGGAGAGCCTCGGGGTGTGTTGGGTTGATCTGTAGAGCACGATGGTAGTAGAGTGAGGCCAATCCACTCTCTCCGAGCTTAAAGTGGCAATTGCCGATGTTGTAGAGGATATCGGAAGAAGAGGGGCGATTCTTGCTGGCGGTCTGATAGAGCTCGAGTGCGAGGCGGAAGGCTTTCGTGTTCCAAGCTGCCTCGGCTTGCAGGTAGACGTTTCGCTCTGGTTCAGGAGGAGGCGAGGCCTCGACGTTGCTGATGATAAGAGAGGTCAAGAGGATAAGCGCAGAGGCGTTTTTGATCAGTCGTTGTCTGAGATGTCGAATGATTTCCTGGCGTTGGACATCGGTGGTGCGATGGGCGCTCTTGTCAGGGCGAAAGCAATGCTCATCCCTGTTCGCGAGTATGTCGCGGATTTCTTCATCTCGGGAGTCCTCGGGAATGGATTGTTCGATAAGTGAGCCGGCTTTTCGTAGAAACGTCTTAGAGTCCAAGTCTTTCTTCTCGAGTATGTCGATCGCCTGCAGGATATCTGGATCACCCTTGGATGAAGCCAGAAGAGGCAGGATGCGAGATCGGATAATTTGCAGAAGAAGCAGGAAAGAGAGGATTCCAGGGATAATGTGCCACCCGCGGGAGATTGGGTCTCGCGGACTGTCCTCAAAGAGATTGGAGGTTTTGATTCCCAGAATGTTCTCTACTCCAGTGAAGAAGCCGTCATCAGCGGTGGGTAGGCCCCTTTCTGGCCCAGAGTTTGTCGATCCATTGGTGGTCTCCAGCGAAATAGGGGCTGAATAGGCCGTAAGGTATTGCTCGGTTTCTGGATTGAAAGAGACAAATCGGAACGGTGGAATGGTAGATTGATAACCTTTGGGGCGGACAGTCTGGCTGAAGGTTACGGATCCGGTTAACCCGTTGCCGTTTCTCTGAAGAGGAAGGCGATGGGGAGGGTAGGCTTTCCAGGAATCTGTGTTTCCACCAAAGGATGGCGGAGCAAGCGTATTCAGGTTTCCCGTGCCTTGAATCGTGAGTTGAACAGAGATCGGATCTTGCTCGCGGATACGACCGGAGGTTACTAGGGCCCTAAAGGAAAATGTTCCGACCGCATTGTTGAAGCCCTCGGGCTGGGGAAGGGGGAGAGGTCGAGCGGTTGAGGTAGCCAAAGGAAGTGGTAGTTCGATTGGTATGGGCACGGTTGCAGTCAGCCCGCGGCGGGATATGCGAGCGAGGAGGGTCACCGGAGCCTTGCCTGGCCCAACAGAAATCCCACCGCCAGTGAGCGGTGTAATGCTGCTTCGGTAGGTGAGTCCTGTATAATTTTTTTGTTTTAGGCGGACGTTTGAGATCAGGATCTTGCCTCCTGGTATGACCGAAGAGACATCGAAGCGTCCAGCCGCAACCCCTTCGCGAGCTAGTTCAGCGATGGAGGCTTTTTCGACTTGAAACTGGGAAGGGAGGTAGAGCTTTGCTTCGACGTGGATAGGTTCTCCTTCAAAAGGTATCCGGGGCGGCAGGCTAGTTGTGCTGGCAAAAAACTGGAGCTCGCCTCCTACTTCGGAGGTGAACCACGCAGTCTCAGGAAGAGGCTGAACGTGGAACGGCAGAGATGGAGACTCCAGCAGGGTTCCCTGATGATTGAGAGAGAAGGGCGGAATGAAGTGAATCCCCTCCTGATAGGACAAAACTACATATCGATAGGCGTAGGTTCGCTTACTGGTTGAGTGAGGGAGGACTGTCTCGCCAAGAAACCTGAAAGATATGCTCTTTGTGTCCGGGGTTTTTGGTTTCTCCAGGGGGCGGGTTTCAGAAGTTAGGGTAAGCCAGAATTCGCTTTCCTCTCCCGGAAGGACGTAGCTGGTTCCTAGCCACGCACTCAAGCGTTGGTCGGCAGGGGCGAGCCCTGCGCTGTTGAGCAGTATTAGCGATAGTATAAAGGTGAGGTGAAGGGATCTCATCTTCTTACCAATCCTTCCTTGAGCGTTGGCCTTTGGAAAGCTTCCTAGGGATGAGCTTTGTCTCGAAATCTGCATTATCACGAAGGATACGGCGGGCAAATTCCTCGGAGGTTTCGCCGGGTGCAGGATCTTTCGGTTGTGCAGGAGGATTAGTCTCGCGATCTGTGTTTTCAGGCTCATCCGGTTGTGGGATGGGGTCGGAAGTCGGGGGAGATTTATCTGAAGCGGAGCTGGGAGGGGGTGACGGGTTCGGCTGCTCCGGTTCATTGGTTTGCGGTTCTCCCTCGGGCGCCTTATTTTTGGGTTCTGGAGGTGTTGGGTTCTCGTTGCTGCCTTCTTCCGGATTCGTTGGATTAAGTCGCTGCGCAGACTGTTCCCTAAATCTCCGTTTAACGTATGCTAGGTTTTCGGCCGCCTTTGTATTTGATGGTTCCAACTTCAGGGCCTCGCTGAAATGTGAAATAGCATCGCTCCAATGGCGGAGAGCGCTAGAGGACTCTGGCGAGGCGGCGAGGCTTCCCAAGCCGCGGTAGAAGGAGGCATTTCCGAGTCCAAAATGCGCTTGTGCCTGAACTGCCAGATCCGTCGAGAGAAGAGCTCCGGAGTAATATTGCTGGGCGGTAGAATAGTCACTGATTCTGTATGCTGCTGCGGCTGCTCCAAGGTTGAGCTTGGCCTTCCGCTCCCCCCTTGAAGTCCTTATTTCCCTCTCAAATAGAAGGAGGGCCTTTTCAGGTTCCCCTTGAGTAAGGGCGCGTGCTGCGGGGGTGGATATTAGAGGTGCGGCTTGGGAGGGAAAAGCAAAGGAAAAGGAAAACGCAAAGATGAGGAGACTGCTAAGCACCGGTGACACAGGAGCTCCCGACCTCCGCTTATCGTTCCTTGGGCCAAGTGGGTATCCAGAAATAAGAACCATGCCTGCGGCGAAAAACAAAATAGAGGGAGCCAGAAACCATTGAAACAGTGGGCTCTCGATTTGCCTGCTGGATCCCTCAAACTCAACAGATGCCATGCCTTCGATCTCGGTCTCCAGTTGAGAGAGGAAGCGTCTGCCTGCCCCCTCGGAGTAAGTTCCTCCGGTGATTCTGCAAAGAAGTGCGAGGGGTTCGCTGTTGAGAGAACTTATCACCAGTGATCCATCACGGTCATAAAAGTTACCGTCTGTGGAGGAGGGATCCGGAATAGTGGAACCTTCAGTGGTTCCAAACCCTACGGAAAAAACAGTTACTTTTGTAGCAGCAGCTTCGGAAGCGGCCTCTGGGACGCCCAGGTGATGGTTTTCTCCATCGCTCAGGATGATCAGGGATGTCGACGGCGGAGCATGCTTCTGGAGTGTCCTCACAGCCAGTCTTACTGCGGATGGAAGATCGGAGCCATCCCGAGGAATCCAGTCGGGACTTTCACCCGTTGGGGTGTCTAGTTGCTCCAGAGTATCGCGTAGTGCCTGGTGGTCGAGGGTAAGGGGTGCTTGAACCCATGCCGTGCCCGAGAAGGCAATAAGTCCAATCCGGTCCGATGAAAAGCGATCGAGTAACTCAAGCGCCGAGGCTTTTGCGGCATGAAAGCGATTCGGCTGCAGATCTGTAGCGAACATTGACCGAGAGACATCGATCGCGATCATGATGCTGCGAGCCTCGATTCTTTCCGGCTCCTCCCGGCTGGCTCCGCTCGGAGATGCCAAGGATACAATCAGCAAAAGGAGCGCAATAATCAAAGAGGAAAGACCAGCCCAAGATCGCATGACGCCGTGGGGGTGATAGAGCAAGGGCTGTAGACGCTTCCCGACGAGAAGCCTTACTCGATTCGCGACTCCTCTCCTGTAGATTATTGCTCCTGAGATGAACAGAGGAAGCGCCAGAAGAAGAAGTAGATACTCTGGAAGGGCGAATCTCACAGGATTACGACAGGGTAGGGCGGGTGAGGGCGAGGGATCCCACGGAGAGAAGCGCAAAGGTTGCTGACGCTCCGAGCAACCAAGGATAGAGCTCTTTGGAATCAATGATAGGGGCTTTCTTTGCTTCGGATTTCTCCAGAGAATCAATGTCTGAGAAGGTTCTACGTAAACGACTCATGTCAGAAGCTTGAAAGAACTGCCCTCCACTGGTTGTGGCTATTTCTTTGAGAGTTTTAGTATCAAATTCTTCCCGGGTCTGGATGGGGTTGTTCCCGGAGCGGTCTCGGTTCTCCGCTCCGATTGCCACGGTGTAGATCCGGGTCTTCAGGGAGGCTGCAGCATCTGCTGCCTGAATGGGAGTAAGAGGTCCTGAGTTGCTCTCCCCATCTGTTACTAGAAGAACAATTTTACTCTTAGACTTTCGAGAATCAAGTCGAGTGGTCGAGGCTGCAACTGCAGATCCTATAGCTGTCCCATTGGAATCGAGGTCTCCAATCCGTAGTTCCTCGAGTCTTTCCGAAAGCCATCCATGGTCGAGTGTCAGAGGGCAGACTGAGTAGGGCTTGGCCCCAAAAGCAATCAGGCCAATCCGGTCTTCTTCGCGACGCTGGATGAATTGCCTGATCACCTCCTTTGCGGCTTGGATGCGCTGCTTTCTCTGGCGGAACGTCCCCGTGGGATTTTTTTCGAAGTAATCCTCGGTCTTCATGGACTCTGAGACATCGAGGGCAATTATGATATCAATGCCGCTGGCTGAGCGATCCACGCGGATGTTTCTCCACTGGGGGCGTGCCATCGCGATGCAACAACAGAGAACCGTGAAAGTAAGCAAGGCTGGCGTAAAGGCGCCATGGCGGGATCGAACACTTTTGCCGATGGAGGAAAGAATCCCCAGAGAGGAAAAGCTGAACCCTGAATCTGAGCCTGGAACGTTCCTGAGAAAGTAAAGGGGCGGGACAAACAAGAGAGAGAGAAGCCACCACGGGTTCTCAAAGCCGAAGTGCTCGAGAAACGCGTTCATGCTATTTCATGCTTCCTGGTAGATTCCAGTCCTTGCAGGATCTGAAGGGACTCTTCGACGATTTCCTCGCTCGCTGCTTGGTTCGCTTTGCTCGGTCCGTATTTACAGAGCGCGAGTTTTGAGAGAAACGGTGCGAGTTTGTCCCGTGCTCCTCTGGGCAGATGTTCAAGGGCTTCAGGGCGAAGGAGAAACTCGTCATGCGTCTCATACAGTGCCCGGTCATCGATATGAATACGCATATAGGCCCGCAGTGTAAGAGAGCAACAAGTTGCAACGTCAGCTAAGGGTAAGCCTCTCAGCTTTTCTCTAAATACAATTAACTCCTCTCTGCACGACTGATAGGAATTATCATGGGCATGGCTGACTTGTGAGGCCTGTGTGCTTTTGATTTTTATCAGCCACGCAAGAGCGATGATCGCAATCGCCGCAAAAGCCCAGATCCACCATGCGATCCTGATGCCCGGAAGCAAATTGTCAGGGTCGGGGATGTCATGGAGTGCGATCACGGTCTTATGCCATGTATTGAGTTTGGGAGGCTCGCGGAGAGCAGGGAAATAGATGGTGGCTGGAGAAGCTGTAATTCATGAAGCGGCAGGAGCCCGCGTCTTTAGCAGGTGCTGTAAAGCGGGAAGGTAGTTCTCCGCTGTGGAAAGACTGACATGGTCGATCCCATATCGGTGAAATTGCCGACGCATGCCCTCACGGTACCGGCGTGACAGTTTCTTATAGGCCATTCTAACATTAGAGTTGGAGGTGTTCACCATTGTGAGATGTCCGGTTTCACTTCCACGAAAATTAACTTTCCCTACCTCGGGAAGCTCTTTTTCCAAGGGGTCGCTCAAGTGCAGGGCTATAGTCTCGTGTTTGTGGGCTAGGGTGGCCAGAGGTTGTCCTAGATCAGTATCCATAAAATCAGAGATTAGAAATACCAGTGCTCTGCGGCGAACTGAGCGGATAAGAAACTTACAGGCTGCTGGGAGGTTCGTCGTGGGAGTATGTGGCTTCGAGGTAAGAATCTCCCTGATGCTTCGCAAGATCTGTTTGCTGCCTTTCGCGGGAGGAAGATACAGAACAGGTTCACTGGCAAACAGGAGAAGCCCGGTCTTATCTCCGTTTTTATGAGCGCTAAAGCCCAGAACAGCCGCGAGCTCAGCAGCGAGCTCGATCTTGCTTAGATCTCGGCTGCCGAAGTGAGTGGATCCTGAGACGTCTACCGCGATCACCATTGAGAGCTCCCGCTCCTCCCGGAAAGTCCTGATGTAGGGAGTCCCTGTCCGGGCAGTAACGTTCCAGTCAAGGAAGCGAACATCGTCTCCGTGCTGGTATTCGCGGAACTCGTTGAAGTCGAGGCCCTGCCCCTTGAAGGAGGAATAGTAATCACCGCCGAATGTCTCTGTTACCAATTTCTTTGCGCGGATTTCAAGGTGCCGCACCTTTTTCATGGTGGCCTCAACAGCGGCTGAATCAGACATTGGACGAGAAGTTGTAATGCTGTTTAACGCCGCGACGGATCGGCGCTCTCCTGAAGGGAGGGAAACAAAGGCGTTGAGGAAATCATGGTACTGGCACCTTGGACAGAATCCGTTCGATGATCATTTCGGGATTCATATCTTCTGCTTCGGCTTCGTAGGAAAGGAGTATGCGATGTCTGAGAACGTCGCGAGCGAGGATTTTAATGTCCTGCGGTGTCACGAATGAGCGTCCATCCATGAAGGCCCGAGCGCGGGAGGTAAGAGCTAGATTGATTGATGCCCGCGGCGAGGCACCTGAGCGCAGAAGAGTTTTTAGCCGGGTGTCTACCTTGGCTGGGTAGCGAGTAGCATTGACGATATCGACAATATACTCACGGAGAGCGTGATCGATATAGATCTCATCGAGAAGACACCGAGAAGCGTGTATCGATTCGGCATTTACAACCTGCTTGGTTTCCTCGGGAGGAGCAGTGGATGCCATGCGATCTAGTATAAGTAGTTCTTCGTCTCTTTCTGGATAGCTGACCGCAACCTTCAGGAGGAAGCGGTCCAGCTGAGCTTCTGGCAGCTGATATGTGCCCTCCTGATCAATCGGATTTTGAGTTGCGAGAACTAGAAATGGGGTTGGTAGGGGATAGCTGGTTTCACCGAGGGTCACCTGCCGTTCCTGCATGGCCTCAAGAAGGGCGCTTTGAACCTTGGCGGGTGCCCGATTTATTTCGTCAGCCAAGATAACGTTGGCAAAAACAGGTCCTAACTTAGGGGCGAAGGTCTGCTCATTCGGGTTGTAGATCATGGTCCCGACAAGGTCTGCAGGAAGCAGGTCGGGAGTAAATTGCAGGCGCGCGAAACTCAGGTTCAGGGTGCCTGCGAGCGCTTTGACCGAAAGAGTTTTCGCAAGTCCCGGCATACCCTCCAGGAGGATATGGCCGTTGCACAGCAAGCCTATGAGCAGGCGGTCGACCAGCTCATGCTGGCCTACGAGAACCCTGGATATCTCCTCCTTGACGGATCCCACCCAAGCACTCGAGTGAGCAATTCGCTCAGAAAGCTGTTGGGGATCAGTCGCACCGGCGTCCATGACCGCTACATCAACGTCTACAAGGCACAACCTTGCAACGCCAAATCGCGTTCGACAGGGAGTCTTTGAGGCTCGGGGCTATTTTGGGAGAGCGGCTAAAATCCGTCTCCAAAGCCATCTTGCTTGCTGCGGCCCCGGCGACTGCCGCCGCCGCCACCGCCGCGTCGGTCTCCACCGCCACCACGTCGGTCTCCACCGCCGCCACGCCGGTCTCCACCGCCGCCGCCCCAGTTTCCGCCGCCGCCGCCGCCGCCGCCACCGCCACCGCGGGGAGCGCGTTCCTGAGCTTCGCTGATACGGAGGGCTCTCCCTCCCATATCTTTTCCGTCAAGACTGCCAATTGCGGCCTCGCCTTGCTCTTTACTGCTGAGAGTAACAAATGCGAACCCACGAGGACGGCCTGTTTCGCGGTCCAAGGGGATATGGAGATCAACCGTCCCTCCAAAGTCTTCAAACAGGGAGCGGATTTCGTCTTCAGTTGCGGAGAAGGGCAAATTGCCCACGTAGAGTTTCATCGTTGCTGTAGTGTAGGCCGGGTCCTGCTGGTAGATGGGTATACGAGCTAGCTAGGCTATCCGTACTTCCAAGTCCTGCTAACAGGGTTGGCGGGGAGTGACCTAATGGTAAACCCGCCTCAGTGCGAGAGAAATCGACAAGAATTGAGGAAGAATTTAAACTAGAGGGCAGGGTATTGGAAAAAAGCCCCGAGAATTAGGCACGGCTAGGGAGCTGTTAGGCCCGGTTGGGTCGCTTCGATTTAGTTCTATTCAGGGGCTCTAGACGGGCTTTGAGCGATTTGTCGGCTGATTCCATTCTAAATTTTTGGCCAAGCGGGCTTGTTGCGCAAATCACGGAAAAATTCAAAGGATTGCGGGAACCTGTGGTGGAGGCTAAAGGGGGGAAGTGAAAGTTGCGGTTGTCGCCAATCCCCGAAACGCACAGGCGCCCCCGGTGTTGAAGAGCATTTGCGATGCGCTAGTTGCTAGGGGAATTGAGCCGGTGCTTGAAAAGGAGAGCGCGGAACTCATTGGGAAGCCTGGCCTCGAGCGAGCGTGGGAAGGGGCGGAAATGGTGATATCGCTCGGGGGGGATGGCACTTTTCTTAATACGGTGCATAAGATGGGCAACTGCGACGTTCCTGTCGCGGGGGTAAATATAGGGACATTGGGTTTCCTCACTGCCTGCACAGCTGCTGACGTTGAAGAGTTTGCTGCTGTTATAGCAAAGCGTAAGCACGCGGTCGTCATGCGAGCCGTGTTGCAGGTTTCGATGACGGATGAAACGGGGAAGGATCATGTCTTCATGGCTCTCAATGAAGTAGTGCTGATGCGCGGCGGAACCGGGCGATTGATATCGCTAGAGGCCCGGGTGAATGGAGAGCTCCTCAATCGCTATCGTGCCGATGGGCTCATTGTCGCGACCCCCACCGGTTCGACGGCCTACTCTCTCGCTGCTGGGGGGCCGCTCATCGATGAGCAGGCAGGAGTTTTGGTAATCACCCCGATCTGCCCCCACAGTCTGAGTGATCGCTCTCTCGTCCTTGGCGATAGCTCGGTGATCGAACTAGAGGCGATTCAGCCTCATTCTGATTCGATACTTTTTACTGTCGATGGGCGAGATGTTCTTCAATTAGAAAAATCGAGTGTAGTGCGGGTCGAGAGAGCAGCTTCACCACTAAAGATCGTGAGGCTCCCTCATCACAGTTTTTACGAGACCTTACGAGGGAAGCTTGGGTGGTCAGGCGGCTAGACAGCGGGCCTGCTTCCGAGTAGAAGAGGAGAGAATGAGATACGAGCAGATTGAGAGTAGTCTTTTCGCGCAGAATCGCGCGCGGTTGTCTGAGTTGATGGAGCCTGGAGCAATGGCAATAATTCATGCCAATGACATCCTGCCGACCAATGCGGATGGGGTGCTGCCTTTCGTGCAAAATCGTGACCTGTACTATCTCTCGGGAGTCGACCAGGAGGAATCAGTTGTGATTCTATTTCCAGATGCGGCCGAGGAGAGAGATCGTGAGATGCTCTTTGTAAGGGAAACCAGTGAGCTGATTTCGATCTGGGAGGGTGAGAAATTGACAAAGGCGCAGGCGTCCGAAGTTTCCGGGGTCAAGCAAGTGAATTGGGTCAGTAGTTTTGATGCTCACTTCCATCGCCTGATGCCTCAGGCCAAAGCAGTATATCTATCCACCAATGAGCACTTGCGGGCGGAGATCGTAGTTGAGACGCGTAATGCCCGGTTTATCAAAGAGTGTAGAGAGCGTTACCCTTTGCATGACTATAAGAGACTTGCTCCGCTGATGGATCAGCTGCGAGTCATTAAGGATAAAGTAGAATTAGCTCAGTTGCAGAAGGCGATCGACCTGACGGAAAGCGGATTCCGTCGGGTTCTTGAGTTTATCGAACCAGGAGTAGGGGAGTGGGAGATTGAAGCTGAGTATCTCCATGAGTTTGTTCGAAAACGCTCAAGGGGGTTTGCTTATCCACCCATTATTGGTGCGGGAAAAAATGCATGCGTTCTTCACTATCTCGAGAATAATGCCGTGTGTAAAGATGGAGAAATGGTCCTCATGGACGTTGGCGCCGAGTGGGCAAATTGGAATGCCGACATGACTCGAACTGTCCCGGTAAATGGTCGATTCACCGACCGTCAGCGTGATGTCTACAACTCAGTCCTCTCTGTGCAGCGTGGATCCATGAATTTTCTTCGACCCGGGGTTACTCAGCAGGAATGGCGAGATCATACGATCGACTTAATGGAGATTGAGTTGATCAAGCTTGGCCTCATTGATGCCGAAGAGGCTAAAAAGCAAGACTCTCGCGACCGTCCTCTCGTGAAGAAATATTACATGCACGGGATCGGTCACCACTTGGGGCTCGATGTCCATGACGTCGGAAATGCCTACGAACCTGTGAGGGAGGGAATGGTGTTTACGGTAGAGCCGGGGATTTACATAAGGGAAGAAAACCTCGGTGTCCGGCTCGAGGACGATATCCTGATTGGGAAGGACAAAAATATAAATATGTTCTCCAAGTTCCCCATTGAGGTGGAGGAGATCGAGGATGCAATGAACTCGTAAATTCTTCCGGAGTCGGCTGCTGAGAAGGGTGGAGCTCTCTGCTGACTTCTCCCTAGGTGAACTCAGGAAGAACCTCGCTCAGCGCGCGAAGGAGCTCGTCCATCGTTGAAAGAGTCTCGTTGCCCATATTGCTGATGCGGAATGTCTTGCCCTTTATTTTCCCGTAACCGCCATTAATGAGGAAGTTGTGACGTTCGCGCACAGCTTTAATGAATGCCGGGACATCGATGCCGCGATTATTCTCTACCGCAGTAAGCGTTTTAGAGCGGAATCCGTCCGGGGCAAATAATTCGAAACCGTTCTCCTCCACCCATTTGTGTACTTGAGCGTTGGTTTCGGAGTGACGCTGGAATCTGTTCTCAAGCCCCTCCTCCATGATGGATGACACCATCGAATCCAGCGCATAAAGTAGGCTGATTGATGGGGTTGAAGGCGTATTGTTCTTCTGATGATTTTTCTCGAATTCGAGAAAATCGAAATAATAACCACGGTCGTTGGTTGTCTCTGCTCTTTCCAAGGCCCGCTCTGAGACGACAAAGACAGAGAGGCCGGGAGGAAGAGCCATTGCCTTCTGGACTCCTGCGAGCAAGACATCGACCCCAATTTCGTCAGTTGGAATGGGGAGGGCGCTGAAGGAGCTGACGGTATCGACTACCAGCAAAACATCGTCAAATTCATTCACAACCGCTGCGATGTCAGACAGTGGATTCAGAACCCCTGTCGAAGTTTCATTATGAACAAGAGTAACAGTGTCGAACCCGCCTTCTGCGAGCTTGGCTCTCACTGCCTCAGGATCGATAGGGTGGCCCCACTCGGCTTGAATCTTTTCGGCTTCTTTTCCACAGCGCTGGGATACATCGAACCATTTGTCA
>MDSV01167978.1_pt1 | contig 25379 bp, 22 predicted proteins | sample 810851 | NCBI WGS metagenome assembly MDSV01 (sample SAMN05326640, study PRJNA326480) | marine metagenome | isolation source: seawater | place: Atlantic Ocean: North East | collected 2012
CATAGAAAAGCTAGACAGATTAAAAACTTTAAACAAGATATGGATCTGAATAGTAAAATGTTTGATGTTGCACTTGAATACGTTAATGCTTAATTTAAATTTATACAATTTGGGGGGTGTAAGATCCCCCCGTAAAAATAAAGGTTATATGAAAACATTTACAGATTATTTAGTAGTTATATTTTTAATAGTATTATTATTATTTTTTACCTCATGTAGTAAAGATTGGGATGAATTAGATGCATATCCATGTCAAGATGGGAATTGTAATGTTGAATTTTGGATTGATGAATTAGTTCAACCAGATGTTTATGAAGATGAGAATGGTTATTATCATATTAAACATTGGGGTCCTAATTATTTTACTATAAAAGGTAAAGTTGACAAATTAAATGAGCAATATGAAATTAATGGAGTTCCTTTAGTTGAAGTTAGGTATGATTCCGATTATTGGATTTGGGTAGAAGATATTAAATTTACAGTTTCAAGATATTCACCATTTGGTTTATACACTGATTCTCAATTTCAAGTTGCTATTCCTATAGCTAATCAAACTTTATCTATTTGTTATGCTGCTAAATTTTATGAAGTACTTAATATAGCAGGATATTCATATACAGATAAAATGTGTGATGATTGTCCTTATTCTGAAAGATTGATGGGTACCTATAGTAAAAATAACTATAATCCTCAACAACAATATTATTTGGATAGTTCAATGAAAAACGATACCTTACAGGTGTATATGAGAACTACCTTTAATTATGATTTAGGTGAAACTAAGGATATTGATAAAGTAATTAAAATAATAGTAGACTAATGAATATTCAATTTAATAAAGAAAACTTATATCATGAATTAAATGATTTATTGGATGCAATAAACGTTCATGATAATGATAGTGCAAGACAAATAACAGAAAAATTAATAAATCAAATAAAAGATGACTAAAGAATATAAATTAAAATTAGAAAAAGAAAGGATAGAATTAATAAATGATGTAATAGCCACTACTACTGTAATGGAAGAATTGTGGAATTACCATCCTGATAACCCAAATAAGAAGGAAGTTGTAAAAGAATATAGACTACTTGAGAAGTTAAAAATAGAAGTAGAAGATAAAATTAAGAATATAGATCAAATACTATCTTAATATTTATGAGTATGCCTGACATAAATAAAATATTTGGACTTTTTAGTGATAATGAAAAGGAAAATCACAGTGAAGAGATAGCTACTGTTGCTGTTAATTTCCTAGATACACCAGCAGGCAAAATAGGAATGTTTGTTAAACTAATCCAGAATAATATTGCGTTTAATAAAGCATTAGAAAAGTTTTTTGAAAAAGAAGGACATGAGTATGATAAAGAAATGACTCAAAAAGCATCCGAATTTACAGTTTTTAATAGAGCTTGGCATTATATAAAAACAGTTAATATAGAAAAAAGAACTCACCTACATGCTTTAACAAAATATAACCCTAAAGTATTAGCCAACTCTTTAGATCGCACAATTTCATTCTTTGAAAACTTAGAAGCATACGAAAAATGCGCTCATATGCACAATATCTTAAAAATAGTAAAAAAAATATAAAATCCCGTGCCATTTGGTTTTCTTCCACGTACATTGATAATACGGGGTTTAAAACGGATTGGAAATAAAGGGTATAAACGCCGGGGGATAGAAAAAATAATATAAAACATTAACAAAAGTTATGCGAAACAGAAATTTACTTAATAACAAATTGGATAATTTAGAAGCCACTCTAACCACACTCCAGCAAATCGTTAACAGACAAGCTCCTATTGAAACATATAGAGTTAATCTTGGGAAAGCAAAAGGATTAGTTGAAGATATTAGATCAATGGTTGAAGCAGAAAATATGTCTCCTTCAGAAATTAACAAAATTTAGTTATGACCTTATCAGCAGAGCAACTCCAGTCAAATTGGAAAGTATTTTTAAATAATATTGATATCCACATTACAGGTGGTAGAAAAGATCAATTATTAGATTTTTATAAAAAATATGAGGAACGTATAATCCTAATGCCAGCCGCTCATAAAAAAGAGTATCATGGTGCATTTCCAGGAGGTTATGTTGCCCATGTAAATAAAGTTGTTCAAGCCGCTTTAGATTTACACGCATTATGGGATACTTTTGGAGCCGATACTACTACATATACAAAAGAAGAATTAGTATTTGCTGCTATTAATCATGATTTAGGTAAAATGGGTGATAGTGAAAATGAAGCTTATGTACCTCAAACAGACCAATGGAGGAGAGATAAATTAGGTGAAGATTATATGTTTAATAAAAATTTATCTTTTTGTTCTGTACCTGATAGAGGATTATTTTTACTACAACAACATGGAATTTCATATACATTTAATGAAATGGTAGCTATTAAAACACATGATGGTTTATATGATGATGCTAATATTAAGTACCTTAAAACATTCATGCCAGAACAAAAACCACGTACTTGTTTACCTTACATACTTCACCAGGCAGATTTAATGTGTGCCCGCATTGAATTTGAGCAAGAGTGGTTACCTAAACTAAATGGGAAAAATAATGTGGAGAAGCAAAACTCCTCATTTACATTGAAGTCAAAACAAAATGTTAAGTCTAAAGCTTTAAACTCTGTTAAAAGTCAAGGACTTAAGAACATGTTAGATAGCTTATGATAGAAACTCCGATTATTATATATGTATTATTAGGTTTAGCGGTCGTTATTTTATTATTTACGACCTTTAACCTTCTGAGGAAAAATGAAAAAGCAGAAGACATTATCGTTTCACAACGTGAGTTTATTGAAAAGTTTCAAGAGTCAATAGAATTTACCCAAAAAAAATTAGATCAAATTGATCAAAAGGGTACTTTTAAGTCTGATGATGAAATAGGTTGGTTTTTTAATGAAGTTAAAAAGTTGCAAAATGCAATCTCACAATTTAAAATTGACCTATGATTCTAAATGAAGACAGTTAGAAAAAGGAGAAAGAAGAGTAAAAACTACTTCACTCAAGACACCGAAAATGCCATTGTAAGATACAATAATTTAGATCCCGATAGGGATTCTGATTTACGGAGTACGATTTATCAAAATGAAATCCATTATCCGTTTTTTAAACTTACACAAAATATAATCCATACATTTAAATTTTATCATACTGAAGTAAGTAATTTAGAACACTTACAACATGAGATAATTACATTTCTTTTATCCAAAATGCATTTGTTTGATCCCACTAGAGGAGCAAAAGCATATTCATATTTTGGTACTATTGTAAAAAGATGGTTAATATTATATAATACCAAAAACTACAATAAAAAAATTAAGAAAGTAGACGTTTCAGAACTATCTAAAGAAGGTTCAGAACATTCTTATAGTATGGGTGATGATAGTATTAAATCTGATTTAGATAAATACTTAGATATATACGTTAAATACTGTACTGATAATATATTTGAACTTTTCCCAAAAAAGAATGATGCTCAAATAGCAGACGCTATTTTAGAGTTATTTAGAAAAAGAGAAGATTTAGATGTTTTTAATAAAAAAGCACTATACATTTATATTAGGGAGATAGTTGATGTAAAAACCCCAAAGATTACTAAAATAGCTAATCAATTGTATACCATATTCAAGAGTAATTATACTTTTTATCTTGAACATGGTTATGCTAGATTCTAAACCTTTACTATATCCATATTTATCATAAAAATATAATTATGGGATCTTTCGACAACGTTGTTTTTGGTAAGAAAAAATTCGCTAATATTTTAGAAGAAATTTACGATAACCAAACAAATAAATCAAATCAAATTGCGGGGTTAATCTCTGAATTAAAACCATTAGTTAAAGATATTGGAGATGCTACTCTAATAGTACCTTTAATAAAAGATTATCTAGAAATAGGTGTTAGAAACGATGAGCAATTAATTAAAATGGCTACTATAGTACAAAGAGTTGTAAATAATAGTGGCAGTGATGAGTCTTTAGGTATAACAGATGAAGAAAAAGACCAATTAATGGCAGAACTAGATAAATTAAATGCTAATTTTTCAGGAGATACTAAACAAGAAAAATAATGTCTGTAGTAGATAAATTGGGTAGCGCTTTAGGCGTTGGGCAAGATATTAACTCACTAAAACAATTAGTTGAGGAAAATAGACTTGAATTAATTCCCGCTAGAGTTACAGATATAGTTTTAGATAACCAACACCCTGATTTTAATAATGTAGGGCAGTGGAATGGAATAGGTATAATTGAATTTGAAGAAGTTAACAATCAAGGAAAAATTAATAAAGGAAAGGCAAAACCTTTAATATCTCAAGTAAAACAATACCCTTTAGTAAATGAACTTGTTGTTTTAATAAAATTACCTAATAATAATATAGGTTCTAATATATGGGAGAAATCATATTACTACATAAGTACTATATCTCTTTGGAATCATCCTCACCATAATGCTTATCCTAATATATTTGATAATGATAATGATGATGAACAAGAAGATGATTATGATTTAATTGAAGGAGGAGCAGTAAGAAGAGTAAAAGATGAATCTACAGAAATTAATTTAAATAGTAAAGACCCTTCAGGAGGAATATTTACAGAAAGAACAAATATTCATCCACTAAACCCCTATATTGGTGATAGTATAATTGAGGGAAGATGGGGTAATAGTATTAGATTTGGAAGTACAATTAAAAGTTTTAATGGTGTTTTACAAAATAATTGGTCAAGTGTTGGTCAATCTGGAGATCCTATAACTATAATCCGTAATGGCCAACCAATTTCATCTTCAGATGAAGGTTGGTTTCCTACTGTTGAGAATATAAATAATGATCTTTCATCTATTTATATGACTTCTACTCAAAGAATCCCTTTCTCAGCATCTTCAACAAACTATACAGGATTAAAACCAGAAAATGTACCTTCATTTCCCGCAGAATATACTGGATCTCAAATAATAATAAATTCAGGTAGAGTAATTCTTAATTCATCTGTAGATAGTATATTATTTTCTTCTAAACAAGCAATTAATTTATCTGCCCAAAAAGACTTAGGTTTATCTACTAGTGGAAGTATGGGCATAGAAGCAAAACAAGGTCTAGCTTTAGGTAGTGCTGATGCTTCTCAACCAGTATTAAAAGGAGAAACATTTTTAACTCAATTAAAACCTATTTTAAATCAACTACAAGATTTATGTGGTGCTTTAGAAAATGAACCTAATTTAGCATTAGCTCCAACCATAGCTGGAGTATTAAAAACTCAAATTGGGGATTTTGTGGATAAGTATGATGATTATACAAGTAAAATAGTAAAAACTATATAATGTCTGAATATCAAGAAAACGAAAATGAAAAAACCAAAGCAGGAGAGCTTATAGATCAAGGTAAAGATGCCCTTCTACAAGCTGCTTTTAAGTTTATAGAAACTGAAGCTGGTAAAAAAGCTGTTGGTATTGATCTTGATATAGAAAATTTAACAAAAGAAAATCCTGAAGGTTTATCACCTGAAAAACTAAAAGAAAGGCTTAAAGATTATATTCCTGTAATGCAATCTTATAGGATAAACGGGAGACTATACGATTTAATAACCTCAGAACCATTAGCCAAAGCACGAGTTCAACCTTTATTAGCTAAAGGAAAGGGAGTTCAAACTGATGAAGATGGAAACTTTTCTCTTGATGTTGAAATTCCAATTTTACCTTTTAATTTAAGAGCACTAGTAAAAACTCAACTTTTATATACTGCTGAAGGGTATTTACCTACTACTCAGGATGTATTAACGGGATCTAGAATGGTTCAAACTGATCTTAGAATTAAAGGGCTACTTAATTTAGAAAGAGCAGCGGATGATGCAGTTCAAGAAGTAAAAGGAGAAGTATTAGATAAAATAGAAGATATTAAAAATATAGGATTATCTATTCCTGAAAAAATATTAGTAGCTAGAAGAAAACAAGTTAATAAAGTATTGGGGATAGTAATGTTTTCTTTATTACCTTTATGTATAGGGTTATTATTAATTTTTGGTATAACCTCAATTAAAGATTTAAAGAAAAAGCAATGTCCTAGCCCTGCACAATTAAAGGAAGCGACAAGAAAACGAAATAGTATAGTAAGAAGATTAAATCAAGCTTATAGAGCAATAGCTGTTAATACAGCATTAGCTGCTTTATTTTTATATATTTCATCACAATTAAAAGGTGTAAAAATTACTATTCAAAATCTTGCATTTCCTGTTAGTGTACCCCCAGGAGCAGGTGTACCTTATTCATTAATATCTAAATTAGAAGAAGTTAAAAAGATATTAGCTGAATTTATTGAGCAAAATCAAAAATTGAATAAAGCCCTATTAGTTGCTTTAGTGTTTTTAGTAGCAGGAATAGTAATAACATTATTAATCCTTAGAGCGGTTGATAGATTAATTTTTGAATGCGCTGGTGAACAGGCAGTTGAATTAACTCCTTTAAATGAAGAGTTAAGAAAATTAGATGAAGCCGCTTCTAAAGAAGATGCTGTTGATAAAACAAATAAAATAAATGGATTTACTTTAGAAGTACAAAATGTAGACCAAAATGCAGTTGGAAAATATAAAAGAAGACAAGCTGTGGGTAAAAATGCACAAGGAATAGTGATGGTTAAAGGAGATCAATCATTTAGTGCCGATGATACTGTATTGATTAATGAATTAGCATTCTATATTCAATCAAATAATTTAAAAGCATATTAATTTAATATTTATAAATAACACTATATCAATATTATGAAGTTACAACAATTTAGACAGATTATTAGAGAAGAAGTTAAAAAAGTATTCCAAGAGGAAATCAAGGATCTCCTTATGGAAGCGTTAAAGAAACCAACAACACAACAAGTTGTTACTGAGGCCTCTAAGCCGGCAATTGAACCATCTAAACCAGTAAATTCTGAAGTTAGAAAATCAATTAATGAAGGATATAAAAATATTCTTGGGGAAACGGCTGCAGCCTTTAATACATCAAACATAAATCAACCCCTACAAATGTCTGGAAATGTAGATACTACATCACCCCAAGGTAAATTACCTGAAGGAGAAGTATCAATGGACCAGATAATGGGATTAATGAATAAATAATGGCGTTTGGGGCAACACAAATATTTCCAAATGACACAATAGCAAGAAGAGCTATTGGGTGTGACATACCATTTAATGGTAATGCTGTGTTTACTCCTAATTACCAAACTAAAGATGCTATTAAAAATAATTTAATAAATTACTTCTTAACCAATCCCGGAGAAAGACCAGGCAACCCAGAATTTGGGGCAGGATTAAGAAAATTTATTTTTACTCAAATTGAAACTGAAAATTTAGATTTTATTCAAGAAGATTTACAAGAAAAAATATCTAGGGAATTTCCTAGAGTAGTATTAAGAAATTTAGAAGTAATACCTGATCAAGATAATAATACGATAAATGTAAAAATAGGATATGCTGTAGAAAGCACTAATATTGAAGATGAGGTTAATATAGAATTTGCATAATGGCTAAAAAATTAAAAAGAGAAATAAATTATTTAAATAAGGATTTTGCTGGATTTAGAGCAGATTTAATTAACTATGCTCAAACCTATTTTCCTTCCACTTATACTGACTTTTCAGATACTTCTCCTGGAGTAATGTTTATGGAAATGGCCTCGTATGTAGGTGATGTTTTATCTTTTTATTTAGATAATAATATTCAAGAAAATTTCTTACAATATTCAAGACAAACCCCAAACATATTTGATTTAGCTTATATGTTTAATTATACTCCTAAAGTAACAGGATTAGCAACTGTTGAATTAGATTTCTTTCAACAAGTACCTTCAAAACAAGTAGATGGAGCTGCTGTACCTGATTATAGTTACGCTTTAACTATAGGAGCAGATACACAAATTACATCAACAGAAGCTAGTGGTACTAAATTTATAATAGAAGATCCTATTGATTTTGCGGTATCTAGTTCTCAAGATCCAACAGAAATAACTATAGCTCAAGTAACAAGCAATAGCCCATCTTATTTCTTATTAAAGAAAAAAAGAAAAGCTACTTCTTCAACAATTATAAGTAAAACCTTTACATTTGGTGCTTCAGAAGAATTCCCAACAGTAGAAATTGCTGCAAGTAATATAGCAGGAATATTAGATGTTTTTGATGCTTCTGGTAATCAATATTATGAAGTAGGACATTTAGGAGAAGAATTAATATTTGATAGTATTAAAAATACTAATATTAATGATCCTAATAATTATCAAAATAGTGATGATGCCCCTTATATATTAAAAACAAAGAAGGTACAAAGAAGATTTGCAACTAGATTTTTAAATGCATCTACACTTCAACTCCAATTTGGATCAGGTAAACCAAATGATACAGATGAAGAAATACTTCCAGACCCTTCAAATGTAGGTATAGGATTACCATTTGAAAAAGACAAATTAAGAACAGCTTTTTCCCCAACTAATTTTATATTTTCAAATACTTATGGGGTTGCCCCATCAAATACAACATTAACCTGTAGATATTTAACAGGTGGAGGAGTTAGTTCTAATTCCTCAGCTAATACTATTACTCAAATAGATACATCAAATGTTACTTTTAATAATTCTAATTTAAATTCTACAACTGCTAATTTTATATTTGGTACTATAGCTGTTAATAATGAAAATGCTGCTACGGGGGGACAAGATGGTGATACTATAGAAGAAATTAGACAAAATTCAATGGCTAATTATTCTTCTCAATTAAGAAATGTAACCGCAAATGATTATTTAGTTAGAGCTCTTAGCATGCCTTCTAGATTTGGGGTTATAGCTAAAGCATATGCCCAAAGACCTAAAGCAGATGAAAACCCTTCATCATTAGACCTATATGTTTTATCTTATAATAATCAAAGAAAATTAAGATTAGCATCATCATCATTAAAGAAAAATTTAAAAACATATCTAAATCAATATAGAATGTTAGGGGATACAATTTCATTAAAAGATGCTTATGTTTTAAATATAGCAGTTGATTTTGAAATTATAACACTCCCAGATTATAATAATAATCAAGTATTATTTACTTGTATTTCAGAATTAAAAAATAAATTTAATATAGGAAATTGGGGTATTAACCAACCTATTATATTAAGAGAACTATTTACTCTATTAGATAATGTTGATGGAGTACAAACAGTCAAAAAAGTATTAATATCAAATAAACGTGGAACATCTCAGGGGTATTCACAATATGCTTATGATATAAATGGAGCTACTTTAAATGGAGTAATTTATCCATCATTAGATCCGTCTATATTTGAAGTTAAATATCCTGATTTAGATATCACAGGAAAAGTAGTAACATTATAACATGGCAGTATATAAAATATTTAGCGAAAAAGATACCACAGCATATTCTGCATTCCCAGACCAGAATACAGGAGTAGACCCTATATTAGAGGTATATAATCTATTTCCTGATGAATTGCCTTCACCTAGGGTTGCCAGAGCATTAATAAAATTTGATAATGATGAGGCAAAAACATTAATCAATACTACTATATCTAGTTCTATGGTTAGTGGCTCTGATTGGCAATCTTATTTAAAACTTTATATAGCTGAAGCTTCAGGTATAGACCAAGAAAATGTAGTAGAAGTAAGATTAGTATCTGGTTCTTGGAATAATGGTGCTGGAATGTATAATGATGTTCCTAAACAAACTAATGGTGCTAGTTGGAATTGGAGAAGGTATTATGGGTCTGGACCTTGGACTAACCAAGCAATAAGAAACTCCCCAGGTCCAGGTTATACCCAATTAACACAATCTTGGGGAACAGGTGAAGTTAAAGATTTATGTATTAATGTTACCACAGCTAGTGCTATGATTCATAATAATTTATTATCTATGGGTCAAGATAGTTATTTAGTAAAATTAACAGGTAGCCAAGAATTTATCTCAGGTTCGTTAATTAATCAACCTTCCTTTAAATTTTTTAGTAGGGATACTAATACAATTTATACTCCATACTTAGAATTTAGATGGGATGATAGTTCATATGCAACTGGAAGTTTAAGTGTAATAAATACTTCTGATTTATTTATAGGTTTAGATACTAATCCAGGAATATACTACTCAGAAAGTATTAATATGTTTAGATTAAATGTAAGACCTGAATTCCCAGCAAGAGTATATCAAACACAATCAATATACACTACTAATCATGCTTTGCCTGAAGCATCTTACTATGCTATAAAGGATGCAGATACAAATGAGTTTATAGTAGAATTTGATACATTAGCAACTAAAATAAGTTGTGATAGTACTGGAAGTTTCTTTAATGTGTATATGAATGGGCTTCAACCTGAAAGATATTATAAATTATTATTTAAAACCACTATAGGAAGTCAAACTATAGTTAAAGATGAGGATTACTTATTTAAAGTTGTAAATGGATAATGGCAGAAAAAATAGATATAAAAAAAACGGTATTAAACAAGGCACAATACCCAAAAATTATTAATACCAAATTCTCTGAATTAGGTGTTAATAGTATTACTGACATTATTGAAGAAACTCCTACAGTTGAATCATTTTTTAAATTATATGATGAATTGTTTTATGATATACCCGCTTTAGGTGATAAAAATTCTCATGAATATATAGTAAAAACTAGTGGTGAATACATAAGTTTTGATCAAGATAGTGAAATAATAAAGGCATTACAAGAAGAAATTAGTTTGTTAAGAGAAGAAAACCTACAGTTACAAATGAAATCAGCAGGGGTAGAACAAATAAAAATTCCAAGTTTATCAGGTTCGGAATCATCTGATGCTTCAGTAACAACCTCAACAACAACAACTTCAACATCAACCTCTGCACCAAGTGGTGGTAGTGGGGGAGGATATAGTTCATACTAAATATGGAAGAAAAAGTATTAATAACACCAGTAAATTCCTCAACATTTCAAGTTGAAAGTTATTCTGAAAAGGATATCAATTTGATTTCTAATGCTGAGTTAGATACTGCTTTTACTAGTTCTTCTGATTATATAGAATATTGTGTATATGATGGAAGTAAAAATAAAATATACCCCGCCGAAACAGAAGAATTACTTACTTATACAGTTAAAGATGGTCATATAAATTTAAATCCTAAAGGAGATTTAGAAAGATTAGAATTTAATGAAGGTGATTACTACATAGATTATAGATTTTATAGAAATCATTTATCATCATCTATCCAAAATAATTACTTTATTGAACAAATAAGTAGTAATAGAACAGAAATTAGATTAGCTTCAACTATTATTTCTCAAGAAGATATAATCAATTCAACTAATAATTTTATTCAATATAGGGATGAAAGAAATTATTTTGTAGATTTTTATCTTAATTTTGGAAATAATAAACTTTATATAGCTAATAATGTTAAATTAGATACTACTGTAGATGATAATGCAGCAGTATTAATTAAATTATACGAACCACTCCCAGCAGATATAGATTTAAAAGATTTATGTTGGGTAGTAGAAGAAATTTCATCACCTAAATCATATGAAGTAAAATTCCCAGTTCCTATTTTTGATCCTCAAGATTTTGAGTTTGTATCAGGTCCTAATTTAAGTTTAGGATTAAAAGGAGAAGAAGGAATAACTTCAGAGGTATTTAACTATAATAATTTATATAATGCTCCTTTAACTTCTTCACAACAACAAATTCAAAGTTTATTAAGTGAAAAAGGAGTAAATATAAATATAAATTATGAAAATTATTCTGAATTTATTAAATTTTCATCTGCAAAGACACGTTTAGAAAATTTTTACTATAAAGCAGGATTAATTGAAAATTATCAAAATAGTATAAATTCCCTCAATACAAATGTAACTGGTAGCACATCAGGTTCATTTGCCTTTAGTTCATCTAAAGCGTCCTATCAAGGAAAAATTGACAATATAACTAAAAATTTTGATACTTATGAATACTTCCTCTACTACGATTCTGGTTCGCAATACAGTTACCCTAAATCGGGAACTACTCCGCCATACACCCTCTTGTCTACTGGATCAGCTACTGTCCTAAATTGGTTAGGTAGCGCTGACCCTAATAATGCTAAATACGGTCATTTAGCTTTAACAGCTTCTAATTATGATGAAGATAATCAAGATTATCTTTTTAATGCTATTCCAGAATATCTAAAAAATGATTCTGATAATAGAAATTATGAATTATTTGTTGATATGATTGGTCAACATTTTGATAATATTTGGATTTATACCAAAGATGTTGTAAATAAATTTGATGCTGATAATAGACTAAATTTTGGTATTTCAAAAGATTTAGTAGCAGATGCTGTAAAAGATTTTGGAATTAAATTATATTCAAATAATTTTAATACTAATGATTTATATACTGCCTTTTTAGGTATTACACCTTCTGGTAGTACTTATCCATTTACAAAAGACCAAACAAACTCTTACCCAGTAAGTGGAATTAAAGAATTAGTTGATACCCCTATATCTGCATCTCGTAAAGCAATGCCTTTAGATGATGCTAATAAACGTTTATATAAGCGTATATACCATAATTTACCCTATTTACTTAAAACTAAGGGTACAGCCGCTGGATTAAGAGCTTTAATCACATCTTATGGTATTCCTGACACAATTTTAAGAATAAATGAGTTTGGAGATCAAAATATTCATACCCAAAGAAATTATGAATTAAAACAAAGAATATATAATAAACAATTTGATGTAGACGGAACTAATTACTTCTCTTCTTCATTTGATACTAATCAATCATTTTCAGATACAAGTAATATTTCTCCTAAAACAATACAGTTTAGATTTAAAACTCATGGTGTACCAACAGGTTCAACTAATCATTTCTTATACCAGTTAGAAAATAATCAATCAGTATTAGCTATAAGCTATACAGGCTCAAGTAATGCTACAGGAAGTTATTCTTCATCTATAGCTGATCCAAATGATGTTTATGGTAGAATTATTTGGTACCCCCAAGGAATTGCGGGTTCATCCCCAACTGCAAGTGTATTACTACCAGTTTATGATGGTGGTTGGTGGTCTGTTATGACTACTATGAATTATACTTCTGAAACAGGTAGTTTATATGTAGCAAATAAAATAAATAATGAAATTGGACATATTGCTTCCAGTTCAGTTGCTTGTACTGCTTCATTTTATCAAGGAGCAAATTTTGTACACTTCCCTGGATCATCTTCATTTTCTGCACATACTCCATTTTCAGGAGCTTTACAAGAAATAAGATATTTTGGACCTGAAATAAGCCAATCAGCGTTTAAAGATTTTACCTTAAATCCATATTCATTTACAGGTAATTCAATTACATCATCTTTTAATGAATTAGCATTTAGAGCACCTTTAGGAACTCTTTTAAATACAGCATCAAGAACTTCAGTTCATCCTGCTGTTACAGGTTCCTATATTACAGCATCATTTACTTCTTCAATTAGTACTTATATTATTTCATCTGCTAGTTTTTCAACTAATAGAGAATTAATTTATCCTAATCAAGTAGCTAGTGGAATTAGAAATAAAATTAATGATAAAATAATAGATAAAACAAATATATTACCTTCAGGTAGTGTTTTATCACCATTAATATCAGTAGTTCAGGATACAGATGTATCCCAAAGTGCTACTCCAAATTCAAATTATTTAGAAGTAGCATTTTCACCAACAAATCAAGTTGATCATGATATTATAGGTCAAATAGGTAATTTTAACATTGGGGATTATATAGGAGATCCAAGACAAGTTTCTCAATCTTTATATAATTATCCTGATTTAGATAAAATAAGAGATGCTTACTTTAAAAAATATATTAAAGGGTATGAAGTTAGAGATTTTGTTAGATTAATAAAATTCTTTGATAACTCTTTATTTAAGATGATTAAAGATTTTGTACCATCTAAAACTAGTTTATCTTCAGGTGTAGTAATAAAACAACATTTATTAGAAAGAAATAAACAAAGAAGAGTTAATATATCTTCTTCTCAAGAACAATATACAGGATCAGTTAAACCCTTTGTTAAAGACTATAATTCAGGATCAGTTTATAACTATTCAGGAGGTGCTGGAGGTTTCTTTAATAAATTTAATAGTACAACAACTTATCCTAGTGGATCTGCATATCAAGGGCCTAATAATATATTCAATGTAACACAATCATGGGATGAAACCCATCAATCTATTTTAGGACCTGTTACTAGACGTCATGATATGCAAGAAGAATTTTATGATGGAGAGTTTAGTGGATCAGAAAGAAGAGTAAAATTACAAAGAGGATTAGGGTTAGATAATGATGATCCTTGTTTAACTTTTTCAACTTGGAATAGTATACCATCTTATGAATATAGATTAGCATTTTTTAGTGGATCAGATGATTTATTTTCAAGTTCATGTACTGGATCTATTCCCCCATTATTTGCTTTATCAGACATAGATTTTGCTATTTCTGGAACTTTTGCAGTTAGTGAATTAGGAATAATTCAAAGAATAAATCCTGGGAATGTTACTTTAAGTGGGTCTGTAGATTATAAGGATTCTGTAGGATCTATAGGTGATGAATTTTATTTAATGACCACTTCATCAGTAGTTAGAACAGCTAGCTTTTTTGTTAATGTTCCTAATAAACCACAATTATATAGAAACTATAATCAACAAGTTGAATTTACAACATTTGCAACTCAGTCAGCAGCACCTACATTAACTTTTAGTATGATAACAGGATCTACCGAAAGAAGTGCTAGTGGGTTTGAAGTCAATGTAAATGGTACAATAGTAGCTCCTACTGTATTTACGGCTAGTTTATACAGTGTAACTTACAGTGAATCGATTAATAATTCATTCTATTACCCATCAACTTCGTCATTAACAAGAACAGCTCAAATTACAGCATCTGTTCCTTATGGATATATAAATGTAGGACAATTTGTTTCAGGTTCAGTAACAGATCCTCAAGAAGCTTTATTCTTAATATTTAAGTTCTTAGGATATAATTTTAATGATCCAGCGAATGCATGTTCTAATATAACTCAAGAATTTAGATTAGATTCTGATTTCTTACAAGATGCTACAGCAATATATAAGAAAAACAATGTTGCAGGAATTATTCAACAAGAAGCAGCTGGATGGTATAGTGATGGAAATGTAGCAAGATATTGGAATGGAACACAATTTACAACAACAGAAAGATGTAATTCATATCTTTAACATGAAAAATATTTATAACAAATAATAAAGGATGCCTTATTTAGATGATTATTATAATGATTTAGACGACTCTTACATTAATGGAGGAGGTAGTTCTAATGGTGGAGGTGGAAACAATACCGTTGGTCCGGGTACTCCCTATGATTATAGAATAAGAATATCTAATACACTTGCAAATACCCCTTTACAAGCTTGTGCACAAACCTTATCACAACAAAAATATGTAGGTCCTAATGTAACAGCAGATAACCAAATAGCAGTAGGTGATAGATTAAGAAATACTCAAAGTCCATTTTCATTTTATTTAGGTATGAATAAATATTGGGGGTTAGGTCCAATAATTTCATTAACAAACACTCCTCAAAGATATATACAAGTTAGTAATAATGGACAAATTTTAGCAATAGGAGCTTGTGCGGGTCAACCAACCCCTACACCAACACCTACACCAACACCAAAACCTACTCCAACAACAACTTTAACACCTGTAACTCCTCCAGGTAGTGTGTTACAATATTGTTATTATTCTGTTGTTAATGAATCTTATAGTAAAAAAATATTTGCATATTACAGTGGATCTCAAGATTTTGATTATAAATTTAATTACATAACTGGATCTAATGATCCAACAGTTGGAGAAGTTAGATTAGATAGTGGTAGTGTTGGTAGTGGAGGAGGAACTAATGAAAAAGATGCTAAATTTATAGCTATAGATATTCAAGATACTGGTAGTCAAGAAGATATTGTTTCTTATTTAACTTCATTAAAAGCTGCAGGGCCATCTTGTTTTGGTAAATTAAGAATAGAAGTAGCTAATTCATCTTCATATCAATTACAATATGATATTTCTGGTATTCAAACAAGTAGTATCACAACAACAGGATATTTCTTAATTACAGCATCTAATGGTACAGGATCACCTTCAAATAATCCTATTTCTAGTAGTTTAGTTGATGCTGGAAAAGCAGTTACTACTAAACAAAATTTAAAAGTTAAATTTTATAATGATGGTTTTCCAGGTTATCATGAAATTAATGTCCCATCTACTTCAAGTGTATCTTTTGTAGCAGTAGAAGGACCACAAACAAGTTCATGTTTACCCTCAGGTTCAATACCTGCTCCCTTTAATACAAAGTGGGGATTAGCAGAATCAGATTTTATAAAAGATGACTTTTATCCTTCAGGTCAAGGTACAGCATGGTTGTGGAATGATGGATATAAAGTAAAACATATAAAATTAAATAATATATCAAATTCAGGATTAGCCTTATCTAACTTTATAAAAGGATCAGAATGGGTACAATTTGTTTTATATAATCCTAAAAATGCAAATGGTGTAAGTTTATATCCCTCAAATGGAAATTATGCCGAAAAATATATTTTAGATAATGTAAATAGATTAGATTTTCATTCTCATTTATTTGTGGACCAACCAAATCCAGATACTTCATTTGCAACAAGATCAGATAATTTTGCTTCAATTGATTATAATTTTACAGCAAGTGGTGCTTATATTTCATATGCTTCATCTTCTGGTACCCCAGCAACCCCAACATTACAAACTGATATAACAGCATCTATACCTCAAGGATTTTTCCCTTCATCATCTACAGGTTATCCAACACTTCAATATTTTAGAGGTTGGGCAGGAGCTAATTTTTACCAAAATGGAAGCTTAGTAGGTACAAATGGTCAAGTAAGTGATGTATTACAAGGATTTAATTCAGGATCAACTGAAAGAGATAAAGATGGAGGATTAAGTTATGAAGCTAGTACTTTACCTTTCTTTATAAATGCTACTTCTAGTGTAGTTAGAATTAATTCATCTAGTTTCTTAGATTATGCTACTGCTTCTAATCAAGTAGTAGAAGTAGGACCTATATTTAAAACAGCAGGTGGAAAAGAAATAAAATATTACTATGAAGAAACAACCGGAAAAATATACATTTCAGGTTCTAATGCTTTAAATACTAAAAAACTAGCAAATAACACTTTTAATGCTTTATTAGATGTAGAATTAGTTCCATTTGGAAGAAAAGCTACTACTTATTACCCTACAACTGAAGGAACAGTTATTACAGTAACACCATCTCAATCATTATGGTTAACAAGGGGAATGGCAGATCCAGGAGTACAAGATGGTAATTATTGGTTATATAATAGACACTATCATAGACCTTTTAAAGTATATGCTTTAACAACAACAGGATCTGATCTTACAGGATATGGAAATGATGAATATACAACAGGATCCTATGGTAATACAACTAGTTCTGTAGGACCCCCACCAAATGAATTATTAGATGTATTTATAGCATATTCAGAATCAAGGGCATCTTATAGAAATGATGGTGTATATCAATTTGCAAATAATTTAACTGAAACTGTTCAATTAAATGCTCAAGTTAGTTTAGGGTTTAGATCCAATACAGTTCAAACCCCAGCAAATTATGGTACGGCTAGTTATTCTGATTCAGTAGATAGTAAATATGGGTTTACAGGATCCTCTACAGATCTTAAAACTTGGGAAACAGCATCATTAATAGTATATAAAAATGGTAGTATATTAATAACAGAATCAATTAGTAATATATCTGCAAGTATAGAAACAGGTATTCGTATTAGTGCCTCAACTAATATAACTCCTACTTCAGTAAAACCAGGTGATACATTACAAATGGCATTATCTGTAAATAATGAACAAAGTGGGTTTAATTCTGCCTTATTATCTACAAGTTATACTATGAGTATTTCATCATCTAGACCACAAACTAGTGATTTAGTTCCTGTAACTTATGAAAATTATTTAGGTCCTGAAGGAGATTGTGATCCTTTAATTAATAACATATCTGGTGATAGACCTAATGCTAGATTACAAGATGTAGATTATAGTGTAGGAATTAATGATCCTATTAATTTTTCTCAAATTATAAAAGACGAAGCAGTTAGAGCAACTGTTCCTGAATCCAATTTTACCCAAATAGGGTTTGCTAATCAAAGATATTTTGGTAGTTCTACTACTAGAAATAATGTTAATGAATATAACCCTACTAGTTTTATTGATCAAAATAATAAATTAATGTATTTAGGGGATCAAGCTAATCCATTTTTATCAAATATGGGTAAAGGTCCTACTCTTGGGAAAATTGCTAATGTGGAATTAAGAAATGCTTATATTGCTTATTACAGTAAAATTGTAGATCCATACCCAACATTAAATAATAAAACAGCATATTATGTAAAATATTTAATTGATGATCAAGGCCAAATATTTGATCCTACATTATCAGATATAAATTATTCTATTTTTGATAATACTTTTAAATTATATGATTATGATTTAAAACCTACTAGAGTAAAAACAAGTGTTCAAAATATTAAAGAAGCTAAAGAATTATCAAGATTAAATAAAGGAATTAATCCTGTATATAAATTAGGGGAATATCCTGTACCTGTTTTATATTCACAAACTTCAAGTTTAGGACATACTAACAACATTATACTATCAGGTAGTCCTTTTTATGGTACTTTAGGTTTAGGAACAACATTTGTAAATTATGCAGGTACTATAAATCATTCTCAATCTTATTCACAGCCAGGAGGTACTACTGCAGTTGTTGATTTTGCTAGTTCAGAGGCTGCATTTACAACATTCGTTCCATATGCATCAAATATAGATCAAGTAGGTGGTGGTCCTATTATTCCAACTGGTTCTGTTGCTAATGAAATAGAATTTCCTTTAGATCCTTCTGGTTCATTACCTAATACACGTGGTGGTACTTTATCGGATGATTATAGAATAGATGGATCCTTCTCATTCTTTACTTCAACAATCCCAGGTAGATTTAGAAGAGGAAGTGGAGGTAGTTTTGGAGATGATTGGGGAGATAGAGATTTATATACTAGAGGACAAGATGTAACTAAATATAGACAACCTTTTGCTTTTGATTTAGAATTTTATTCAACAACTTTAGATACTTCTGCTCTACCAGCTATTACTACTAAAAGTACTATTGGAGTAAGTATTTCTTCTGTAACTTTAACTATAATTGAATCCTTAGGGGCACCTAATGAACAACAATACCCACCATTAACATTTGAAAGAAATCCTACAGGATATAATTCACAATGGTATCTTCAAAATGGAGCACTTAAATTACGTCCAGATTCTTTATATGTAGAAGATTTAATTGCTGTACAAATTTTAGGTAGAAGTAGTGCTAATGTACAAAGAAGAACTTTACCATTTGAAAGACTAGTAGGTGGTGGTTATTGGGATTCAAATAGTGATGGTACAAACGAAACAGGATATGGAGGAATACCTATCTATTATAAATGGACAATTAATTTTTCCAAAACAAATTTAAAACAGGGAAGTAGATTTAAATTAAAATATGAAGGTAATTTTACTCTTACTGCGGATATGAGTGGTGGAGTTAGAAATAAAGATTTCTTTATGTTAGCTAAAAGAGATAGAGGATTTAATAGAGAATCTCAAACAAGAACTAGAACTTTTAACCCAACAGCAGCTAATACAACCTCAGCACTTAAAGTTGCCCCAGCACTATCATATGTAGTAACTTCACCACTATCAGCTGGAGATCAAAATGCAAATGGAGCACCAGGCCCTTTTTGGAGAAGAGTTCCTGGTACAACTGATAGAATGTATATGTCATCATCTATATTAAATCAAACTTATGCTATATATGATCAAGATGGAAATATAACAAATGGTAATTACTATACTCAAGCAAAATTACCATATAAAGGAGATATGAGTGTAGATTTTCCACAAACTAAAGAACCAGCATTTGTTCAATTTGATCCAGTTGAAGATCCATGGTCGGTATTTGAAGGGGATGAAATTAGATTTGAAAATAATGAACAGTTTGTTTATAGAGTTACTTCTGTAGATGGTGTAGAGGGTGTTTTTCCACCAATTAATCCACAAAGTGAAAATATAGCAGATAAACTACAAGTAGTAGTAAGACCACCATTTGAATTTACAGCATCAAATGGTCAAATAATACAAAAGGAACCAGATAATTTTGATTTCTTTGTACAAAGAAGATATAAAGAAAATAAAAACTTTATAATTTTAGAACAACAAAAACCTTATGGCCCTCCTAAAGAAGGAGCTGCTACAACAGGTTCAGGTGCTCAGGTTTCACAATCAAGTTCACCAGGTATTTTATTACCACAACATAGAATACCAAAATATAATGTAAACCCTGATGAAGTGCTAAAAGATTTAATTGAAAAGAAAATAATATAATATTTATAACAAAATATATTCAAATATAAAATGGGATATCTAAATAACACAGTAATTACCGTTGATGCAATCTTGACAAAAAAAGGTCGTGAATTATTAGCTAGAGGAGACGGTTCGTTTAAAATAACACAATTTGCTCTATCTGATGACGAGATAGACTACACATTATACAACCCAACTCATCCATCTGGTTCTGCATATTATGGAGAAGCAATTGATGGGATGCCTTTATTAGAAGCTTTCCCCGATGAAAGTCAAATAATGAAGTATAAATTAGTTACATTACCAAGAGGTACAGCTAAATTACCAGTACTAAACTTAGGTTATTCATCTATTGTACTAAAACAAGGAGCTGCATTAGCAATTACACCACAAACATTAAATTATTTAGATAACGAACAAGTATATGAAACTAGTGGTTATTCCGCTACAATAGCAGATGTTAGATTAATGTCTGATTATAGTGGAATGGGAATTAATAGTGAAGCAGCTGTAGCACAAAATGCAACTACTACACTAGGGACGAATGTATCAAAAACAGTTATAGGATCTCAAATCAATTTAAAAGCTACTACAGTTAATACATTATTTGGATCTCAAACTTCATTAGTAACAACATTAACAGTAGTAGGTTTAGATAGTGGTGCTAGAATTACTATTCCTGTAACTATTAATAAAACCACAACATAATAAGACATGGGATTTAAAAGATTAGAACCAGAAGATTTTTTAGTAAGTGCTGATGCTGTATCAGCTACTTGTTGGACAGGTAATACACCAACATTATCTTCCTTTAATTATAGTACAGCACAATTTGGAGATAGATCAGGTGATTATTATTTATCTGTTTATCAAACAACTCCTTCAGACAGTTCAGCTGAAGTTCAATTTGATATAGCTTTTGCTGATAAAACTGGAAGAGGATCTTTAGCATATAATAGTAGTGTAAGTACTCAATTATCTCCTAGTAGAACAGTTTATGGACAATATAGAACGTTATTATTAGAAGATGAAAATGCTGATTTTAAATTTGGTGGTGTAGCACAAAATTATTTTTATGCAATAACAGTTAACAGAGCAAGATACAAAGAAAAATTACTCCCAGGATCTTTAGGATTAGATCTTTCATTTTCAGGAAATACTTTAAGTTTAACTGATAATTCTAAAGATGTTACAGTTCCAACATATTATGGTTCTTCAAGAGCTTATGAAATAGTAGTTGGATCAAATGGTAGCGCTACTACAGGAAAAGGATATGCAGGTGCAGGAGGAGAAAGTACAACTATAGGATCTTATGGTTTATTCTTCCCAGATAGCTCAATTATATTATTAAATGGAGCTGCACTTGATGATGCTACTTACGGATTAGGTTTATCAACAGGGTTAGCTGCAAATACTGATTCACAAAATCAATTAAAGTTATTTAGATCAGTTCATACGGGTTCTGCATTTAAATTAAACTCCGAAGAAACTATTACTTCAGATTTTGTATTTATTAGAGCTAGAAACTCAGAATTTAATTATTCAGAAAATCCATCATTTATATCTGGATCTACTGGTGAGGTAGTTTTTAACTATTTTATTAATAACCCCCAAGTATATCCAACATCAGTTGGATTATACAATGATTCGAATGAGTTACTAGCGACAGCAAAATTGTCAAGACCAATTCAAAAAGACTTTACAAAAGAAGCTCTAATTCGAATTAAATTAGACTTCTAATGGATGGCCGCTTTCAAGACACTCAATTCTCAAGACATTGTAGTATCACCTTTAAATCTTAATAAAGGGTTTAACTTTAAAGGGGCGACAGCTTTAACTTCAAGTAATGTTAATATAGGAAGATATTTAGGAAAAAATGTAGATTTTCTAAATGATAAATCTACTACAGGTCCTACAGGTAATATCGAATTTCAATCTTTAGTTTATAATCAAGCTAAACAGTTATATTATACCAATTATATATCAGGCAGTTCAGGAAATACATCAATAGTATCTACTGCTAGTTTTAATCCTGATGGTACAATTACAGGTAAAGTATATTCTCCTTTATATGATAATTTTTTAAATACAAATTTAGATGCTAAAAGATATTTTCCAACATCATCTAATTCAACCATAGGAGTTTTATCAATACCTCAATACATGTATGGTGATTATATTAAACCAAGATCATTTAATTTTAATACACCAAGTGGAAGTTATACAGATGATGGAGAAGGAAGATTAATTTCTGGATCTACTTATATAGGTAATATTATTTATCAACATGGTATTGTTATTTTAACAGGTGGAGAAAGATCAAGATCCAATTGGGACACAGAAATTTCAACCTTTGTAACTCATACTAATGTAACTTGTTCATTTTCTAGTTCATATACTTTATATGAAACTCAATATAAATGTACAATAAATGAAAGTGAATATAATTATTCACAAAACCCTTCTGTAGTAAGTGGTTCAGATGGAGCACCAATAGGATATGTTACTAGTAGTGCTTTTAGACCATATGTAACCGCGGTGGGATTATATAACGATCAAAAGGATTTGATAGCTATAGGAAAACTATCACAACCTTTACCAATATCAAAAACAACTGATACAACTGTTTTAATAAACATGGATAGACAATAAAAGAAATATATTTATAATAAATAGTAAAGTAAAATGGCCAAAATACTTAATTATGAGTCCCAAATAGCGGACGGAAATACAATACAAGCGTGGCATGTTTCTCAATCTGTAGAAGCATTTACAGGTGCCGCGGCATATGACATCAAGGTCTCAGGATCGATGATAATATCAGGTTCTACAAAACTCCCTCTTATAACCCAACAAGCAGTTAGTGATACTTATAATACTGTAATGGTAAACACCTCAACAGGTGAATTATTTTATACTGGTTCTTATGGTGGAGGTGGTGGAAGTGGAACTTCTGGAACAGATGGAACTTCAGGTGTAAACGGAGGAGCAGGTACTTCAGGTACAGATGGAACAAGTGGATCTTCTGGTGTAAACGGAAATAATGGAGTCAATGGTACTTCAGGAACAGACGGTACTTCTGGCCAAAATGGTACCTCTGGAACAAATGGAACAGATGGTTCTTCTGGTTCAAGTGGATCTTCAGGATCAAGTGGAACAGATGGTACAAGTGCTGTTGATGGTACAAGTGGTACAGATGGAACTTCGGGAACAAACGGAACAAGTGGAACAGATGGAACTTCAGGTACTGATGGAACTTCAGGTACTGATGGAACAAATGGTTCAAGTGGAACAAATGGTACAGATGGTTCTTCTGGTTCAAGTGGTACTGATGGTACTTCAGCTGTAGATGGAACAAGTGGTACAGATGGTACTTCAGGAACAGATGGAACTTCAGGTACAGATGGTACAAGTGGTACAGATGGAACAAGTGGTTCTTCAGGATCAAGTGGTTCAAGTGGAAATGATGGTACCTCAGGTACAGATGGAACAAGTGCCGCAGATGGTACTTCAGGAACAGACGGTACTTCAGCAGCAGATGGCACCTCGGGTACAGATGGCACTTCAGGAGCCGATGGTACTTCAGGTACAGACGGTACTTCAGGAGTAGATGGTACATCAGGTACTGATGGTACTTCAGGATCAAGTGGATCAAGTGGTTCAAGTGGAACAGATGGTACTTCAGGAACAGATGGTACAAGTGGAACTGATGGTACAAGCGGTACTGATGGTACTTCTGGTACTGATGGTACTTCAGGAACAGATGGTACATCAGGTTCTTCAGGATCAAGTGGAGTAAGTGGAACAGATGGTACAAGTGCAACTGATGGTACTTCAGGATCAAGTGGAACAGATGGTACAAGTGGAGTAGATGGCACTTCAGGATCTTCTGGATCAAGTGGTGCTGATGGAGCAAATGGAACTTCAGGTACTAATGGTACAGATGGTACTTCAGGAACTGATGGAGCTGCTCTAACAGTTCAATATACAGGTAGTAACGTATCAACAAATACATCAAATATTAATTTTACAGGTTCAGGAGTTGTTGTTACAAGCCCTTCATCAAATAATTCATTAGTTACTATTACAGGAGGTGGTAGTGGAACTGGTGCTACAATTTATGCATGGAGAGCTGATTATAATACAAGTAATCAATTTACTGCTGTAGCAAATATAGTACAACAAACAACATCTCCTTTTACAAGTACAGCGGCAACTAGACAAATAAATAACTCAGCTACACCAACAGTTGAATTTAGATTCCCGAGTGAATTAATGCCCCCATATCAAATTATAGGGTATTTTTACAATGCTAATACAGATAAATACGTAATTTCAACATTTGGATTAGGTAATAATTCTTATGCATTAGGTCAAGGATTTACTTCAACGATTAATAGTAGTGAAGCAACAAATGATTTCTTTGGAACATTTAATTCACCTGGATTTGGTATAGAATTAAATTTAAATCCTGGTAATTTTGGTGGTAGTAAGAAAAATCTACCTCCAGTATTTGTGCATGCTTATTTAATGTTTGTATTCCCTGGATAATAGTAGTTTAATGGTTGCATTTTTAATTAAATATTAAATTAAAAAAAGTAAATGGCAGATTATAATCCTGAACACCCGGTTTTAACCCTAGCAGGGGTAACGTCTGGAGCAGCTGTAGGAAAAGATTTATATGGTGTAAGTGATGCAACTGGCTTAGGTCCTAATGGAGCTAACAAGTACATTTCTTATAATATAGTTATAGCTTCAATTGGTGCCCAATCTGTTGGTGATGCTAGTCTAAGAAAATCTTTAGGATTAGGTACAGGAGGTCAATACACAGGGATAGATATTAAAGTTGGAGA
>MDSV01191732.1_pt1 | contig 25376 bp, 22 predicted proteins | sample 810851 | NCBI WGS metagenome assembly MDSV01 (sample SAMN05326640, study PRJNA326480) | marine metagenome | isolation source: seawater | place: Atlantic Ocean: North East | collected 2012
TAAATGAAGTAATTACAAGAATCCCTAGTCCAACAGGATCTCCAGATTCCGATTTCAGAGCTCTCATATTTGATTCTTTGTACGATTCCTATAAAGGTATTATAGGATATGTCCGAGCCACGGATGGCAGCATAAATGATACAGATAAGATTAGAGTGATGTCGTCTGATAAAGAAGCGGACATAGTTGAACTTGGAATCTTCAACCCTGGACCTACTCCTGTGAAGACATTGTATGCAGGTCAAGTGGGTTATGTTGCTACAGGTTTTAAAGATGTCAAAGAGTGTTCCGTAGGAGACACATTGACTAACTCATTACGCCCTGCAATAACACCTCTAGAAGGATACAAACCTCTTAAATCTATGGTGTTTGCAGGACTGTATCCTTCGGATGGAGAAGATTATGATAATTTAAGAAGTGCCTTGCAAAAACTTCAATTGAATGATGCTTCATTAACGATACAACCAGAAAACAGTACTGCATTAGGCTTTGGTTTTAGATGTGGATTCTTAGGTCTAATGCATCTCGAAATAGTTCAGGAAAGACTTGAGAGAGAATACAATTTAGATATTATAGCCACTGCACCGAACGTATCCTATAGGGTTCACTTGCGAACAGGAGAAGAAATAGTTGTTGAGAATCCAACCTACTTTCCTAATCCTTCTGAGATTGATCACATAGAAGAACCTATGTTGAGATTAACTATCGTAGTTCCAGGAAAATTCGTAGGGTCGGTTATGGAATTGATGCATAGTAAACGGTCTGAATATATACGAATGGAATACATTCAATCCTTGCCTGGAGATGAAGATTCCTCAGAATCTAACAGCACCGGACGTGTGATGATGGAATATACAATGCCACTATCAGAGATGATCACCGATTTCTATAATCAAATAAAATCTAAAACTCAGGGGTATGCATCACTGGATTACTCCTTAGATGGTTATAAGGCCTCCCAATTAATCAAGATTGATATATTGGTAAATAAATATGCAGTAGAAGCATTGTCTATGATAGTGCATAAAGATCAAGCTGTGCATTATGGAAGATCGTTAGTTAGTAAATTACATGGTACTATTCCTCGGCAAATGTTTGAGGTACCAATTCAAGCCTCTATAGGCGGGCGTGTTATCGCAAGGGAAACTGTTAGAGCTGTTCGGAAAGATGTGCTTGCAAAATGTTATGGTGGCGATATAACACGGAAAAGAAAGTTGCTGGAGAAACAAAAAGAAGGTAAAAAGCGTTTGAAAAGTATAGGCAGGGTTGAAGTGCCTCAAGAAGCGTTTCTTACTTTAATGAATATCAACTCTTAGTTGTTAAGATTTGTCATATCATACAAGTGTTCTGACCAATGTCTGACAAACAATCTATCTAACAAAGTTCGTGCCGAGCGATCTTCTTTAAAGCCTCGTTTAGGGAAAGAGGTTTCTATGATTATAGTGTCTAATTTAGACTGGTTATATGAGGCTAATACTTTGTGAAAAGCGTAGGAATAATTGTCTAAATCCTTAAGTATTTCAATATGATTAAAGACTCTTCTTTCTTCATTAAGATTGTCTAGGTCAGGGATGATTTCAAGAATAAAGTCCGGGATCGACATAGCTTGCTCTAATCCAGTGTGTAGGCCGCCTATAGGCGTATCGATCAAATGATATATATGCTGGCGGAGACTCCATCCATCTTTTCCTAAAGGTTTGTCCAAATCACAATATGGTTTAGAGATAGTCGCTTTAATTGTATGTATGAAGGCATCTAAAATGCTTATGTAATTATTGTTTTGGAGGTTTAATGTCATTTAGTATTGTCCAGAAACCAGATTAGGATTTTGCGATGCAAACATAGATGCCGATAATAACCCTGGAGGGGTTCCAATGTCAAAATGATTGCCTTGCACTATGTGTTTATAGAAATCCTGGTGTTCCATCATCAAATTCAAGCTGTCGGTTAGTTGTATTTCTTTATTAACTGTTGGCTTGGCAGTTTGTAAATAATTAAATATTTCCGGTTCAAGAATGTATCGTCCTAGTGCACAAAAGTTGCTTGGAGCTTTATGCGGCTCTGGTTTTTCTACGATTCCAGTTATCCGATCACCGTCAGATTTTATTACTCCGTAATTACTTAATAAATTGGTAGGTGTCTTCTTCACGCATAATACAGAGCTTCGCGATTCTTGGTAGAGATCTATCATCTGTTTCAATGCTGGTTGGTAAGAGAAGATGATGTCGTCTGGTAACATTACCCCGAAGACCTCATCTCCCACCAATGTTTGAGATTGTAATATAGCGTGCCCCAACCCCAATGGGGATTCTTGAATTAATTCACTCGCAGATATTCCATTAGTATTGTGTTCTCGATTGAATTGAAAAATCCATTCGCTTAAAAGAGGTTTGTTTCTAGAATTTATGATTATTAAGTCCTGAATGCCAGATCTGATAGCTTCATTAGCAATATGCTGAATTGCTGGTACATTTAGAACAGGTAATAGTTCTTTGGGAATTATCTTTGTAGTTGGATAAAACCTTGTACCTAACCCTGCAGCAGGAATTACTATTTTAGTGATCAAGTTCATAACCCAAATCTTTTGCGTTTAATACTAACTCTATATTCTTTAATTATAAAGGTAAAACTAACTGATTGACACGAAGGGACATCTCAAATACGATATTATCGGTTGTGCTAGATGGGGAATTAGCGGAGCCCTGTACCTGCAATCCGCTAGAGCAGGATTGAATTCCTTGCTTAGGGATTCTGTAATCATTTCTCTGGCAGATTTCATTACGTTGATGTTTGGGCCTTACGCGACAGAGCCCCGCGAACCCCGCCAGGTCCGGAAGGAAGCAACGGTAAGTGGACCGCTTTGGGTGCCGTGAGAACACTCAGACTGAGTTATGAAATTTGTTACGAATGATTGCTGAGTTACGAAGTGAGGTGCACGACCACCTCTAATATCACAATATAGGATAAGTGTTTGAGATATAGAGCTCAAAAATCCCTGGGACAAAACTTTATTAATGACGACAGTGTCATATTTTCTGCAATACATGCGGCAGAAATAAGTGGCGAAGATTTGATTGTAGAGATAGGTCCAGGAACAGGGAAATTGACGGAACCTTTATTAGGATTAGCCAGGCAGGTTATCGGGATAGAACTAGACGAGGATCTTGCTCTTAAACTATCAAATCATTTGAAAGATTTTGATAATTTCTCGTTGATCACTGAAGATGCGAGGCATGTGGACTACGGTAAAGTTACTAATAATCAGTCTTACAAGATAATGTCTAATCTACCTTATTATGCTGCTACATTTTTCTTGCGTACATTCTTAGAACTAAATCATAAACCTGAATTAATGGTTTTAATGTTTCAAAAAGAGGTTGCTGATAATGTACTCGCGAGCCCAGGGTCAATGCGTTTATTATCTGTGATTACTCAGATCTTGTGTAATGTGGAGCGGGTGTGTGACGTTCCTAAAGAGGCATTTGAACCTTCTCCTAAAGTAGACTCTTCTATAATCAAATTAATTCCTAAAACAGACGATTTCATAACGGCGTCGAATTATGTAGCCTTTTGCGATTTGTTGCGAGCAGGTTTTTCATCTCCTAGGAAAACTATTTCTAACTCTTTATCGATAATACTAAAAAAACCCAAGCCCGAATGCATTGCAGTGTTAAATGATTGTTATATAGATCCCTTGCGTCGTGCTGAAACTTTAGAATTAGCAGAATGGGAGTTTCTGTTCAACAATGGTTACTCTAAATTATTTAACAGTGGAGAATAGAAGAGGTATCTAGATGTTCATTGTTCAAACTAGCGCAAAAATTAATTTGGGACTTGAGATACTTTCAAAACGAGAGGATGGATACCATAATATCTGTTCAGTACTGCAAAGCGTCAATTTGTTTGATGAAATCACTTTTGATTTCGCTCCAACAACAACTTTAATTACAAATATTGATTCGCTGAATGTGGAATCTAATCTGGTTTTGGAGTCGGTCAAAACATTTCAAGAATATACTAAAATACCTGTATCTATGAGTATTACTTTGCGAAAGCATATACCAATTGGTATGGGACTAGGGGGCGGCAGCGGCAATGCGGCTGGTACCTTGTTCGCTCTAAATGAAATATATTCCGCAGGATTGTCACTCATTGAATTAATGAATTTAGGTAAGACTTTGGGCGCTGATGTACCATATTTTTTTCATGGAGGTACAGCGGTCGTATCGGGAATCGGTGATGTGGTAACTCCTTTGGTAAATATGTTGCCTGGCAACTTTGTATTGATCTGCCCTAAGCTTTCTATTAAAGAGAAAACTAAATCTTTTTTCCAGGAAATTCGTGAAGAGGATTTTACTGATGGCTCAATCATGAAAGCTTACAGTGAAGATATTCGTCAATCGTATGAGATATTTAATGGAGTGCCTAATAATGCATTTTCTCGTGTTCTATTAAAAAGATTTCCTGAATTAATGGAATTGATAACTAGCATACAGGAAAAATTGGGGATAACAGTTAATTTCACCGGAGCAGGATTGGGTATGTTTGCTATTACTGACGAGTGCAAACCATTGAAAGAATTAATAGACTCGCAGTATTATGATACATATATTCTAAATACTATCGATCACTCGATTAAAATGAGATCTAAAATATGAACCTTATTGTTATCAATTTACCATTTAATCCATATATTATTGATTTGGGTGCTTTGGCTTTATCATGGCATGGATTTTTTACTGCGGTCGGCCTAATGTCTGCTTTGTACCTTGTTGTGCGATGGTCAAAAACTCGATCTGATATATTGCATCGTGCTGGACAATCCGAATTAAATTTGACTGCTGATACTGTATTACAGGTAGCCCCTTGGGCGATTTTATCCGGAATAATAGGAGCTCGATTGTTCCATGTGATAGATTTTTGGTCTGCTATATACACCTACGATCCAGTATCCGTTTTTTATATTTGGAAAGGAGGCATTGCTATATATGGAGCAGTGCTGGGAGGTTTTGTAGGGGGATTTTTATACTTAAAACTTAGGAATTCTGTTCAACTATTAAATTGCATTGGATATATCCCTTTGCTGAAAAAGCCTAATGTTATCAAGTTACCAAAACCTGGAGTTCTTGCAGATTTGGTAGCTGCTCCAATGATTTTAGGTATGGCTATAGGTAGGATCGGAGATGTGATAAATGGTGAGCATTTTGCGACTTATACAGACTTGCCTTGGGGTATTATATATACTCATCCTTTAAGTCCAGGGTTCGGTAGACCCGCTAGTCATCCTGCAGTATTTTATGAATTGCTGTGGGACTTAGCAATATTTGGATTGTTGCTATGGCTGAAGGATAAAATAAAACCCAATGGCATGATTTTTGTGCTGTTTATTTTGCTTTATTCTTTCGGGAGATTTTTCATAATGTTCCTTCGGGAAGATTATTACATGAACATTTTAGGATTCAATCAAGCTCAGGTGGTAGCATTGATTCTAGTGTTGATAACTCTACCGATAGTGTGCTTCAAAGCAAGATTTTTCAAAGGATAATGTTCTCATTTTTTAGTAGGTAGATAGGGATCTTCAAATTTTTTTCTGCTTTGGTTGATTAACGATACTTTTTTTGATACTTTTCCGATTAGGATGTAATTAAAATCGAAGCCCAGTATTACATCTAGCGCTCCCCATAATGTGTACAGGGCTGTTATAAATGAAGCAGTAAGCATCAACAACGTTATGCCATTGGGTAAATTGAATTCCAGCGCCATAAAAATTGTTAGGCCAAGTATGAGATTAACTATGGTTCCTTGGAAGGCTTGAGAAGATAGCCAGTGGGAACTTATTTTTCTGTATTTCCTACATACCAAATACGATATCACAGGACAGATAAGAAACATTACAGACGAACCTGTGATTATTAAAGAAGGGACACCCACAATCACCGAAACACAATGGGATCCTCCTGCTAAGATCCGCTGTATTATAGGTAGATCTGAGTATGTGGGAATTATGGACTTCACTTATCAGTATTTGGTAAATATCAGGACAGAGTTGTGTCCACCAAACCCAAAAGAGTTACTCATACATGTGTTAATTATTTTGTCTTTACTGTGATTAGGAGTGTAATCCAAATCGCATAATGGATCGGGTTCCTCTAGATTTATGGTGGGTGGTATAGATGCATTCTCTATTGCTTTAACGCATAGAGCAGCTTCTAATGCTCCTCCTGCTCCTAATAAATGACCAGTCATAGATTTGGTTGAACTGATGCTTAAATTTGAAGCTACATCTCCTAGAGCGAGTTTTATTGCTTTAGTTTCTTGAGTATCATTTAGAGGAGTGGACGTGCCATGGGCGTTCAAATAGTCAAGTTGATCTGGAGAAATTTTAGCTGCTGCTAAAGCGTTTTTAATAGCTTTAGCAGCAGTTTCTCCAGTAGGATTGGGTTCAGTTAGATGGTGCGCATCTGATGATGACCCATAGCTACTTAATACTGCCAAAGGAGTGGCTCCACGATTGATAGCATGTTCTTCGCTTTCTAGGACGAGCATAGCCGAACCTTCTCCCATAACAAAGCCGTCACGTTTGATATCAAAAGGCCTGCTAGCATTCTTAGGGTTTTCATTGAATCTTGAAAGAGCCCGTAGGCTGTTAAACCCAGCTACTGCGATCGGGGTTAAAGGAGCTTCAGCTCCTCCTGCTAGTATTATTTCTGATTGGTTGCTTTTAATAGAGTACCATGCTTGGCCGATTGCATCAGCCCCGGAGGAGCAAGAAGATACGACGCAGTAATTTGCACCCATAGCTCCTGTCATCATAGATACTTGAGCTGATGCCATATCTCCTAACATCATTGGTATTAGAAATGGTGAAACTCTACGAGGTCCTCTTTCTGATAGGATATTGTGTTGTTCAGAAAGGGTTACAATCCCTCCTATACCGCTACCTACAATTACAGATAGTTCATAAGGTTTAAGACTTTGAGGGGAAAGATTAGCTGAATCGCAAGCTTCTAGTGCTGCGACACATGCAAACTGCGCAAACCTATCCATTCTGCGGGCAACTTTACGATCTAATATGTCTTCAGGTACAAAATTCTTAACTTCAGCACCAAATCTGGTATCGAATCCTTCTGTATCAAAGGATGTTAAATAATCAACCCCACTTTCACCTTTTAGTATTTTAGTCCAAGTACTGTTGGTGTCATGAGCTAAAGGGTTTATAGTTCCTATTCCAGTAATTACAACTCTAGTATCTTTCATGATCGCAGAGAGTTGTAATTACGAGTTTTCCGGCTGGGATTTAGTGTCGTTCATTAGAGACCCAAGCAATGTATTAAGCTCGGTTACTGTAGACTCTAAGACCGATGTGTCCTGTTTGTCCTCTGCGGTTGTTAGATTCCTGTATAGGTTATTTACTTCCTGTAATTTAACTGAAATATTTTCTGATAATTCAGTTCTAGCATTAGATAATGGCTGGCTAGCTGCCCTAAGGCTGTCAAGAAGGGTTTCAATAGTTTGTCCAGCAACTGCACTCTGTGTCTGAGTAGATTCCCTGGCTAGTTCAGATAGTTCTCCGATCCTAGCGCCGATTGAATCAGAAAGTTCTCTGCCTGTGGCTGCAAGCCGCATTCTATATGTTCGGAGCATTCTGAATATTCTTCCGTACAAATTATCTATTGATCGTAATTTGGCAGAATACCTCTCAAATAATTCCTCACTTTCTTGCATTCCCCATCTTTCATCGTAGTGTACAAATCTTCTGCCGGTGTACAGATGATAAGGCCTCAATTCCCCATCTTTCAGTAACTCACCTTTCTCATTTAATGGTTTCAAGTCTGTCCAATTGGAAGTTGCAGGTAGAGGAGTGAGTAAATTAGCTGTTTGGTAATTACTGACTTCAGTTACCCAGTCAGCTAAACTCATAATACTTTCTTCTGTGTCATACGGAAGACCAATTATAGTCATTGCCACAACGCTGAAGCCCATTCCATTCAATGTGGTTAGATCAGTATGCATTTGGCCTGGATCTTGACGTTTTCTGACAAGTTTCAAATTTTCTGCGTTATCAGATTCAACCCCTAGGTACAACATTTTTATGTTTGCATCCTGCATAGCATTTGCTAGTTCCATATCTTGTCCGACTTCAGCACGGGCCTGGCAAATCATATACATGTTATCGGTGTGACCTTTCCAGTTCTTGAGTCGTTCTAGGCGTTCATCTCTAAATTTGATAGCTCTTAACGGAGGAGCATGTAAATCGTCAGATATAAATATGCTTATGTTGCCGTTTTGCCCTTTATGGATTAGCCCATCTTCAGCTAATTCGCGAATTTGATCGATTCTTTTAAGTTCTGTTTCTCTGCTTATAAGACGATATCCGAGGAACTGTTGAATAACCTGGCAATAGGAGCAATTCTCAGTGCAACCTCGTGTAGTTTCAAGGACGCCACCGGTTAGAGGTGTCTGAGGAGTAAGGTCTTTGATTGATCGGTAATCTGGTAATTCTGCAAAATCTGGAGCTACTAGGCCTCTCCTAGGGGTTTGTACTAGCTGTGCGATTTTGTCTCCTTTCAGGAATGTAATACCTGGAATTTTTTCCAGATAAGATTCCTTTTGGGAGGAGTTGTTGATCAGCACGTCGCATAGCTGACCAATTATGTCTTCGCCTTCTCTGTTGACGATTACATCGAATGATCCATATTTAAATGCTTCTTCAGGTAGAGGGCTCATTTGAGGTCCTCCACCAATGATTATTAGATTAGGGTGGTGCTGACGTGCCTCCCGGCTAATTTGAAAAGCTCTAGGAGTTTCATTAATCAAGGCTGTGATCATTAATATATCTACGCCATCCAAATCTTTATCTGGATCCATCAAGCCAGATCTATCCTCAAACCATATGCTTCTTTCGTAGAAATAGTCACCCTGCCATTGAGCTAATGCGGCTGACAGAAATAACATTCCTTGTCTTGGAATAGCCATGTATTCAAAATTACCTCCAGCTGACGCTGGTTGTACCATTACTACTTTTTTAATCTTACTCATATTTTCTCGTACGCTTTAAGGTTTATATATTTATATTCAATTATATTAAATCCGTTACGTATTATATACTATCTACTAAGATATTTGTCAGGTTAAATATCATCTTAAATATGTGTTCTCATCAAGGAATAGTCGAATGATGAGTGTTGATACGATTCTCGGGAGTGCAAATTGATTCTTGTTACTGGAGCCACAGGGTTTATAGGTAGTGCAGTTGTCAAACAACTAAGTGACCAAGGTGTAGAATTTAAATGCTTGGTTCGTACCCCCGGTAACGAGAATCGGATTCAAACTTTTAGCCCAGAAATCCATTACGGGGATTTACTTAACCGGCGTAGTCTTAACCATGTCTTAGCAGGAACAGACACAGTAATAAATGTTGCTGGAACCCTACCTTTCGGGGATAATTCTGAAGGATATCGCAGGAAAAATGTAGGTTCTGCTGTAAATCTTGTGGAAGCAGGAGAAGACGCAGGGGTTAAGAAAATAATTCATGTCAGCGCAGTAGGGAGTACAGAGAATAATTCGAATCCGTTTCTTAGAAGTAAGTATCTCTCAGAAAACGTGATTATCCGGAGTGCGATAAATCATACAATATTGAGATTACCACATGTTTTTGGTCCGAGAGACTCTTTCACAAATCATTGTGCCTCACTGATGAGAGTTTTACCTTGTAAGTTGATTTATGGCGATCCAAGGTGTGTTCTCCAACCTATGCACGTTTCAGATGTGGCGTATTGCATCGTGAGATCAGCTACTGGTGACGATATGTCTGGAAAAATCATAGACTTAGTGGGTACCGAGTCAATTTCTTATTCGGATTTATTTACGACGATCAGAAACCGTTTCTCAAGTAATTTGATTCCGTATTGCCCTACACTTGAAGTACCAGATTTTGCGGCTAAAATATTTGCCTCTTTATGGTCCGACTTTAGCCCGCTGAGTTTCTCTTTTGGACAATACCTTAGGTCGAACATGATCTCATCAGACAGCTCAGTAGCGGACTTATTTGATTTCGAGCCACGGTTACTTTTCAATAACATCCAGCATGTGCAAAGAATTAAATATAAAACAGCACTCAGAGTATTATTTGGAGATAAAAATCGGTGGTGAATGGTTGTCTCAGATGAATTACAAGAACGCTTTGGAAAAATTGATGTCTCTTATAGATTTAGAAAGAATCGAATTTTCAGGCCCCCGGCAAAAAGCAATTTATGACCTCTCGAGGATTCAAAATTTCTTGAATTATATCGGGAATCCCCATCTGGACGTTCCTTGCATCCATGTTGCAGGAACGAAAGGGAAAGGAAGTGTTTCAGCTATTTGTGAATCCGTATTGAATGAATCAGGGTTCAAGACAGGTTTTTTCTCATCTCCTCATATTCATTCCTTTACTGAACGTATCAGGATTAATGGTGAACCAATAAGTACACTGAAATTTTCTGAATATTTTCATTGTTTATGGAGTCATCATGAAACCTGGACTAAAGAAGTTTCAGGAGCAAGACTGACTTTGTTTGAATATATTACGGCCTTGGCTTTCTATATATTTGAGAAAGAATCTGTAGACATAAGTGTCATAGAGGTTGGCTTAGGAGGCCGTCTGGACGCCACAAACGTAGTCATCCCGGAGGTGTCAGCTATCACTGCATTGGGTTATGACCATATGAATATTTTAGGTTCCGACATAGAGTCAATCACTAAAGAAAAAGCAGGTATTATAAAACCGCATGTCCCTGTAGTCGTTTCCCATCAATCATATGATGTGATTGATATTATCCAGTCGGTTTGCGCCACCAATAATTCGAATTTGATAGATACGGATGAAAATTTTTGCTATTCGTTAATCAGAATTGAAAATCACAGGCAATGTATTTTTGTTACCAGCCCATCCTTTTCAGGAGAATTAAATACTGCGCTATTAGGTGCCCATCAAGCCCAGAATGTATTAACCGCATTAGGTGTGATTCAAGAACTCAAAAGAAAGGATTGGATTATTTCCGAAGAGCATATTAAACAAGGCGTTTATTCGGTTTCATGGCCTTGCAGGATGGAGATTATCGAATCAGAATCTCAAACTGTAGTATTGGACGGCGCGCACACCTATGAATCTATTCAATTAGTTATGGAATCAATACAGGAATTATTTCAATACAATAAATTAGGTATCTTGCTTGGTTTGTCAAAAGATAAGGAAATAGACAAGATATGCGAATTACTTAGTAGATCAACTGCTGATCTGATTTTGTTAATCAAGAGTAGACACCCTAAAGCAATGGATCAAGAGGAAATACTTGAGTACTTTACTGAAAATAATAATACTGTAAAAAATGCGTCTTCTATATTTGAAGCCATATCAACCGCTAGAAAAGAATTGGGACCAGAGGCTCTGATACTGTCTATAGGGTCATTATTTTCATCAGCTGAGGTGAGAGAATATCTGTTGGGAATAGATCCAGAACTTTATCAGGCTATCGTGTGATACAAGGAGAAAAATGAAGTGCAAACGCAAAGAGTAGTAATAACAGGTTTGGGAGCGGTAAGTCCTAATGGGATTACTGTAAAAGAGTTTTGGAACAGTCTGATTAACGGAAAATCAGGAATTGGCCCAATGACTCTTTGTGATCCATCCGGATACACTTGTCGAATAGCTGGCGAAATTCTAGACTTCGACCCTTCTGTGGCGATTGACTTTAAAGAATCCAGAAGAATGGCAAGGTTTTCACAATTAGCTGTAGTGGCAGGGAAAGAAGCCTTAATCAATTCAGGATTAAATCTAGAGGGAATAGATTCTTACCGGGTTGGAGTGATCCTAGGCAATGGCAATGGAGGATTTCCAACCTTAGAAGAAAACAGTAGAGTTCTTGCATCTCGTGGAGGTATGAAAATGTCTCCCTTTTTCTTCCCTATGATATTACCGAACATGGCAACCGCCAACTTGAGCAGATTCTTGGGAGCTCAAGGATATAGTTCTACAGCCGTTACAGCTTGTGCTGCTTCTAATCAAGCTATTGGAGAAGCTTTTAACGTGATACGTCACGGTATGGCAGATGTAATGTTTACAGGAGGCACTGAAGCGGGGATTAGTCAATTGGGGTTGGGGGGGTTTGCTGTAATGAAAGCACTAACCAATCAGAATTCCGACCCAATAAAAGCTAGCAAACCCTTCGATAACAACCGGGATGGATTTGTTCCTGCAGAAGGATCTGGAATCATTGTGTTGGAAGAACTAAAACATGCACTTAGTAGAGGAGCTAATATTTTGGCTGAAATTAAAGGTTTTGGTTGCACTTCTGATGCATCACATCTTGTCCAGCCTAAAGAAGATGGGTCTTCTGCTTGCAAAGCTATAGAATTAGCTCTCGGAGACGCAGAAATTTCCAAAGAAAGCGTGGATTACATAAATGCTCATGGCACGTCTACTCCATTGAATGATTTAGTTGAAACAAGGGCTATTAAAAGAGCGTTTGGTGATTACGCATATAAAATTCCTATCAGTTCAACAAAGTCCATGATAGGGCATTCTTTGGGTGCTTCAGGTTCATTGGAAGCAATAGCATGCATTAATTCTATAATTCATGACAAGGTGCATCCAACTATCAATTATGAACATCCAGATCCTGAATGCGACTTAGACTACGTGCCTAACAATGCTAGGTCAGCATCAGTTAATATCGCATTATCTAACGCATTTGGATTCGGAGGCCAGAACGCTTGTGTGGTATTTTCTGGTTACGAATAATGTGCATACATCAAATTGACTGGATTTTTTGAGTGCCATACAATCTTCTAGATAAAAATTAAATCAATTAGAAGGGTAATCGTGAAAAGCTCCATAATCCGAGAATCTTATATAAAATATTTTCAAGATCAAGGCCATATTAATGAGCCTAGTGCATCGTTGATACCGTCTGGTGATCCAACGCTATTATTCACCAGTGCAGGAATGGTTCCGTTCAAGGCTTATTTCATGGGAGAGCAAGTTCCTCCCTCTACACGCATGACTAGCATTCAAAAAAGCTTCAGGACAACAGATATAGATGAAGTGGGTGATCATAAACATTTAACATTTTTTGAAATGTTGGGTAATTTTAGTTTTGGAGACTATTTTAAGGAAGAATCTATCACTTATGCATGGGAAGTATGCACACAGGTTTTTGGATTAGATCCTAATAAATTTTATATCACAGTCCATTTGGATGATGATGAAGCCTATGATTATTGGCATAAAAACATTGGCATCCCTGCAGATAGACTTTACCGTTATGGCAACAAAGATAATTGGTGGGGACCTGCAGGAGATGAAGGACCTACGGGCCCATGTTCTGAATTGCACTATGACACAGGTTCTAGCAAAGGCTGCGGAGGATTACTTAGTGTAGATACATTGACCGGGTATGAACGTTTGGAAAATGAAGGTAAACAAGTAGTATGGGATCCTGGATGTCACCCCAACTGTGATAATTGTGAACGGTTTGTGGAACTGTGGAATTTAGTTTTCACTCAATTCTATCAAAATACTGACGGACACCGGATTGATTTACCGTCACCAAATATTGATACAGGAATGGGATTGGAACGGATAACTGCCGTTTTACAGAATAAGAGTAATGTTTACGAAACCGACTTATTTTCGCCTGTTATTTCTGTGATTGAAAATCTTACTGACGAAAAATATGGTGCTGATGAATCGACCGATTATTCTATTAGAGTTGTAGCAGAACATGGCAGGGCGGCAACTTTTTTGATAGGGGATGGAGTAATTCCCAGTAATGAAGGTAGAGGGTATGTACTGAGAAGGATAATACGTAGAGCTATAAGGCATGGAAGACTACTTGGTTTGACCGATCCATTCATGACGAATATTGTAGCAGCTGTGGCAGATAATTTTGGAGATATTTATCCAGAACTGATAGAACAATCAAAATTCATAACTGACGTTGTAATGAATGAAGAAGATCGTTTTGGATTGGCGTTACAGAATGGATTACCGATACTAGAACGTGGATTCATTAAAGCTAGAACTTTAATTGAAGCCGCCAAAGACAGGACACAGATTTCTCAATTGTTGGAAAATGAAAGTGTAGCTATACCTGATGCTATTTTAAACAGGGTGATACCTACTTACGAGGAGTTAATCAGGTCAGGAAAAGGATTCAGAGAGTTATCAGGCTTGGAAATGTTCATTTTATATGACACTTATGGATTCCCGCCAGAGTTAACTGCTGAGATATGTGAGGTGCATAATTTTATTGCAGATTTGGCAGGATTCAACCATGAAATGGATTACCAGAAATCAATAGCTCGGAGTGTTGATTCATTTGCTGGAAACATGGCTATAGATACCGACATTGATAACCTAGGTCTGCCTGCCACTAAGTTCTTAGGATACGAATTAGAAAAAACCGAATCGGAGATACTGGCTATATTGACAGATAATGGAACTACAGATTCTCTAAAAGAAAAAGAATCTGGCAAAATCATACTGTCGGATACTGTATTCTATGCGGAAGGTGGAGGACAATTAGGGGATAAAGGATTTATAAAATCTCCTAACGGCTTATTCGAAGTTTTGGATACAAAAGTACTTGTTGCAGGTATTACTGAACACATTGGTAGAGTAGCGTCCGGCCAAATGAGAGTAGCTGATTCAGCTTTATGTGAAATAGATTTAGTCCATAGGACAGGAACGTCGTCTAATCATAGTGCTACCCATATGATTCACGCCGCATTAAGAGAAATATTAGGAACGCATGTTAAACAAGCTGGTTCATTAGTTTCTCCTGACAGGTTAAGGTTTGATTTCAGTCATATTGGCCCTATGAAGACGGGTGAAATTCAAAGGACCCAACAATTGGTTAATGACAAAGTACGCTCTAATTTAGATCTGAGCGTAGAAGAATCTTCTTACACAGAAGCGGTAGCCGGTGGGGCGTTGGCATTTTTTGATGAACGGTATGGTGAAAATGTTCGAGTCGTATCTATGAGTGACAAACATTCTGGTGAAAGCTTTAGCGTAGAAGTCTGCGGAGGCACTCATCTCCACGCTTCTGGAGAGATCGGTACCGTGTTGATCTTAGGAGAATCTGGGATAGGGAGCGGAATGCGCAGAGTGGAAGCAATTACCGGCTATCAAGCAGAAATGCTTATGAACGAAAAATTCGCTACGTTAGATGCAGTGGCAGCGAAATTCCAATCCCCTATAGCTGACCTCGAATCCAGGATTGAGAACTTCATGGAAGAACGAGATTCTTTGAAACATGCTCTAGAAAACTTGCAGAAAGAGGCTACATACTCACAGGCTGAAGAATTGTTAGAAAATGTTATTCAGATAGGAGAACTGAAAGTAATAGCGACGATTGTTAACTCCAATTCTGTGGAGGAGCTTCGTACTATGTGTGATTCAATTCGAAATATGATTCACGACGTTTTAATCGTTTTAGCATCTAATATTTCAGGCTCACCTGTAGTAGTGGTGATGTGCACTGATTCAGTAAAAGAAAAAGGTTTTAAAGCTAATGATATGGCACTGAATTTAGGTAAGATCATAGAAGGTGGTGGTGGAGGAACTCCAGACTTCGCGCAAGCAGGAGGAAAGAGAACTGATTTGTTACCTGCGGTTATCAATGAAAGTCTGGAGTATATAAAAGCACAATCATGAGATGTCTCGGAATAGATTATGGTATCGCTAGGATTGGATTAGCATTTACGGATACCACTCTGGATTTGATCTTGCCCTTAGATGCAATTGATGTACGAGCAATCTCAGATCCATTCAGTGTAATAAAAAATATAGTTGACGAAAGGAATATAGATGAGGTGGTAGTGGGTTTGCCTCTAAGACCTGATCTCTCAGAGACTGAGCAGTCTAAGCATACTAGGAATTTTATAGCTAAACTGAATATAGTTTTGGATAAAAAAATTTGTACAGTTGACGAGAGTTTTTCTTCTAAAGAAGCAGGAACGTATATGACGTATGATGCGTACAAGGACAAATCTAGTGGTCGTTTAGATAGTGCTTCAGCATGCGTAATATTAAGCAGGTTTTTGAAGGAAGTCGATTAATTAATTTGTAGCGTTTACAGAAGTATAGCTGAATTCTTTTGATAAGACGCTGCCTGAATCCATGTCTATTTCGAATGTAAGTATTGTCGAATCATCAGGAGCAGCACTCAATATTCGTTCACCTTTCTCTGCCACTATTGAATCGGATCCCCTCCAATCTACTACATCTAAATCTTTCCCTGTTCTGTTACAAACTATTAATGGAACATCTACTTCGAGGCTGCGCTGTTCCCACTCTCCATTTGGGGCACAATCACCAGGTCCCCAAGCTGAAGGACATATCAATGCTTTAACTCCCTGTTTATGGTATTCGTTTGATATTTGAGGACGGTAAGCATCTGCACATATCAGAATCCCGACAGGAATTCTGTCTACGGAGATTGATTTGATTTCTTCTCCAGGAGATGACCAACCTTCTGATTGAGGTAAAACCTTGATTTTCCTGTAATTACCTATGATGCTGCCTTCCCTGTTAATAACGAACACTGTATTGTGCAATTGGTTTGTTGAATTGTCTTTTTCTGGCATAGATAAAAATAAATTAAAGTTCCAAGTTGGCATATTAGAGCATAACTCTTGCATCCATGTGTCTGGTTGATGAGTTATCCAGTCGCTTCCAATCATTCTTTCGAAGCTATATCCACATACCCATAATTCTGGGCTGATTACCCAGTCGGATTTCATTTGAGCGCATAATTTTAGACTTTGTAATAATAAAGCTTTATTAGATTCTAATTGGCCTGTAATAGGTGCTAAGTGAAGTAATGAGATCTTTATTTTATTCATTTCACCTCAATTCATGTGCTGAAGACGAGAATAGCACATGAGATAATGCGCCTCAAGTACTTGACCAAATGTGAACATCGATTCAAAATAGTAAAGTATGCCCTATGGTGTAGCGGTAGCACACCGGCCTTTGAAGCCGTCAGCCCTGGTTCGAATCCAGGTAGGGCAGCCAAAGCATACTTTAAAAGAGCTCATTGATTTGGGCTCTTTTAATTTTAGTGGGATACTGTAAGTATGAAAATAGCACTACTCGGAAATGGTAAAACAGGCGGCAAAGTTTGTGAACTAGCGACAGGACACACGGTTAAGGTATTCGATAGCCAAAATATCCCCACCTTACGAGACCTACAAGACTGTGATGTTGCTATATGCTTCTTACCTGGTCTAATTTTAGAGGCTTATATAGGACTTCTCATCGAGTCTTCGTTGCCTGCCGTAATCGGCTCTACTGGCAGTAGATGGCAAGATGGCTTACATACAAAGCTTGTCGAAGCTGGCTTAACTTGGATGTACGCACCGAATTTTTCTAGAAATATGGGAAAGCTCAAAGATATGATTGAAATTATGGCTAGTATACAAGATCAGAACCACAGCCCTCTCCTAGAAGAAACCCTTCATATAGATAAAGTTGATAGTCCAAGCGGCACTGCTCTTGCGTGGGAGGAATGGCTCGGTGAGAAAGTTGAGTTCATTGACTATAGAGCAGTAGATACATACGGAATACACAAGCTTACCGTAGAGACGGAAAACGAAACAGTATCTATTCAGCATACCGTTAAAGACAGGTCCGCTTATGCTCAAGGAGCACTGGATGCTGCAGTAAAGTTGCACTCTGATAGTTTTACTCCGGGTTTAGTGAACCTACTTGACTAAGACCAACTACGTATCCGATTTCCCAAGCCCAGTTAGTTTACACCGATTGTAAAAGCGTGTATCCTTTGTGCAAATTGGGGAGCTGAGCAATCGGCTGAGATGGAAGTTGATCTTCCGTACCCTTAAACCTGATCTGGATAATGCCAGCGTAGGGATAATCTTACGAACAGCCTTCCAGAGGCTGTTTTTTTTTGAAAGAGGAAATCATGATTACTATGATTATTACAGCTGCATTTATGGCTGCATTTGCTGCCGTAGGAGTGTTGTATGCAAGAAAGTCCAGTATAAGTCTGGAAGACTTTATATCGGCTAGGAAATCTGTTGGATCAATAGGATCTATGGCTACAGTGGTAGCGTCAGTGTTAGGTGCGTGGATTTTATTCAGCCCTGCTGAAGCTGCTACATGGGCGGGTTTGGCGGCAGTAATTTGCTATGCTATAGGGCAGGCGGCTCCTATTTTGGCTTTTACCGTTGTTGGTACTAAGTTAAGACGTCTGATGCCCAATGGTCATTCTCTGAATGAATTTGTGTGGTACAGATATGGAAAACTGATGTATGCAACGACTCTTATCATAGTCGTCTTATATATGTTTACTTTTATATCTGCAGAATTAGGAGCGATATCTAGAGCTTTGGAATTTGTTACAGGGGTGCCTCTCATAGTAACTATGGTGTTAGTAGTAGTGTCGACTTTGGTGTATACCGTGTATGGGGGATTAAAAGTTTCTATATTCACGGATAAAATACAGTTAATTATAATTATACCGTTACTGCTGATTTTATTTTTGTTCAGCTTAAATCAATTGGGTGGCTGGGAAGCTTCTCTGGGGAATATAAGCTCTGAAAGTAATCTTCTTTCTCTAAGCAATCAAGTAGGGATAGAATTTGGAATCACTTTAATCATAGCTATTCTAGCAGCTAACTTGTTTCATCAAGGATTTTGGCAAAGAATATATGCTGCAAAATCAGATACTGATATATATAAAGGCTTCATAGTAGGCGGGATTATTGTTATCCCAATGATCATTATCAGTGGTTTTTTCGGGTTATGGGCTGTGTCTCAAGGATTGGTCACTGATCATTATTCTGCATCAATATCATTATTCTTATTGGCTGACACTATTTTGCCAGATGCTCTGTTGATAGTATTGAGCATTTTGGCATTGATGTTAGTTATGAGTAGTGTGGACTCGTTGCTCAATGGCATTGCAAGCATATTCACAAGTGACTTGCCTAAAGTCTTTAGTGGCATCAATCCACCAGATTTGATCAAATACACTCGAGTGATAACCGTTGTTCTAGTTTTACCTGCAATGGTTGTAGGGTGGACATTTCAAAGTGTATTGTATTTGTTTTTGATAGCTGATTTAGTCTGCGCAGCGGCAATGATACCTGTGTTTGCAGGGTTATATACTCAAAAGATAACTGGTATCAATTGTTTTATAAGCATATTGATCGGTTTAGTAAGTGGCGGTTTATTTTTTCCCAAGAATGATTTGTCTGGATGGTGGACACTGGAACCTTTAACCAATATTTGGCACGTTCTAGCTTCAGGTAATCTACTTGCTAGTTTTGGTATAGCGATTGTGGCATCTACTGCATCTTTGGTTGTGCTTACTATCTTTAGTGCCTCAAGAGAATTTGATTTTGATTCATTGCAAGAAGTACAGGAGATTACTTCTTAGTTTATTGAAGGACACGAATCTAGAATTGATCGAAAGTCGTTGCAGATATTCTTTCAGCGATTAATTTCGTTTCTGTTATGTCTGAAGAGCTGATTGCAAAAATAACATGATCTAGCCCTTTCTCTTGATACGTGTTCACTATCTCTGCGATTTGCAATGGATCTTTTCCGTTCAAAGACAGGCCATGACGCGGATTTGCACTCGTTTCGTCAGGAGACACATCTAGGCGTATGGAATAGTTGATTTCGTTTGGATCTCTATTGATAGTAGTACAAATTTCTTCTATTTTTGATTTCCCCTCAGCAAACTCTAAGGCGGTTATTCCTGAAGGATGCCACCCGTCACCAAGCGTAGCAGCTCTTTTAATAGCACCTGCACTAGAGCCTCCAACCCATATGGGTATGTTTGAGTTGTAAGGTTTCGGTGAGAAAGTCACATTGTTAAAATTCCATCTGGTACTGTTATAAGAAGGTAAGTCGTTTTCCCATAGTTCGTGCATAATATTTATACTTTCATTTGTTAAAATCGCTCTCTGCGACATTGGTATGCCCAAAGCTTCGAATTCTTCTACCATGCCTCCAACGCCAACTCCTAAAATAAGCCTTCCCGCTGAAAATTGATCCAGCGTTGCTGCATATTTAGCTAGTTCTACAGGATTATGGTAGGGTAGTACTAAGATGGACGTCCCTAAATAGATCTTAGTAGTCAGCGCAGATATACATGATAAGGTGGCTAAAGGATGATAATACGGTTTATCGTTTAATCTTTTGCCTATGTACCCAATATTGAAAAGGTGGTCCATGGTCCAAAGAGAGTCAAATTCGAGATCTTCGTAGTATTTCCCAATATGCAATACTTCAGAAGGCTCTTCAATCCCCCAATTGTTAGGAACAGTAATTCCGAATTTCATATTATTTGTTTTGTATTTGGCTAATTACTGTTGCGGTCTCTATTGCTGCTTCAGCAGCATGTCTTCCTGCATTGCCTGATTTACCCCCTGAACGATTAATAGCCTGTTCTAGGGTATCAGTGGTTAATACACCGAAAAGAATCGGCTTAGAGGTGCTTATGGATGTGGTTAATATACCGCTTGCGGCATTTCCTGCGACTATATCGTAGTGGTCAGTTTCGCCTTTTATAACGGCCCCTAAGCATATGACCGCGCTAACGTCTGTATTATCAGCTAAGTTTTTTGCCACTACGGGTAATTCGAATGCTCCTGGAACCCATGTGACGGTTATGTCGGATTCTTTAACTCCACAGTTGGTTAGTGTATCTAGAGCTCCTTCGAGTAATTGCTTAGTTATGAACTCGTTAAAACGGGATATTACTATGCCGATTTTTAAGCCGGATCCATTTTGTGTGCCATTTATTTGATTAAACACATCAACCTCATAATTCTACTAGAATCCCTATATTCTACTATTTGGTTTCATTATTGACCACTGTTTTAATATCTCTGCTGATTTTGTAAACCCTTTGGATTAATGTTAGGCAAGATAGTGTTGCTATGATCATAATTGCTACAAACAAGTAGCCTGTTATCAATCCTATGGATATCAGTATCACTCGTTCTGCTCGTGTCATTAGACCATGCTTCATTGATACCCCAAGACTTTCACCTCGTGCTCGCGCATAGCTCACTAATTGAGACGATATCAATGCTAATAGCCCTATTGGTATCAAAAAAGCATTTAACTGATGTTCTAATACAAATACATTTCGATAGTCCTCAATCACAAAGGTGATTTGTGGGTTGTGCAATATAGGAAGCATTATTATTGCTGATAATAATGCAGATTCACCCAGTCGATCTCCTACAGAGTCCAGTAATGCTCCAAATTCTGTGGAAGTTGATGTAAGCCTAGACAAGGTACCGTCGAACAAATCGAGAGCAGAACCTAAGAAAAATATTAGTCCAGCAGAGAATAAATTTTGTGAGATTACAAGATAGCTACTATACAAACACATTAGCAATGAAATCACGGTAATATGATTTGGTCGAAGTCCGCATTTATGCATGCATTTAGCAAGAGGTAATTCTATATATTTAGTCAGTATTGGCCTAATATTCAGGGTTTCAAACATTATCGTCCGCACATATTCCAATAAATAGATTCAATTTCGCTACCTATAGCAGTCCAATTATATTTTCGCACAATATCTGTACCCAATTCAGCCATATTATGTCTTAATTCTGGATTCAATATCAGACTTTCTAATGCATGTTCTAGGGCAGAAGCATCATTAACTGGTATTAGTGGGTAGTTCTGTTGGGAAAGTATTTGGGAGTATCCTTTAATATCTGATGCAATAACTGGGGTATTACTAGCTAGAGCTTCTAGAAGGACAATACCGAAACTCTCCCCTCCTAATGATGGTACGCACACTACGTCGCTGGTTTGAAGGATATTGGGAATTAAGTCATTATGCACTGAACCTAGACATTCGATTTCAAAACTTTTGAATATGTTTGGGAAAAGGTTGTTGTATGAATTCAAATCATTTAATCCAGCAACAAGTAATTTAAGTTTATAATTAGAATACGATAAGTTTTCAAGAGCCTTGAGCAGCAGTGTTAGTCCTTTGCGAGGTTCGTCTCTTCCGATAAATACGACGGTGAAAGGAGTATTGTTGATATAGGGTTTGATACTATTTTTGAACTTTGATGTGTCTATTCCGTTACCAATTACAGAGACGTTTCCTGTGAAATTGTGCATCCACGGCTGTATATAAGATTTCGAAGCTTCAGACACACATATTGCATGATCAATCAAATTCATGAGTGGAGATACTACGCTTTGTAATATTGCGTAATTATTTTTATATTCATGATAGGCATGGAATGTGCCTATTTTGGGACACTTTGACAATAACAAAGTAGATAAAGATGTTAATGGCATGAAAGGTTCATGTATGTGGACGATATCAAATTGATTTTTAAGTATAGATTTGATCTGGAAATACACTTTAGGGTTTAATGAGATTCGGGCAGCCGTGCTGGATATGGGGAAAGGAATTGTAGAACCCAATGAATGGAAAGTGATCCCTTCATATGCGTCATGCTCATAATAAGAATCAGAGCAAGGACCGAGTAAATCAATGCAGTGTCCTTGGGATGCCAAATATCTTGAGAGGTTAACTGCGTGGGTGTTAACTCCGCTAGGGTGAGAAAAGTCATAAGGAGAAACCATAGCAATGGATAACTTCTCCAATATGACCCCTAAATTGGCTCTATGAATTTATCTAGTAATATACGGGCTTGGTCATCGGTGAATTGTTTCGGAGGTGATTTCATGAAGTAGGCGCTAGCACTCTCTATAGGGCCTCCAATTCCTCTGTCCAACCCCAGTTTTGCGCATCTAATAGCATCTACTACGACACCTGCAGAATTTGGACTGTCCCATACTTCAAGCTTAACTTCTACGTTTACAGGCGCTTCACCGAATAGTTTACCTTCCATCCTGATGTAAGCCCATTTGCGATCATTCAACCAGGGGACATGGTCACTAGGACCAATGTGAACCGTGTTAGGATCTACATCATTGTCCATTTGGGAAGTTACAGCGGAAGTTTTAGAAATCTTTTTTGAGACTAATCTTTCACGTTCTAGCATGTTTAGAAAATCTGTGTTACCACCAAAATTCAGCTGATAAGTGTTATCTACAGTAACTCCTCTATCTTCGAAAAGCCTAGTTAAAACCCTATGTAAGATGGTTGCACCTACTTGCGATTTGATATCATCTCCTACAATCGGAACACCAGTCTCTTTAAATTTGTTAATCCAATAAGGATTTTTCGCTATGAATACTGGTATACAATTAACCATCGCGCATTTTGCTTCTAATATTTGTTCTGTGTACCATTCTGTTGCAGATTGGCTGCCTACGGGCAGATAATTGATTACTACATCTACCTGTTTATCTTTGAGCACTTGAGAAATGTTGGTTGTTTTTTGATTTGATGGTTCGACAAGATGCTCAGTATACTGTCCTATGCCATCTAATACTTGACCCATTTGAACCTTCACGCCAGTATTGGGTACATCCGCAAACTTCATTGTGTTATTGGGTTCAGAGAAAATGGCCTCTGACAAGTCTTTGCCGACTTTATTTTTATCTACATCGAATGCGGCGACCACTTCTATATCTTCTATTTTATAGTCACCGATTTTATTGTGCATGATACCAGGGACTCTAGTATTATCAGGTGTTTCTGGATATTGATGAATCCCTTGGACTAGAGAAGAGGCGCAATTACCTACGCCAATGATAGCTACCTTTATTCTTCCCAAAATAGTCTCCTGTTTTTATTATGAGTAACGAATGTTATCAAATACGAATTTTTTAAACAACATTTCTATTAGAAAAATCTTGCTATAATGCTTCTGTCGTCATTGCGAACCCTCCCTCGCATCGAGGCAGGGGTACCTCCTCGCTGAGTTCTTTCTGAGGAAGTGGTTTCTAAAATTTGAGATAATTCTTGAGTGCTTTTGCTGTCTGACATGAATTCTTTAATTTCATTTAATTCTAGGTTATCACTTATTCCATCTGACACTATTAATAACCTATCCCCTGCAGACACAGGGGAATCATAAGTTTGGAATGTTAATGAGTCTTTAGCACCTATCGCGGAGGATGAATTGAGTCTTAGTAACCCGCCTATTCTTCCTGAAAGCTGTGAGAATTCTCCCATTCTTATGAGGTAGACAGGGCTGTCTCCTACTGCAATAACATACAAATGAGAGGAAGATGTGATTGCAATTGAAGCGGTAGTCAACAGGAACCTCCCTCCTCCTACTTGATAGAATTCCGTATTAAGGTCATTGAGTAAATCCTGCATACTATTTGAGGTGATAGGATGGTCCAATTCTATTCGATCTCTGACCGCAGAGCTGGCTTCAGCTCCTCCATGGTCTGTAACTCCATCCATTACAGCGTCAATCGTTATGTTCTCATTAATTACTACGGTTAATAACGAGTCGTCGCCATGAACAGAATTATTTTGGTGCGTTGTTACATGATTATTCATTTTTGAATCTCCAGATATATAGTTGGTTATAAATCGTGATCGGGATCGAAGTCGTATTTGGACCAATGGTCGTGGTGTAAAAGCTTTCGCGCTGAATGCCAACTTTCTAGTACTTGAGGGTTTTCTTTGGCTAATTCTATTCGTCGTTCTGCCATTGCAAAATATTCCATCATATCCTGATTGAATTCGAATACATTTCCATATTGGTTAGATTGTATTTTAGATAATATATTTATCATGATAGGGGCGTCCAAGCTGTTCATTTGTTCGAATTGAAGTTTAAGGGAGGTCAGTTCAGATTTCTGATCTGTGTAAGGTCGGTCACCTCTGGGAAGATAATAACCGGATTCTTCTATGGGAATATCTTCTGCTGCTATGAAATATCGGATTAGCTCCAAGAAAAAATCCTCCTTACATTTATTAGAAGTTTTAACGTCGTTATCTCCGCTTAGATTGTGTAAGTCTGCAGTGTCTATTACGTTTATCTCAGAAGTATTAGGTGAATAGAATATATTTTGAGGATTTAGGTCAAACAAAAGATAGCCTTGTTCGTAAAGGTTGTTCTGGATTTCCATTATTTTAAGAGCTATCGCAAATTTGTTAACGATTCCCAGAGGGAAAATAGAAAACAGATTCTGTCCAAGCCCAGTGGGAACTTTTAAAATTCTTGCTCTCACGTCTGCATTCAAAGGGATACCAGGAGCCCGAGCCTGACACACTACAGTGTAATCGTGACCAAGGTCGTCACTATACAATTGAGTGCTTTCAGGAGTGTTGTTGAAATATCCAACAATTGTCGTGATGCCATCTATGTCGTTCCCTATTTCTTCATGGAATTTGAGCATCTTCTGTGTTCTGTGTTCCGTAGATCTGTGTAAATTTTTTAAGATAGCATGA
>MDSV01038010.1_pt1 | contig 25373 bp, 23 predicted proteins | sample 810851 | NCBI WGS metagenome assembly MDSV01 (sample SAMN05326640, study PRJNA326480) | marine metagenome | isolation source: seawater | place: Atlantic Ocean: North East | collected 2012
TATTTCAATAAGATTTTGTTGAGGAGTTAGTGAATTAACATAAACTTTCTTTTGTTTACGTCTGAGAAGTTTTAGTAAGTTCTCAGCTCCATCAATATTCTTTGCATCCTGAACTTTCGAATCAGTAATATAAGAGTATTTTTTAATTAGTTGATTGATATTCAGTTTTGTATTTTCAACCTGAGCTTCATAATCTCTTATGAAAGATTTGAATATTTGAGTCCTATCTCCCTTTGTCTTTTTTAGAGTTGTATGCATTATTTCATTACCTTTTTTTAAATTAAAAACAACTTCAAAAAAAGCTTTTTCTTTTATTTCGTTTGAATCAACTAAAGTACCATCAAAATCAAACACAAAAACATCAAATTCATAAGCGCAAGACACTTTAATTAGATATAGATTGTTTAATGGGTTTAATTTTTTTTACGTTACTTGGGATAGAAGCTTTTCTCAACTGCTGGTCAATTTGAAATCTTCCCCAGAAGTCAACCATAGTTTTTCTTTGGTTTGAAGATAATTTATTAATATTCTCATCTCTGTAAACTGAGTCCCCAGAAATAGCAGTAGTTGATATTTCTTCAAAAATACATCCAGTCTCTGTTCTAAATGAATGCCATGCTCCAGGAGGAACCAATAATGTATCTCCAGGTACTAAAGTCTTTTCTCTTCCTTCTAAGTTACTTATAAGTTCTCCCCAAACTACTATAAAAGTTTCTTCTTTAATTTTATGATAGTGCGCAGGATGACTTTGGCCAGGAAGCTGAACTAATATCTTTTTACAGTATTCTCTATTTATCAAATTTATTAATACCGCTCCAACTTCTTTAAAATTTGATATTCCGTAATGATGAGAGTACTCAGTAGAAAAATCATTATTTAAAGTAATTCCTGCATAAGAAATCATGGCTTTTACTTCATGAATTGCTTTTTTAAGTATCATTGCCTCACTATCTGACTCAACTTCAAAATCTATAGAATACAAAGGCTCATCAATTTCGATTTGTTTCTTTGAAATTGAACCTATTTTGAATTCTCCTGATGCCATTTGTCCTTTCCTGTATGGAAAGGCAAAATATGTATTGTTTTCATCTATCTTGTCTCCCTCACTAATTTTTCTTGAAGCAAAAACACCTCTTTTTAAACTATCTAAAGACTCATATTCTTCCTTAGGTGAGTCTAATCTGCTATGACTTCCAATTAGATTTCTCGATTTATTCAATGCCTTTAACCACATATTAACTTGGGCTGGATTAGAGGAATATTTATTTAGCACAACTCCATCAGATTCTAGTCCAACATGCCTTTCAAAGATTTCTGCTCCCAAAGCCAAAGCAAGTCCAGCATGTAAATACTCATCTGGGGGCTCATGTGTTGACCATCCTATCGTAATATCTTTGTATCGCTTTTTAAAATCTGAAATGTTGCCTAAATTACAAAATGAGTCAGGCGTTGGGTAAATAGCAACACAGTGCATAAGAGCAAAATCACAACCTTTATGTCTAAAAAAACTTACAAGGTCATCAACCTCACTCAAAGTTAAACCACCAGTCGATGCAATGATAGGAAGATTGCTGGCTGCAATTTTTTCAAGCAAAGGCCAATCTTTTGCTGAACAGCTAGCTACTTTGATAATGTCAAATTCCATTTCAATGATTTTTTGTACAGAATATTCATCAAATGGGGTACACATGGAAAGCATTCCTTCGTTTACAACAGAATCTTTAAGTTTTTTAAAATCTTTCCAATCCAACTTAGTAGATAAAAATCTTGGAACATGTTTATTATCGTCAGAATTTCTATCATCTGAATGAACAAAATCTGGTAGATTCCGAAATTGAAATTTAATTGCGGCTCTCATGTTGTTTTCTTTAACTACTTTTGAAAGAGAAGAAACAATGTTTAAGCCGTGATCAAGATGACCTTGATGATTATTGGCCATGTCTAAGACTACAAGATCTTTGAAATTGAACTTTTTGTTTTTCATTTTTTTATTATATCAACTAATCAAACTTATATAGAGTTCATAGTTATAAACAAGCAAAAAATCAAAAGCCTATAATATTAAACGGAGCGAGAGACCATCCGTTGGATGAATCATTTACTGATTGCATTAAATTTATTCCTAAAAAAACAACTGTAGAAATTTTAATGAAAGGTTCTGAAAAAAATTTTGTTAAAAGAAGATGCAGCCAGAAATAAATTTGAATAAATAAGATTGGATTAATTAATCTCTCTAAAATTCCAATATTTATGAAAACAAAATATGAAAGACTCAAAAGAAAAGTTGAGATTGCAAGGCTCCAGAAAAGTAAATTTTTTGATTTATCAGAAAAAGTTTCATCGTAACTTTTATAAATTAGCCACAAAACTAAACTAGAAAAAAAGACAACTATTACCCTAGAAGACATGCCAGTATCTTTCCCAAAATAGTTTAAAAGCCTTTCTTCGATTCCAATATACTGAAGAACTAGATTAAAAAATAATCCAAATAAAAATGATAGAAGTAAAGCAACCAAGATTTTTAACTTTAGAGAAATTAGGCTTAAAGCAAGAAATAATCCATAAATATGAGCAAACGGAGAAATTAATAAAAAAAAGTATCTTAGAAATAAATTTCTAAAAGTCACTGCTAGCAAAAATAGTGTTAAGGCTGCATTGAATGAAACAACATTAAAATTAGATAGAAAGAAATTCCCAAAGCCAAAATATATTAATAGCGCCAAAGAAAAATTATTGAAAATTTTTTTTAAGCAATATAACTGAGCAAGTATCATGAAGAATATAAATAATTTGACTAAGAGTTTGGCTTCAAAAAAATTACAACCGATTGAAAAGAAAAAGGAAATAAATAGATCAGTTTGAAAGTTTGAATAACATGAAACCCTAGCCCAGTTTACATATGTAACAATATCTGGACCAGATAAATCAGTATAAAAAACCAGAAATAGTACATAAAGAAAAAAAGATATGTAGAAAATGAATCTGGTTTCTTTAGAATAAAATCCAGAAAAAACTAGAGGCATCAACAGAATTAAGCTGGATGAATAAGATGACAAAAACATAAAATAAAATGTTTGGTGTAATAGTTTTTAATTTTAATTAATTAATTTTTTCAATTTAAAGAAAAGTTGCTTTTCAATATAGATTATTAAATTTTAAACAACAAGAACATTATGTAATCGCACTATTCTCTGAAACAGAAAGCACCTAAAAAAACAAACTTATTACTTTTATACAAATAAATAGTCTAAAAATTTAGTCGAATAAAACAATGATTTTTAATCCGTTTGTTTTCTTCAAATGCATTAATTCTTAAATCTTGATATGAGATCTTTTGAAAGATGATAAATAACTAGACCAAAGGCTACACATAAATTTTTGTAAAACTTATAGAAAGTAAATACATCTTTTAAATTTGATCTGCTTGCTTTGAATATTCCAGTATCTTTTTTTAATTTTTCGAGTCTATATTGAAGACTTTCATTTGTGAAACCGACAGGATGTATTGTTTTCGAGACTTTTTTTTTGTTTTTTATGAACCATGAAGATATATAAAAATCTAAAAAAGTATGAGAAAAATCAGGGATGTAACTTATTTGGTTATATATTTCAAAACAGAACAGTAAAAAATTTCCATGTGCACAAACTGCTTTTTCTATGGGATCATGATTATCTAATACTTTAAATTTTAAAAAGCCTGTTTCTTTAATCATGCCAAATATATTTTCATTGGTAGTTTTGTTATAAATCGTGCCAGAAACTAAATCATGCGTTTCGATTGAATTTATAGCTTCATTTATTCCTTCTAAAGAAGGTGCAGAGTCATGGTTAAAGATTAAAATATTGTCTATGTCATGATTTTTACTAATTTGATTTAAGCCAAATTTAATACTTTTTGCCCAAAAAGATTTTTCATCTACTTTAAAAAAGCTTACATTATGAATTAGTTTAGGAAGTTTCTCTTTCGAAGAAATTAAGATATGCTGAAAGACTATATTTTTTTTCGATGCGAGGCTGTCTAAATCCTTTATCCATCTCAAATATGAATTGATATCATCATGAATAGCGCATATTGTTGTTATTTTCAATTTACTAAAGAAATTACATATGAATGTTTGGATTATTAAAGCTCTATTCTACAAGATATTATCTTTCTTTCCTTTGGGCATTCAAAATAAAATTACTTTTCTAGTTCGAAGAAAATTTGGTCAACTTAAAAGTCCTATAAAAGCTTACGGTCTTTTAACTGCGGAATATCTTTTTAAGATAATTCAGGAACAAAATATAGATCCAAAAAATAAAATTTTTTTTGAGTTAGGAACAGGCTGGATTCCTTATACATCTATTCAGTTAAGTCTTATGGGTGCAAAAAAAGTTTACACTCAAGACATAAATTGTTTACTCACGAATGAGGTTGTTTTTGAACTTTTAAAAATTATTCTGAGTAATGTTGATAAAGGAAGCTCTCCTAATTTCGATCAAGATAAAATAGATAAGATCAAAAAGTTTGAAAACATAAAAAATTTCTCTTACGAAGAGCTCTTCAAAGATTTAAATATAATTTATTTATCGAAATCCAAATCTGATGTTATAAATATTGAAAATAATTCAGTTGATTTTTATTATTCTAGATCTGTTTTGGAACACATCACAAAAAATAGTTTAATCGACATAATTTATGAAGGGAAAAGGATCCTAAAAAATAACGGACTTTTCATAAGTAAAATTGATTTGAGCGATCATTTTGCAAAAAAAAATAACAAACTTTCTCAAATAAATTTTCTAAGATTCAGTAACTTTTTATGGGAAATATTGTGTAAAAATAGTTCTAATTTTACAAACAGACTAAGAATAAGTGATTATAAAAGAGAATTTCAAAGCTCCGGATTGTTTCTAGTTTCAGAAGATAGCAAGGTAAATATGGAATGCTTGAGCGATCTCGAAAAAGGAAGATTTAAAGTGCATAAAGATTTCTTTGATTATAATTTTGAAGATTTAGCAACCACAAGCTCTTTTATCATATATAAAAAGAAGTAAATTTTTAAAGTAACAAAAACTAATAATTATAAAAAAAATTATAATTATTTTTATTTTAAAAAAAATGCCTGTCCAGAAAGTGTATCTATATGTACTTCTATATTTTTGATTTTTGCAAAATCGTCGATAGCTTTTTTTGCCCCTGTCCATTTATCACTTTGATATTCATCAAAGCAGACTATTCCTCCATCGATTACTTTATCGTATAACTCTTCTAAACAAGTCTTATATGAGTTATAAAGATCAACGTCTAAATTTAATAAAGATATCTTCAAATCTTTATCAATTTTGGGTAACGAGTCTTCAAAATATCCTTTATAAAGATGTACATGTTTATCCACAAAAGATTTAGGTATTCTGGTGTTAATTAATTTTCTTTTAATACTTATTTCAGAATTAACATTCCACTGACCTTTTTTTACTTCGGGTCCATAAGCCCTTTGGTCGTTTTCTTTTGGTTCTGGAAATCCTTCAAATGAGTCAAAACCAAGGATAGTCGCGCCCTTTAAAAAAGCAAAAGCAGCTAAGTACGAAAAAGATTCCCCATAGCCCAATCCACATTCAACGAAAGAAGAATTTTTTAATTCTTGATCTGTGAGATTTTTATTTATGTAATTTAAAGCGAAAGATAATCCATGAACTCTTGGAATGGAAAATAGACTTAAAGAGAACGGAGATTCAGTTCTTGATTTCTTAAGGCCTAAATTTACTAATATTTTTTTTAAAAACTTCATCACATTAAAAAATATTATTTAAATACAGTTTTAGGAATTAATATTTCCTTATAAGAAACTAAAATAATATTTATATTTAAAAGGTTAATCAATTTTCTTTGACAAAGAAATAGCTTGATTATTTTTTTACTTAAATAATTAAAACTAATTTTTTTATTATTTGTTGTTTATTATTTGATTTTAACCTAATCAATTTATATATTGGTGGCTAATCTCAAAGAGCTATAACCTACAGCTAAATATAAATATTTGTAAAGTGAAACCAGAAATTAACATTGTAAACATCTGGAACTCTATCGATTCTGCATTGAAATCCAATTGAGAGATCTTCCCAAGATTTTTTATTACTTAAAACCCAATAAAAACTATCCTCTCTTATTTTAAGCTCCAAAGCCTTAATCTTTCCATTAACATGTATACTTTTTTTCTTTATATCCGGCCACGTATAGTTTTTGAAATCTACCTCAATATTTTTACTAGAAAAATCAACTATGAATTGTTTGGTTATATCTTTTGAATTATTTAAAGTTATGTGAAGGATTAAGTTTTCTTGAAAACCAGATTGTTGAAAGTATTTCTTTATTTCCAAATCACTCATTTTTGAATCTTGAAATATTTCCTCCATAAATTTCTCAGGATTTTCCGGAAACTTATTTTCTCTTTCTATTTTATTAATTTTTGTTAGTTTTGAATTTTCAAAATAAAGTTCATCATTTTCAAGAAGATTCAATGTTTTGGTTTCTTTTGTTAAGTCGTAGAAGTCTTCAATTGAATTTTTTAGATTATTTTGAGCAATATATTTATCTCTTTTTGCTCTTTCATAAAAAAAACCTGCATACGGTAAAAAGAATTTTGGCATTATTTTTCTTACATTGGATGAAACAACAGCCTTAATTGTTTTTCTATTTTTGGAAGAAAAATCTTCTTTTTCTTTCTCGCTTAAAGTATCAAAGCACAATGGAAATCCTGACGCTCCTCCTGCAAAATTTGAAGCGTAGACCGTCACATCCTTAGGATGGCGAGAAAAATTTAAATCATTTGAGTCTACTGAAGTTAAAAAAGAGAAATCTCCATAAGAAAAATACAAACCGCTGTCATCTCTAAAGTCTCCTGATTTAAGAATTGTCATTAATAAGTCTGTATCTTTAAATTTGTAATATTTTTGAAAATTAAAAGAGTAAATGTTCTTGAATCCTATTTTTCTCAAGACGATCTCAACTGATTTTGAAACAAAATTTGGAACTATAAACGGCATATCTTTCCTGAGCTCAGATAACGTGAACTCATTGAGATGGTCAGGATGATTATGTGATATGTAAATAAAATCTAAAGAATTTAGTTTGTCTATCCACTTTTTAGGAGGATAATTGTCTATCCACCAACCTCCAGAAAATGCAAATCCTTTTATCCAAGGATCAGTTGCGAAGGCAAAATCTTTTGACTCAAAGATCAAACATGCATGTGAAAAAAAGGTTAATTTTATTTTATGTTTTTTATTTGCATTAAGTGATGGCAGGTCAAGATATAAATTCTCTTTTTCAATGACTATATTTTCTTCCTGAATCAAAAAATCTATTTTTTTCTTCTTAATCTTATTAGTGTACTCTCCTTCATTAATATCAAATTCCCAGTTATGTAATGGGCAAATAATTGAATTCTCAGATACACAAAGCTTACCTCCATTATGATCGCACTTTCTATCGTAGATAATAAAATTGTCATCTTCCCTTAAAATAAAAAAGTCTTTAAGCTGATTGAAACCTTGGCTAATTTCATCAATCGGAAAAGAAAATAATTCTTTCTCCGATCTATATTTTATTTGTTTTGAAGAGTTAAACATCCTTTATCTAATTGATTTAAGCTCTTTAAGAATGTAATCGGATGCATTAGACTGCGAACATTTTCCTGATACAGAATCAAAATAATTTTTTCTCATTTTCAAGGAAAGGCTCTCATCATTTACCAATGATTCTATTCTTGACTTTAAAATATTCAAGTTTTCAGTATCTAATTTTTTTGGATCATACATAATACAATTTACATCATCTTTAAAAATATCCCATGTAAGTTCACAATCATTTTTTGGGATTACTAAAAGAGGAGAGTCTATAGCGGCACTAATATGCCGAAAAGAATCCCACACTCTACCACTTGGTGAAAGTTGTATTAAACTCTCTTTTAAAAAGAAATTATATTTATCCTCAGGAAGCTTGGGTTTATTCAAAAAAATCTTAGAATCAGGAAAAGATTTTTCAATGAAGTTGCAAATAAGCTCCCTATCAGGTCGAGTTATATTTTTTCGATTTGTTCCGGAAAAAAAAATCGATTTTAATGACTTCTTTTCTTTAAAAGCCATTTTTAGTTTTGATGAATATGGCATAGGAGCTAATGGCAAAATCTTCTCAGACTTTAGGCCCAATGGAAGATCTTTTTTGAAAAAAAGATCATAAAAAAAAGAGTATTTTTCTGAAAGATAATTCTTACCGAATTCATATATGGGTTCATCATCAAAAGCATCTATATAAGCAATAGGTATTTGAATTTTTCTTGCTTTTTCTAAAAGCATTTTAAACTTTTTATCAAATCTTGAAGAAACCAATAAGTAATCAAAATTTTTTAAGTTGATTAAGCTTTCATCAAAAGATAAAGATTCGTGAGGCTCAAACCCAAATAGCACAGGCCATTTCTGTGCTATTTCAGATTCTAATTCACTATTAAAAAAAGATGAATTTGGGTGACCTACTATTTTTACTTCAACTTGATCAATTTCATGAAGTCTCCCCCACCAAGCTAAATCATTTCCAGGTAAAGGAAAATTATTCAATTTTAATGATAAATAATCTAAAAAATTTTTTTTTCTTAAGCTTTTAGGAACTTTTAAGGTTTCAAAAAAATTAGGAAAGTAGAGTTGCAAATATTCATTCAACTTATTTCTTAATCCTATTTGGAAATCTGAAGGGTTCCAATAAATTGATTTAGACGGTAGTACAAGAATTTTTGAAGTCATGTTGAATATATGTCAAAGATTTCTTCTTTAAAAAAATCATGGAATTTATATTTTTTATAGTCCCCTTCAAAACTATCCTCTTGGAAACTTTCCAAAAGGCTATCCATCGACATGTCTTTAGATAAATCTCTTGCCAAATTCAATGAATTAAGGATCAAAGGCTTTTGAAAAAATATTTTAAAGGCTAATTTCCTTGCATTTTCAATTTGATCATTTGATAAAGATTTAAGATTTTTAATTTCTAGAAAGTTTTTTTTGAATTCTTCTTTTGAACTTGAGTTTATTGTAAAGCCAAATGAAGAATACCTCCCTGAACCTGCAGTCATTGTAGGAACACCAAAGCATGCTGCTTCCAGTCCAGCAGTACCCCTAACGGTTAATACTGCTTTAGCGTTTTTAATCAAACTTAATGGAGATATCTCAGTTTCTGGAGAGAGTATTCTTACATTATCTGCTTTAAACTCACTTACTTTTTTAGAAATAAAATCAAGATGGTCAAATCCTTTCATCAGTCTTTTAGACTTCCATTCAAGATCAGGATGAAGTTTGCAAATATATTTTAAATTTGTTTTTGAGGCGAGGTTCAATACCTCCACTAACCATGAAAGATAATCTTCAAATATTGATTCTCCATAGCTAAAGGTCGCATCCCAAAAGATATGAGGCACTATCAATACATAGTCTTCTATGTCTTTATGAAATAATTTTTTAAAACTTTGTTTATTTTTCGCTCCAACAATTAAATTTCTATCATACCAATGGTTGCTCTCATATCTTTTGCTAATCTCATTTAAAAGTTTTTTTTCCCAATCATTAGGAAAGTTTGAATCATCAATTTTTTGGTTCAAGATTGCTTTTGAATCAGACAAAGGATGATGCCACCAGTTCTTTAAAAACAATTTCTTAATCCCTAGAGAGTTTTGATAAGGGCCTCTAGTATATTGAGTTACTGGGATATTGTTTCCTATAGCTAAATAATAAATTATTGATTCCGGAAGCTTATGCCTCTCATCAAGAATTACATTATCTACACTCTTATGGAAAGAAAATTTTATGAACAAAAATCCTTTTACAATGATTTTTACAATTAAAAATTTTAACCTTAAATAATTTAGCTTTCTTGAACTTATTAGGCGCAAACCTCCCACTCTATTTTTAGCAGAAATACAAAAGCTTTTGAATGCTATGTCTTCAAATTCTTTTTTGATTTTGTAAGAAGCAAGAAAAGAGACAAATAATCCAAGAATAAGATAAAAAAAATTTGAAATAGTTAGTATCTTAAAAGTTATATATTTTGCTCCATGGAAATTTAAAAAAGCAGACTTCTTCTTTGATTCGTTAATTAAAAAATAGGGCTGGAAAGAAGTTTTTTTCAACGATTTGTAGAGAAAATAAGGTTTAGCTATATCATCTGCTAAGTCATTATATGAAACGACTAAGGATTTTTTATTCATTTTAAGACGTGATTAATTAATTTTTCTGCAACTATTTTTTCTGAAATTTCCCAAGCTTCTTTAGTGTTTCCTCCAATGTGGGGTGTGATTATTAAATTTTCTTTTGACATTTTTTTTAAAACAGATTTTTTGATACCCTTGCCTCTTTCTTCGCCATCGAAAACATCGACAGCTAATCCAGCAATTCTTCCCTTTAATAAAGCTTTATAGCAAACATCAAAATTTATTAAAGAACCTCTAGAACAATTGACAAGATAGGAGCTTTTCTTGAGTTTTTTTATGTTCCTATCATCAATGATACTTTTTTTAGATGAATCCTCTTTGGCGCTAATAAAGATAGCATCAGATTTAGACAGAAGAGAATTTAGGGAACTAGCTTTTTTAATACCTTTGAATTCTTTTCCAAGAAGCAATTTTCTTTTGTCAAAATAAAAAACATCTTTTACAGAAGGCTCTATTTGTTTGTAGATATGTTGACCAACCCTACCAAAACCTATAATGCCTATTGAAAAGTTATTTATTTGGCTTCCTTTGAATAGACTTCTATTCCAGTTACCATTTTTAACGTCGTATGCTGCTAAATTAATTCTTCTTACCATATTATATAATAATCCAACACTAAGCTCAGAAGTAGATGTAATCTCATCCAAATAATTGTCATTAGGCTTTAAGTTAATAATATCTATATCTTTATTTTTAGCTTCTTTTTCGTCAATATGATTAAGTCCAGTAGCATTTGTAGCAATACAGTTTATTTTTGGACAATTTTTAAAAAAATTTTTATCCAAGTAATGGTCAAAACGTACCCATAAAATATCATTTGGTTTAAGTATTTTAACCAGAGACGATTTTTCACCTTTGAAATGAAAAATTTCAAAGTACTTAGACAAAATTTCTTCTGTTTTTTTTTCTAATTTTTCTTTATCAGCAACGAAAATCCTATACTTATTTTTCATATCTAAGCTTTGGAAAGTAATTTAGCTATTTCATAATCTAATGGACTATCAATATTTATTGATTCTATTTCTCCACATTCAAGTGGAACGACTTCATCTGTGATGAGAGTTTTTTGATTTAGCAATCTGTCAATCTTTGTTCCGTAAAAAGTTCCATTCCTGTGATAAGCAATTGAAAGATCTTGTCTTCTTTTTCTTTCTTCCAATGGAACGAAACTTTTTAGAAAACCTTTTTTATCTAATTTATATAATCTTGCTGGATGAGAATCTTGAACTTTTTTTACACCAATAACTGTAGCTTTTGGAAATTTATTTATTAGATTTACTCCCCTAATAATGGTATTTAATTTTCGGAGAGGAGACGTACATTGAAGGACAACCAGGTTTCCAGTTTTAATAGAAAAGGAATCTAATGAATGAAGAATTGCATCGTCTGTCGAAGAATTATCTTGAGATAGTTCTTGGGGTCTCTCTAAAAGAAAAACATCAGGCTTTTGCTTTGTACTTAAAATTTTTTCATCATCTGTGGAAACAATAATCTTAGAAAAAAGTTTTGATTTTACAGCTTGATTTATCGCTATTTGAAAAATAGGTTCATTCAAAATTTTTAGATGATTTTTATTTGGTATCGACTTAGACCCTTTTCTAAGTGGGATAAAACATACGTTCATTTTAAATTTCTAGAAATAAATTTTTTGGTAAAAAATAATTTTTCTTTCATTAATTTTTTTCCAATTTTTTGGCCTGCGTTTCCATCTCCATAAAGTTTTCCGCTTTTAAAGTTTTTTTTCATAGAATCTAAAATTATGTAACTGAGGTTTTTATCTGATGAAAAATTAAAGTTTGTAACATTTTCTCCTTGAAGTCTTCCTGACTGTCTTATTCCTAAGTTTATAGTAGGTGTCCCTAAAAAGTTTGATTCCCTTATTCCGGCGCTAGAATTACCTATTAAACAACTGCATTTTGAAAGAAGTTTTAAGAAAACTACAGGAGGTAGGCTCTTTATGAAAAAACAATTATCCAGATTTTTCTTCTCTCTGTAAGATCTTATTACTTTTGTAATAATTTCATTTCCTGGATCAGAATTTGGCCAAAACCATATGGTTTGTATTTTGGTTTTTTTGATAGCCTCGCATAATGAAATAGTATTTTCTTTTATTTTTTTTATTCTTTCCGTTTCAGGATGGAACATAACAATATTAAAATCTTCATTCAGTTTTATTTTATGGCCTACTCCAACAAAATCTTCAAAGTCTATTTCAAATTCTTCTTCTACAGCTGACTTTGCAACATCAATAGATGGACAACCAACATTAAAAATTACGTCTTCTTTTTCGCCAAGTTGAAGAACATTTTTATAAGCATCTGAATTAGAAACAAAATGATAATCAGCTAATTTTGTTATTGCGTGTCTTACCTTTTCATCTATATTCCCTGTAATTTCTCCTCCTTGAATATGGGCTAAAGGTATATTTTGATAAGTAGCTGCCATTGAAACAGGCAGAACTTCATATCTATCACCCATGACAACTACTACGTCAGGTTTTTCTAAAGAAAAAATAAATGCACAATCATTCAGAGTGTTTGAGGAAGTTTTAGTTGAGCCCAGAAGAGAGTCATTTTCAATCAATGTTTCAATTCTATAATGGACAGTAAATCCATCCTTTTCAATGATTTCTGAAGCTAAACCAAACTTTACAGAATTCATTGATGCAGCAGCAACAATTATTAAGTCGCAATTTTTATCTTCATTTAAATAGTGTAAAAGAGACTTGTACTTTGCATAACTTGCTCTTGCTGTTACGACTATAGCAACTTTTCTTTTCAAATTAGATCCTCTAAGGATATAAAATGATTAGCAGGAAAATCTTTGATAAATTTTTTATTTAAAACCTTTGGCAAATATTCATAACTCAAGCCAGTTCCTGGTTTTTTCATAATAATATCCTCTTTCTTAAGAATACTTCCTTTCTTTTTAGAATTTTTTAAAGTTATACTTCTGCCAAACAGATATCTCATATCTTTCATCTCTTCATAAATATCGTCTTTATTTATTGGGTTTTCATTTAAGATATTAAGCTCATTTCTAAAACTTACTAATTTAGATACTTCATCCAAAGTAAGAGAGGCTTTAATATCCGGGCCAAACATTCTTTTGTCAAAACAAACATGAACTTCTAAAAAATCGTAACCATTTGCGATACAAAATAGAGAAGGACTTAATTTTCCCGAATGATCTGAAAGTCCTGTTGGAATACCACTTTTTTTAAATTTATCTAAAATATTTAAACCTACTTTTTCTAAAGGAGTCGGATACATGGATGTACACTGCATGATTGCAGCAAAATTTTTAGATTTTTTGATTTTTTTCTGCAAAAGATTTATTTCTTTATTAGATGCCATGCCAGTACTGATTAAAACTGGAAGTTTTGATTCGAGACATAAATCGATTAAGTCCGGAGAGGAAAAACTCTCTCCAGATCCAATCTTTAAAAGATCTACTCCAACTTTTTTTAGAACTTCTAAAGAATTGATCGAGAAAGGAGTACAAGCAAAGTAGATATTTTTTTGTTTACATTTTTTCGAAATGCCTTTCCATTCTTTTTCACTAAATGAAGTTCTAGACCAATAATCAGATCGTGTTTTATCTTGAGGAAAAATTTTTACCCTGAATTTTTCTTGAGAGGAGGATTCGAATTCTGATGAATGATGTTGGAGTTTTACTGCATCAACGCCTATGTTTGATAAGGCATCTATATATGAATAGACTTGTCCGAGAGATCCTTCATGGCTTAGCGCAAGTTCAGCTATGATAAATGTTCCTTTATTTTTATAAAATTTCATATCTTTGGAGAAAGCTTAATAATTTTTCTTTAGTTATACCTTCATCAGATAAGACATAATTTACATCTTCAAAATTATGGTTTTGTCTTGCATCAAAACTATCTAAAAAGTTTAAAATTACCTTATCTATATTTTCATCTGAGAATAGAGGTTTAAACCATGACATTGTAGTTAAATACTTGAAGTGATCAAAGTGTCCGAACATGCTTGCAGTTGATTGGTAAGGATTATTCATCAAGCCTATGACGGGAATTTTTAAATATCCTGCTTCTAAACATAATGTTCCAGCTTCGCAAATCAGTAAATCTATCTCTCTTAAACTGTCGACTAAAGAAATTGAAAGGTTTTTCCTGAAAATTTCATCTGTCATTGGAATAATATTTTCCCCCCTTCTTCTCAAAACTTCTTCATAAGAAGTATCTAATTTAAAAATATTTGAAATAGATAATACCTTATATATGTCTTGAGAATTTAAGCTATTTTGGGGATGAGGTCTTATGATTACTTCGTTAATTTGATTAGACTTTTCCAGAAATGATAATTTAGAAAAAAAATTTAGAATATCTTTATTTTGCTTTTGACTTAATGCGAACAATATTTTTTTTGATCTTGAAAGATTCCTATCTTTTTTTAATTTCTTTAAATATTCTAATCTTAATGGAAACTGCTCAATTAGTTCTCCAAAATTACTATCACTTGTTTCAAGATAATTTGTCATCTGTTTACCCCATGAAACAGTTTTTTCAAAACCAAATGAAGGAACATATACCTTTGAAGAGGGGTTATCCCAATTGTAAGGACAATAAATACAAGGAATTTTCGATTTCTTTGCTTGGAAATAGTAATTTAATTCTGCTTGAGTGCTTATAATTCCTGAAAAAATAACCGCGTCAAAGTTGTCTTTTAATTTTTTTGAAGTTTTGAGTTTTATAAAATCAAAAAAGAAAAGTAATTTTTTTGAAAAATTTGGAAAATACCTCCCAAAATAGGAAAAAAACTTTAGTAGAAGATGAAAAATAAAAAAATTAGATCTCCTCACTTTGAGAGAGTGATAATAAGAAAAGGAATTAAGAGAGCTATTTCCAAAAAAAATTGCTCTTTGAATTTGAGAAAAAAAGTTTAAATTTGAAGCATTTTTTTTATTATACGGAGAGACAGTTTCACCACAAATAGATTTGAATTCAAAATTATTGTCTCTTAAGAATTTTTCAAAGTATGAGTTTTGAATTGGAGAATTACTAACTAATAAAAATTTCATTACGTAAAGTTTAATACAAATATATTTTTTTATTTCTTAGAAAAATTTCCAAGAACTTTCAATTATTTCTTGAGTTTTAAGTCCACATTGAAATTTATCTTTAGAGTAAGATTTTTTTTCAATAATAATTTTCAAATTATTTATAAAATCATTAGCTCTTTCTTTTTTAAAGTTTTCTGAAAATTTTTTTGAAAGTGACTCAATCAAGTATCTATCCGAATTAGATCCAAATATAATTTTAGCATTGCCATTTTTAAATTTTAACTGAGCTTCCTTAATTGTTGGTTTTGAAATGGTATCTTGAGTAACTGTAAGGAGAGTATTCCTACCCTTAATCTTAGATTTATAAAATTTATCGTATTTTTTTTTATCATCGTATTCAAACATTGCGTCTTTTAATTTATCAATTTCATCAAACTCTTCGATTATTGAAATTCCAAGATTTAGACCATGAGAATGTTCTGACATTGCGCCTCCACCTCTTTTTGAAAATCCAAGATAAGACTCATAAACGGAGTCCATCCAGAAATGTGCGTTTAAGATTCCATCCCAAGATTCTCTCCAATTTACATGACAGCTTTTTAAAGGACCTAAATTATGCTTATAAATGTCTTCAATAAATCTCTCATAGACTTCACTATTTGTGTGATTATAACCACTGTAAAAATTTACTCCTTCAGATAAATATTTTTTAAATAGATGTAAAGCATTCCCTCCTGGAATGGAAAAAGGTTTTTCGATTAAAAAATTCTTTGCACCATTTTTTAAATTAGATTCTAAAATTTCTGTCCTATACTCTGGTGGAGTACCAATTAAAACCAGATCTTCTTCAAAAAAAGAATTTGGTTTTTCCTTTAATAATTTTATTGATTTATCCCAGCTCCCATACCTTTGAGGATAAATTTCCTCACTCATACGAGTTAAAGCTCTTGGATCAATATCAAATACCTCTACCTTTAAATCTAATTGTTTTGCTGCAAAAGCATAGTGGTTTCCTATTGAGCCAGCCCCAAAAATTATTAATCTTTCAATCATAGTTTAAAAATTTTTGATTCGAGATTTTTTTGATTTTTTATTTCTTCCGTCAAGAATTTATCATGAGACGTAACTAAAAAGATAGGCGAGGAAATCTTTTTTGTCATTTCATTTACCATGACTTTTGTCCACTCTTGATTTAAATTATTAGAAGGTTCATCTAATAAAATAACATCCTTATTTGAGCTCAAAGCTGCAGAAATATACAACCTTTGAAGTTGTCCTCCAGAGAGTTTTTGGATTTGCGTTTTTTTAAATTCATTTATCCCTAATGAAAAAATTAGATCATTATGAATTTTAAAGTTTTCAATAAATTTAGATATTTCTTCAAATAAAAATAAACTGCTCTGTCTTAAGTAGAATACCTTGTCTTTAAAGAAATGAACCTTTAAAAACTTTGATTCTAGCTTGTAGTTAAATTCAATTTTTCCAGAAGTTGGCTTTATTATTCCTGCTATGATGTCCATAAGGACTGTTTTCCCTTTTCCACTTGCCCCAGTCAAAACATTTATTCCTGATGTAAATGTATAATTTTCGTAATTGATTATTTTTTTATCTTGAAAATGAATTTCAACATCATGGCAGGATATTGAAAATATTTTTTCATTTAGATTTGATTTATCTTCATTTTGCTCAAGCTTAAATATCTGATCAAAGTTTTTGAAAAGTTTTTCCGATTGTTTTAAATGAGCTCTAATTCTTGAATAATTTGTCAATGATAATTGTATATATGGCATAAATCTTTGAGCGATAATTATGTAGGCTAAAAGTAAAGATGTAGAAATATCTAACCCATTAGAAGAAGACATAAGAGTAAAAGCAATAAACACCAGTAAAAGGTAGTCTAAGAAAGATCTTGGTAAGTTAGAAATAAAAGTATTATTTCTACCTGATTTTCTAATTTTTGAATCCTTATTAGAAAAGTCCATCTTAAATTCTTCTTCAAAGTTATTCAAAACTATTTCATTGTTTGCTTCTATAATTTTTGAAAAAGTAGATATTCTAGGACCAATATTTTTAGCAATAATTTCTCCATATTGATCAATTACAAGCTTTGAAATAAATGCAAGAATAATAAAAGCCGACAATAATATAAGAGCTATTACTGTTGCTCCATCTGGAAGGATATAAAATCCAAAGGGAAGCATTAATAGTAAGATAAATAAATTAGTTATTACGGTAATGGAACTTCTGATTACTTGAGATAAAGAATCCACTAATTCAAGACTTCCTAATATTTCTTTTCTGCTTTCTGTATTCCTTGCATTTAAAACAAGGGTGTCTCTTACTATATTATTAATAAAATATGTTCCTATATTTCTTGTTAATTCAGGAACAATGAAATACAAAACATTTTTTAAAATAAAAACAAAGGTTATTAGTGTAATAAAAATAAGAAAAATGTAGTCTGACGTGTCAAAAGGAAAAAATACATCAAAATAGTCTAATGTCTTTGCACCTTCTCCTAAAAATGGCGCTAGAAAATAAAAAATTAATATTTCGCCCAAAGTGATTGTTAAAGTTATTGCTGATATAAATAAAATCTGAAGCTTAAATAAGGAAAAAATTTTAAAGAAAATTTTCATTAAATTAAAAACAATCTTGATAGATTGTTAAGGCGCTTAAAGTAGTATCTGGAAGAAAATTTTCTATATTTTTCAGATTTTTACAAATTTCTAAATTATTCTCATAGCCCAATAATTCATCTTTGAGATTTACTATAAGGTTTTGTTCATTTCTATCTTGAAAAACTGTAGATGGACCAAATATAAGGGAATCCGGAAATTCTCTTTGTATAAAAAAACTGGCCCAAATATCATCCATCCTTCCAACACCTGGAAGCATCATGTACCAAGGCATAAGATCTCTATGCAAAAAAGTATTTTGACTGTTAAAGGGAGAAACATTGTCCGAGCCATAAAAATTTTTCACAGAGAATTTACAGTCTGGTTTCCAAATTATTCTTTCAAAAGCGTCTATATCTGGATCACCATCCCAAAGGTCAGCCTGTGCTAATACTTTTCTTTTTTTTGTACCCTTAAATTCAATATTGTTTTTTTCCTTCACAAGCTGAATAGGAAATCCTCTATGCCATAAATCATTGTGATTTGTTGCAGATAATGGATCAAAAACTATGGTGGATGAATAAAAATCATATTCTACCTCCTTGGTAACGACACAATTTTTACCCCAATTTTCATAAGGAATATTATCGTCATCAACACTAGCAATTATTTCAGCCCCAAGTTTATGAGCATGAAGAAAGCCAAGACTTCTTCTTTGAATACAATTCCAACCTATAGCGTTTGAAAGTTTAGGATAAAGTTTTTCTTGTTTTTTTGGATCTAAATATATTAGTTTGTCTATTTTTTTTTCTAATTCTAAATACTCTAGGTGAGGAGTTTTTAAATCCCCAATCACTATTATTTGATCAGGCCATTCTGAAGAGAGAAATTTTAAAAAAGCCTCTGTGGGACTGTTTATTGTAGTAGTAACTAGACAGTTCATAATTTAGATAATTATTCTTTCAAAAGCAGACAAAATATAAGAATTAGATGTTTTTATTAGATCGTTTGGCAACAAGTTTGTGCTTGATATTATGATTCCATCGAAACCAGATTTTTTTAAATTATTTTTGTTTAAATAATGCTTTAACACAGATAGGTTGCCATCTTCAATTTCTGCTTCCTGGCCAGTAATTTTTAGCCCAAGATCTTCACAAAAGGCTTCAATCAAAAGATGTTGACTTCTAGTTGATATACCAGTTTCACCGTTAACGTATTTTAAGAAATTAAAATTTAGAGGCCACTCTACATAAGGTCGAATTTTTTTTTCAGAATAATTACGGTCTAAATAAAAAAAATCAGAAAAGTTTTTAGACCCTATATTTTTAACATTTACAGAAAATCTAAAATCCAAAGAAAATCTTGTTTCGCCAGACGAATTATGAGGTGAACCATGAAGAACTGAAGAATGAAAAATTCTAGCTTTTTTATTTTTTGGAGCAAATTCTTTTGCGAGGTTTGAGCATTTAGAATTTAAAGAATTTAAAGAAGCAAAATGATCTGTTTCTTTTAGAAAATCATGATGAAGTTCTTCGTTTAAATTTTTATCAAAAATAAAGCTTACACCTGAACCATTTTTTACTTCATGAAGAGGAACCCATACAGTATAAGTATCAGTTCCGTGACCATACCACTTATCACAGTGAAATGATGTTGCAAGAGCATCTATACCAACCAGTCTGGGAGTTGGTTGAATTTGAAATAATAATTGTTCCTTTTTAAAGGAATTAGCTAATTTTAAGAAGAAACTTTTATAAATGTCTTTGAAGGAGTCAGTCTGTAAAAAAGAGATAAAAGAAGAACGTAATTTTGAGAAATCATTATTTTTTTTTATCTCATTTCTATTTTCTAAACATTTCAGCAAAAGCCTAAAGTCTTCTTTCATTAGGTTATTAGAACTGATTTCGTAAGAAAGCATTTTATAAAAATCGTCGATAAATTCATCTGCATTAATATCTTTGATGAATAAATTTTTAAAGTTCAACTGTAATTCTCCAAAAAATTTGAATAAGTAAGTTCTATACCCTCTTGGAGATGAACAGATGATTTCCAACCAAGTTTTTTTATCTTTGTTATATCAAGAAGTTTTCTCGGAGTACCATCAGGCTTGGAAGAATCAAAAACTATTTTCCCCTTGAAGCCAACAACATTTGAAATAATCTTGGCTAAAGATTTTATGGAAATTTCTTTTCCCGAGCCTACGTTAATATGAGAACAGTTCAATGAAGTATTTTCCATATATTTTTTTTTGGGAATATTAAAAATATGAAGGCATGCATCTGCTAAATCTTCGACAAATAAAAATTCTCTTAATGCTTTGCCAGAACCCCACACTTGAAATGAATCAAAGTTTTTTACTTTTGCTTCATGCGCTTTTCTTATCAGCGCCGGAATAACATGACTTGACGAAAGATCATAATTATCTCCATATCCATATAAATTTGTCGGCATAATAGATCTAAAATCTGTTTTAAATTGTCGATTATATGCCTCACATAATTTTATACCTGCAATTTTTGCAATGGCATAAGCCTCATTGGTTTTTTCAAGATGGCCGCTAAGCAAGTTTTCTTCTTTAATAGGTTGAGGACAGTCCCTCGGATATATACAAGAACTTCCCAAGAATATAAGCCTCCTGCAGCCAATATCAAAAGCATTTTTAATGACATTAGTTTGGATGAGTAAGTTTTTTTCAAGGAAATCGGTTGGATAACTTTCGTTAGCGAGTATTCCTCCGACTTTTGCGGCTGAGAGAAATATACCTTCTGGCATATGCTCAAAAAAAAAGTCTTTCACTTCTTTTTGAGATTCTAAGTTTAAGGTTTTTTTATCAGCAACAAGGATTTTCACTGAGGGATAATTTTTTTCAATGTTTTTTTTGATTGCTGAACCTACCATTCCTTTGTGCCCTGCAATGAATACTGAGTTTATGTCAGAAGAATCCATCAACTCAAAAACCTTCTTTTTTTAGTATGACTTTTTTCTTTGCCTGATCCATGTCGTTTTGAACCATTTCTTCTACAAGTTGATCAAAAGAAATTTTTGGCTGCCAACCTAAATCATCTTTAGCTTTTGTAGAATCGCCTAATAATGAATCAACTTCAGTTGGTCTAAAATAATTTTTATCTATCTTAACAATTTCGCTACCTTCTTTTAAGATTTTACTTTCTTTGTTAAAAACTTTTTTTATATATCCAACTTCATTGATACCACTTCCTTTCCAAAAAATTTCAAAACCAATTAATTTTGAAGCCTTTTCAACAAAACTCCTTACAGAATGTTGTTCTCCAGTAGCAATGACATAATCTTTTGGTTTTTTTTGTTGAAGCATTAACCATTGCATTTCAACATAATCTTTTGCATGTCCCCAGTCTCTTAAAGAATCTAAATTGCCTAGATACAAACAATCTTCTAGCCCAAAGAAAATTCTTGAAAGTGCCCTAGTGATTTTTCTTGTTACAAAAGTTTCCCCTCTTCTTTTAGATTCATGATTAAATAATATTCCATTGCAAGCATATATGTCATAAGCTTCCCTGTAATTCACGGTCATCCAGTAAGCAAAAAGTTTTGCTACTCCATATGGGCTTCTGGGGTAAAAAGGGGTGCTCTCTTTTTGAGGAGACTCTTGAACTAAACCATACAACTCCGAAGTTGATGCTTGATAGAATCTTACTTTTTCATTTAATTTTAAAAATCTAATTGCTTCAAGAATCCTTAAGGTTCCAAGGGCATCAACTTCAGAAGTATATTCTGGATTTTTAAAAGAAGTAGCTACATGGGATTGTGCACCTAAATTGTAAATTTCATGTGGTTTTATATCTGAAATGATACCTGTAATACTTAGCGAATCTGTGAGATCTCCATCATGTAAAAAGAAATTTTTATCTGATGTATGAGGATCTTGATAAATATGATCTATTCTTTTAGTGTTGAAAGATGAAGATCTTCTTTTAATGCCATGAACTTGATAGCCTTTCTCTAAGAGAAACTCTGCTAAATATGACCCATCTTGGCCTGTTATGCCAGTGATTAAAGCTTTCTTTTTTTTTGTGCTTTTTATGCTCATCTAGATTTGATAATAACTTTTATACCATTCAACAAACTTAATAATACCTTCTTTGTAGTCTATTTTTGGTTTGTACCCAATATACTTTTCTAACTTCCTTGTATCAGAATGAGTATCAATAATTTCACCTAGAGAATAAGGTCTGTAAATTCTATTTGCCTTTTTATTGAGAACCTTTTCTAGATGCAAAATAAATTCATCCAGCTTGATAGGTTTACCATATCCAACATTAAATACTTTAAATGGCGCACTTGAAGATGAAGCACTAGGCTTCAAAGGATCCCAATTTTTATCTGGTTTAGGAATTTTATTTATAATTTTTTTTACTACATTTGAAACATCCGATATGTAGGTGAAATCTCTTTTATGATTTCCATTATTAAAAACCTCAATTGCCTTTCCTTCTAATATTCTTTTAGTAAACTTGAACAAAGCCATATCTGGTCTTCCCCAAGGGCCGTATACAGTAAAAAATCTTAAAACTGTTGTGGGAATTCTATAGAGATGACTGTATGAATGCGCCATAGTTTCACAATTTTTCTTAGTGGCTGCATAAAATTGTATTGGATGATCAGACAGCATATCTTCATTGTGTGGAATTTTAGTATTTGCGCCGTAAATGGAACTTGTTGAAGCAATAACCAAATGCTTGATACCAAAAGTTTTTGAAGCGTCTAAGATATTAAAGGTTCCTAAAGAATTAGAAATAAAATAATCTCTTGGGTGATCAAGAGAGTGCCTTATACCTGCTTGTGCTGCGAGATGCACTACCACATCGGGTTTGAATTTTTTAAATAACGAATTAATTTCTAAGTTATCTTCAATATTTAATTTTTTGAAAAAGAAACTATTGTTCTTTTTAAGGATTTTTAATCTATCTTTTTTTAAATTTACTTCGTAGTATGAATTTATATTATCAATTCCAAAAACTTTATTACCTCTTTTTATAAGATCATTTGCAACATGAAAACCTATAAAGCCTACCACTCCGGTAACTAAAATTTTCATTTCTCCTCATCTTTTATCTTTAAGTAAGGAAAGTTTTTTTTAATAATTAATTCCTTATTTAGTAAATTTAAAATGAGAAAAAAAATTATAGACATAGCAAAGGAAATTAAAAAAGTTGTAAAAAGAATTAGTCGTCTTTTAGGGCTTGATCTATTTTCTGGTAAGTAAGGAGGGTCTATTACTTTGAAAATATAATCTTCTTTTCCTTGGGCAATCATAATTGTTTTTGTTTGATCAGCGATCATCCTGTAGAAAATATTTTTTAAATCAGTAGAAGTTGTTTTGTTTAATTGAGATTTAAGATAGGTTATTGAGTTCTTAGCACTCTTAATATCTTTATTCTTAAGATTTTCATTAACTTTGAAAATTATATTCTCCAAGACTTCTTTTGAAGTTTTAGGTGATAAACTTCTGAAACTAAGCGTATAGAATTTTGTTTCTAAATCTTCATATACTTGGAAGTTGGTCTGAAAAGCCTCATACAACTCTAAATCACTTGGCCTACCATTTATACCACTAAAATTTGATATCCAATTAGAAGAAGATACATCATAGATACCTTCATCTAAAATAATTTTATTTTTCTTCTTATCCCATGATTTTGAAGCAAATAACAACTTATCAAGATCGTAATCATTTACAAAATTAATGATAAATTCTTTTGACTTTAGGGTTGCAATTGCTTCTTCAAGCCTTGATTGTGATGAAGAGCTAGGCAATTCTATTCCTCCAAGACTTGCTAAAGGTGCATATCTTTCAAAAGGTGATGAGCTAGAGGAATTAGACGACATAATCAATGCTTCAGAAAGATAAATATCTTTCATGAAAAAACTGTAAAGAATTGCAAAGAAAGAAACTACTAAAGAAAAAAATATTATTGAAAGTTTTTTCTTATACAAAATTGAAAAAACTATTAATGGATCCGTCGTATCTTTTTTTTCCATATCAATCTTATCTATCATTTGGTACCCGGGGCCGGACTTGAACCGGCACGAAGTTGCCTTCGAGGGATTTTAAGTCCCTTGTGTCTACCAATTCCACCACCCGGGCAAATCAGAAATTTAATCGTCATGGACTAAAGATCTTCCTTTTAATTCTTCCCAATCCTTCTCTGGTCTTAATGATAAATTAGTTTCCCAGGCACCAATTAAAACATTTGGAACGATATTTAAACTTTTAGAAAAATTAATCATGGCTTGGATGTCTTTAGGAAAACAGCTACCCCCAAATCCAAATTTTCCATCAGGGCCAGGCACTTGAGTATGAGAGCTCCCTACTCTACCGTCTCTTAGAAAGCCTTCAATTACATCATCCCAATTTGCATTAACTGCGTCAGAAATCAGTCTCATCTCATTAAGGAATGATACTTTCATAGCAAAATAATTATTACAAACATATTTTATAAGTTCTGCAGATTGAAAATTCGTTTCAATAATTGAGATGCTTGAGCCGAATCTATGTTTATAAAGTTTTGAAACTTTTTCAACATTTTCAGGCTTCCCCCCAAGAATGAATCTAGTTTGGCTTATGAAATCAAAGTTTGCAGATCTTTCAGTTAAAAACTCTGGGTTGAATACAATTTTCAAATTTTTGTATTTATTTTGAATCCTTTCTGAAGTGCCTGGAATTATAGTTGATCTGATTAAAATAATAGGCGATTTCGAATTAGTATTTTTTAAAGATTTATTTATTTCCTCTATACAATCTTCGAGTATTTTTAAATATATAGAGCCATCAGGATTAGAAGGTGTTGGCACAGATACAAATACATAATCGGTATCAAGGGCCTCTGCAAGAGTATTTAACGATTTATGTTTTTCTTTGTCGTGTACCCTGACATCAGCTTCGTACCCTACACTATTTGAAAAACCGTGAGCTACGGCAGAGCCAACAAATCCTTTCCCAATGATTCCAATTCTATACATTACATACTCTCAGATTATATTTAAAATATAAATTAAATACTTTGTAAATTAATTCTGAGCTTTTACCTTTTCCCGATCCACTTAAAACAACCAAGAATTCACTTATTTCATTATGATATTGTAAACTAATCTTTTGTTTTGGATTCACTATTTACCTTTTAATTAAATATGATTTCTCTTTTTCTTCAAAATCCATAAATCTGAATCCTTTTTTTAAAAAAATTCATCTGTATTAAGAATTACATTGAGATGGTCTCTTAATTTTTTGCAATCTCAAATAGTCTAAGATGTCCAATGTGAATTGGGTCAAATCCTCTACTGACTACTACTTTTTTCATAAACATCAAAATAATACCTTATTCTTGTGGAGGCTGAGGTCGGAATCGAACCGGCGTAGACGGATTTGCAGTCCGCTGCATAACCACTCTGCCACTCAGCCATAATAATATGTTTTAAATTAATATGTATATTTTTCATTCTTAAA
>MDSV01120031.1_pt1 | contig 25359 bp, 14 predicted proteins | sample 810851 | NCBI WGS metagenome assembly MDSV01 (sample SAMN05326640, study PRJNA326480) | marine metagenome | isolation source: seawater | place: Atlantic Ocean: North East | collected 2012
CGGAACGACGCCAGCGCGGCGTCTTTCTGCGCGCGGGTCATGCCCATGCGCGCGATGTTCTCGAAGTTCACGCCCGCGCCCGTCAGCCCGAGGTCGATCACGGAGAGGTGCGTGCGGAACCCGGAGTACACGATGCACTTGGGGGGCGCGGGCTTGTGCCGCGGCCGGACCCAGCGCCAAGTGATTTTTTCGTTTTCGTTAATCACTCGCCATTCCTCCGCGCGTTCCCGGGCTCGGTCCTCCGCGCCGGGCGCGGCGCCCAGGGCGCGCAGCCTGGTAATCAGGTGCTCCACCTTCGTGGACTCGCCCTGCGCCTCGAGCGCGTCCGTCATGCGCCAGGCGTGCTGCACGTAAGAGGGCTGGATCTCGATCAGGTCCTGCGGCACCGGCCGCCGCGGCGCCGGGTTATCTTCGCGCGGCGTGACGCCCTGCATGACGTACGCCGAGGCGCACACGGGGCACCGCGCCGGCGCCGACGCCATCTCGTCGCCGTCGTCGCGCAGGAAATCCGATCCGTCGTCCGTCACCCTTTTCGACGCGGCGTCACCGGCGGATGGGACGAATGCCACGCACGCCGAGCAAAGCAAATGCGCGCACGGCGTGAGCATGGGCATGAAGCTCTCGGCGCCGCAGCGTTTGCACTCGCCGCGGTGGTTGGCGAGCGGGTACCGCAGCGCCTCTGCTCTTCGCCTGGCGCTTTCCCTGGACAGACTCGGGTCGCGCTTCGCTAAGGAAACGGCGAGGTCGTCCACGGTCTCGTCAATCTCCGCCGCGAAGCACGTCACCGGGAACTCACCCGTCACGCACGCGGCTTCGCGCAGGTTGGTCACCGCCTCGGACGCCAGCCGCGCCTGCGCGTTGTTCAGGAGCGACTCGGCGTGGTTCGGGTCCGCCCAGTCCGCCAGCAACAACCCGCGGCGAAGAAACGCCACGAGCTCGTTGTACGCCAGGGCGTGTCGCTTCGTGAACGGCAAAAGGGTGACGCTCCGCCGCAGCGGCGGGAGCCGAATGTCGGATTTGAGCGTGCGGATCGCGACGCGACGCAGCAGCGACCCCAGGCGCGCCGCCGCCTCAGCACGCGCCGACTCGTCCTCCGCGGCGGTCTCGCCGAGCCGAGCGGCGAGACCGGCGCCGTCGAAATCGCCGCCTCGGCTTTCCGCGCCTTTCCCTTTCCCGTCTTTGTTTTTGGGGCGGACCTTCGTCCCTTTTCCGCTCGGCGCGTTGCGGTGGCGGGTCGTGCCGGCAACGGACCCGCTCCGTGATCCGCCTTTTCTGGATCTCGATCCGCCACCGAGCGACTTCTCGAGCGGCTTCTGGATCGCCGTCGTCCACGCCGTCTGCGAGACGCCGAAAGGGGCGTTCCCCAGAAACGCCAGCAGGGGCTGCAGGTGTCCCACGCCCGCGCCTCGCAGCGTCGCTGGCGTGGGCGTGCCCGTCATCACCCAGCGCGCGTGCGCTTTCAGAGCGCACGCCATCGACAGCTTGGCGGTGATGGCGGCGGCGCCGCCCATCTGGTGCCCCTCGTCGAGCACGACGCGCGCCCAGTGCACGCGGAGCAGCGGCGAGTCCAGCCGCGAGAACTCCGTACTCAGGCGGTTCGCGGGCATCAGCACGATGTCCCACCGGGACGCCAGCGCCGCGGGCGTCAAGCCCTCGAACGAAGGCAACGCGGCGTGCGCCGACTTGGCGCGCCGCGACGGGAAAAACGCCTTCGAGGCTTTCGGTTCGACGTCGTCGCCCTCGACGGCGCCGTCGCGCGCGGACGACGTCCGGGCGAGCTGTGAGCTCTCGTCGGGAGACACCCCGAAGAGCCACCGGGTCGGCGTCTCCGACGTCCCGTCGCCGCCAAAGTCGCCGTCGAAAAAAGCCCCGTCCCCGGCGCCGTCCGCGTCCGCGCCGCCGCCCACCACGCACACGCTCGGCCCGTCCCTCGCGCCGCCGGTCACGAAGTGGATCTGCTCCAGCCAGTGCGAGATGAGCACGGGGGGCAGCACGACCAGCGTCGCGCGGGACAGGTAGTTCCGCGCGTCCGCGCCGGCGGCCCCGTCGGGTCCCTCCCTGGCGAGCGAGCGCGCCTCGTCCAGGGACTCGACGTCGAACGCGCGGGCGAGCGCGTCGTCCGAGGCGGACGTCGCGGGCGGCGACGCGGACTCGGCGCCCGGCGACGCGTCCGGCGGGACCCAGGCCCAGTCCTTCGGCGTCGCGCGCGCGAGTTCCGCGGACGCCGGTCTTAGCCCGAGCTCGAACAACGCGCGCGCCGGTCTCGGGTCGTCCCCGAACCGCCACTTCGGCAAAAGCAGCGGGTCCGCGCGCGTGATCGGCGCTCCGCCTCCTCGGTTCATGAGGATGAACTCGACGACATCGTCCGCCGGGTCGAGCCCGACGGCGCGTCGCGCGGCGTCCATCGCGCGGCGGAAAAACGCCACGTTGCGCCGTGACGTCACGCCCTCGGAGAGGCGCCGACGCGACGTCGGCGCGTCGTTCAGTGACACGAACCCGAAAGGAGGATCGGTCGCGTCCGTCGCGTCCGTCGCGTCGGAAGGCGTCGGGTCAGGCTCGTCCGCGAACGACGTTTTCGGGGCGCCCAGCCCCGAAAACGTCGCCGCCGCCGCCGCGCTCGCCCTTCGCCGCTTCGCCTCGGCGCGCGAACCGCTCGTGAACTCGAACGCCGCGCGCTCCATCGCCGCGAAGTGGCCCGTGGGCGTGCTGGACCGCGACCGCTTACTCCGCCGCGCGGACGCGCTCGGACCGGCGACTCGAAACGCGCCGGCGGGAAACGCGTTCCCGCGTCCGTCGCGCGGCGGCGCCGGCGACGCGCTCGAATCGCCGACGCACCGCCGACTCGAGCCCGCGTCGTCGCCGTGCGCCGCGCCCGCCAGCCGCGGAGCGCCCGCGTAGTACCACCCGCCAGTCTCCGCGCACCGCCTGGCCCGGAAACCGGGGGGGGGCGCGGCGCGCGCGCCCCGCCGCGCCAGCACGAGCGCGAGCGCGGTGACTGTCTTCCCCAGGCCCGGCTCGTCGCACAGAAAACCGCCCGGCGCGTCCGCGAACGTCGGCGGCGCCACGGAGGACAGAGCGCCGCTCACGACGTCCACCCAGAATGGATGGCGCGTCGTCGTTTCCCGAGGAGGATGGCCTCCTTCTTTTTCCGTCGCGTCGCTCTCGTTCCGGCGGGTCGAATCGGGATCCGTCGCGCTCGTCTCGCGCGTCTCCTCGAGCTCGAACAGCGGACCGCGCCACCGCGGATCCATCCGCGCCCGCCGCGCATCGCGTTCCGGGCGCTCGCGCCGGCGCATCCACGCCAGGCCGGCTCTTTGGTGCGGGTGCAGCGTGATGGCCGGGTTCAAACCGGACGCGTGGGCGTCCATTCGGTCGCGCATGCCGCCGCACGTCGCCGCCAGGCACGCCGCGGCTTTGGCGTCCAGGAATGACGCGATCGCCGCGATGGCGTCCTCGCCCGCGTCGGCGGCGCACGGCCGGTTCGCGATCGCGGGCGCGATCGGGCGAGGCGACACGGCGGGAGGTTTCAAGTTATCGAGCGAGTGCGCGAGACTTCCCCGCTTGCCGCGAGACGAGAGGACGTGCGCCGCGCACCCGAGCACGCCGCAAAACCCGACTTGCCGGTTCTCGTCGCCCCGGAATCGCCGTCTCGTCTCCTCGTCGTCGTCGTCTCGCGGGACCTCGAAACCCGCGGCGTGGCCGAAGACGTCCGCCACGGCGACGCGGCCGCGCGCGTCTTTCGGCTCGAACTTCCCGCGGCGCCACAGCGCGCTCGGGGTGCACAGGGTCACGACGGCCACCGCGCGGTGGCGCGCGCGCGCCTCATCCGGCGCATCCGGCGAAGCGCGCACTTCGATCGCCCGCACGGCCCACTCGCGTATGTGTCGCAAGTGCTGCAGCACCGGCCCGCGGCACGCCCACTCCAGGCGCGTGCGTCCGTCCGGCGACCGCGTGACGACTCGCCCCGGCCGGAAACCCCTGCCCACCTTCGCGCCGGTGGGCAGGCGGCCGGGCGCGCGCGCGACCGCGGGGCCGTCCTCCAGCGACGCGCTGGTCCCGCGGGAAAAGGCACCTCCGCCGACGCCGTTCGCGCGGTCGCCCTCGAGAGGTTCCCACTCGTCCCCGGGGCGCACGGGCGACGCGTCCACGAGATGAACCTCGACCCGCAGGACCTCGGACATGGTGCTTCCCTCTCCTGGGGGAAGCCCGCACTGGCCCCCGGTCGTGCGCCCTGCGCCGCGACCAGATCTCTGATTCCGACGAAAACTCACCGAGCGTCGTTCTGTTGTTGCCGTCAAAAAAACTTCGCGAGCGCGACCTGGCGATGCACGTGACCGGATCGCGCCGAATCCCGCGCTCTCGCCGTCGAATGGGCCAGCCTGTACGGAAATCACTCCGACCGCTCGCAATACCGTTGTCCCGCGCGTCGCTGGGGTTGGACACACGCAGCCGCGGCGGCGGAGCAGCGCGGGACCGACACCTCGGGGACCGCCGGGCTTCTCTCGGGGATCGCTATGGGTGCGGGCGGCGAGGCGACGCGGCGATGGGTCTCGCGCCGCGCGGACGCGCGGGCGGAAGCGCCGCAGGAGGCTGGTCGGAAGTCCGATCTGCGGCGGGGAACGCGCGGCGCGTTCGCGCGCGGGCGGCGACAGACCTCGTACGAGAAACTCCACGAGCTCGCGGACTGGAAACGCATCGGGCTCCACGACAAGTACGCCGACGCCACGATGGTGCGTGACCCCCGAACACGGGCGCGGCGGGCGCGCGAGGCGACGACGCGCCACCGTCCGATCGGCGCTTCTTCCAGACTCGGCACGGCGGAAACCGTCGGACCCGCGAGCGTTTTCATCACGGATCGTTTTTCGCTCTCGCGTGTCTCGCGACGCAAACGCAACTGACGTCACACCCGCGCATCACACCCGCGTCGCACGAACGCTGGGGTCCAAACCCCGACGTCGCGTCGTTCGTTCGACTCCGATCGTAGTCCCGGCCCATGACCCGTGGGTGGCTGCACATAGGCATCGCCTTTTTCGCGACGTGCGCGGCGGCGTCCGAACGCGGTCGCGACGTGTTACGAATCAGGCACGACGCGTCGCTCCTGACGTTTTTCCTCGTCACGTTCGTCGCGCCGTACTGGGCGTCCACGCTCCTGCACTTCGTGCCGTGGAAGCGCCGCGTCGCGCATGACGTCGCGCTCGTGCTGGACTTCCTGGGCATCGCCGCCGGGTTCGCGGGCCAGACGGTGGCGTGGTGCGGCGACCGGTGGTGGGACGTTTTCGAGCGCGGGAAAAGGCCGAACCCCGACCGCGTCGCCGCCGTCGCCGGCGTCGCGGCGACTTGTTCGTTAGCGTACATCCTTGCGGTCGCGGTGGCGCGCCGGAACAAAACACCGGTGATGCTCCACATGCGCGCCGTGCGGTTTGGCATCACGGGGTTCAACATGGCGATGCTCGGTATCGTGGAGAGCCGCAACGTTTCTAGTCGCGCGCTGAACCTCGCGTTGCAGCTGCTCGGGAAGGGTTTCGTGCCCGGGTACTTCGTGCTGTGCGTCGCCGTAGACGCGACGCGGCGCGGCCCTCTGCCTCTGTGGCCCGGAGTGTGGTCCGCGCACGAAAACTGGCACGTCGTCATACTCATCCTGCACATCACGCAGTTCTACGCCATCTCCGTGAAAACGCACGGGGAGGGGTTCGCGTGGGAGTGGCCGCCGTAGAGACGCGGTCGGTAGTAGTCTTTCTATTTCACGATGATGGTGATGACTCAAAAAAATGACGATCTCGTCCGAACACCGCGACGCGTCTTCTGCGGTGCGCGTTCGAGGGACGCGCCATTCCCGCGCGCGCCGGAACGCCGCGCGAGGATGTTCGAGGCTGTGCTGAAGGAGCACGCGGCGAAACAGACCCGGCTCAAGGAGGATACAGGTACGAGCCCGCGCCGTGCCTGAACCACCCCGCGTCGAGCCCCTTCCCGCATCGCGCGTCCCCGCGGCCCCTCTCCGTGACTCGTCCCTGACCGTCCCCGCGTCCCTCCGCCCTGTAACGACAGGCGCGTCTCGCCGCGCCGCGGTCGCGGCGGTGAGCGGCTTGACCGAGTCCTTGATCGATACCGTGAACGGCGGCGTGGCGGACGTGTTCGAGGCGCAGAAGCAGATCGACGGGGAGGCGCGGGCGCTGTGCGCCAAGTCGCAAAAGTTCGCGCAGGTGACGGGCGAGTGGGTGCGCATCGTGGAGGGCTTCGACGAGCGCTTGCGCGGCATCGGGGACTTCGAGACGTGGATCAAGAAGATCGAGTTCGACCTGAACCACCTCGGGGGTGTGCTGGAGGACATCGCGAAGCGAGGCGAGGAGGAAGCGGAGGGAGAAGAGGAGGAAAAGCGCGAGGCGTAGAGCGACGTGATTGCGTCGAAAAACGCCCGTTTATTCGTCGTCTCACTCGGCGTCCCTCCGCGCCTTTCGTTCGGCGTCGCGCGCCTCGCGCGCGGCTTCCTCCTCCGCCCTCGCCTTGGCGTCCTCCTCCGCGTCCGGCAGCGCGTTGTACACGGGCAGGGCCACGGATTCGGTGGTTTTCAGGAATATGGACTGCACGTTGGCCCACTTGCGCGCCACCACAGCGTCGACGACGCCGTCGATGGCGGCCATCGCGTTGGCGACGATTTCCTTTTGCGAGTGCGCGGCGCGGCCGACTTTGACGGAGACGCACGTCCCCGCGCCTCGCCGCGCGTACGTCGCCGCGGCGGCTTTCCGCACCTGCGCGGGCCAGTCTTTCTTCGTGAGGTCCACCGGCACGGGCTGGCGCTTCTTCTTGAAGAACGTCTTGCCCAAGAGTTTCGGGAGCAAAGGCAGCACGCGCGCGTCGGCGAGGAACAAGTCGTAGGAATCGCACAGCTTCCTCTTCGCCTCGTGCGGCTTGTAGTTGTTGCGCAGCTTGCTGATGCCCAAAACCTTCGCCACGCCGCACTTCTCCATCTCCGCCACCTTCCGCTTCGCGTCCTTGTGCCCCTCGCCCTGGTGGTCCTTGACGATCAGGCACACCTCCGCGACGTCCAGGTTGAGCAGCGGGTGCGGCAACGGGATGGGCACCAGCTTGTTGCTCGCGCGCTGCGGCACGCGACGCGTGCTCACCATCACGCTGTAGGTCTCGGCGTCGTCGTCGTCGCCGTCGAAGAGCTTCGAGCCGCCCTCAGCCTTGACCTTCTCCGAGTGCTTGCGCAGCGCGGCGACCGCCTTGGTGACCTGCGCGGCGTCCACCTTGTTGCTCATCGCGGCGAACGTGTGCGTCCGGTGCGGCGGCGGAATGCGCGCTCGGAGCTTTCGGCGGCGGCGGTGCGAAAAGGCAGCCGCCGAGAACAGGGCGCGCGCTCGACGCGGACGATGCGCGAAAAAAAGTCGGTCGAGCAGGTCGTGCATCGGTCAACCGTCGGGTGTTTCACACGTCCGGTCGGTCAATCCGAGGGTCAAAAAAGCCACGACGTTCTTCACGCGACGACTTTCGTGATGAGACGAGAGCATGCATTTTTTTCGCAAAAAAAATCGAGACGCCTCTCGCGCGTCTTCGTTGGCCTCGCCGTCCTTCCCTTTCTTTCTATGCCCCCCCGAACACGTCCCCCGAACCGCTCTCGAGCTTGCAGAACAGCCGCGCGTCCAGCACCCTGTCGTGGGCGCGCAAGGCCTCGAACAGCGCGTGCAGCCGCGCGTCGACGTCCATCACCGCGGCTTCCGCGCCGGATTGCGAAAAACCGCCGTCGAACTCCGCCTCGGACAGCTCGGGCGTCTCAAGCACGATGGTGTACGTCATGAGGAACTCGCGCTTCGCCGAGCTCTCCCCCGCGTAGCCCACGATGGAGCACCCCTCGACGGCGGAGATGGCGGAAGAGATGTCGCGCAGCAGCCCGTCCTTGTCCACGCACCGCAGCGTCACGCGCGCGCCCGACACCGCGCGCGACAACGACGCGAAGCTCCCCGAGTGTGCCGCCGCGTCGCCGCGATGTTTCGCGGCGACGAGCTCGCGCGCCGCGAGCGAAACCTCCTCCGTCGCGTCCAGCGTGTCCTCGTCCGCGCGCCTCGCGGCGGCGGCGTCGTTGGGTTCCAACTTGGTTTCCACCTCGTCGTCCAGCGCGCCGTGCTCGGCGAGGAACTTCTTGATCTTCGCGCGCGCGGAGCGCGTGCGCGCGAAGGCGAGGAACCGGCGCTGCGCGGCGATTCTCTGTTTGCGCGCCGCGCCAGCCACCGCCGCCGCCGATGCCTCGCCCGCGCCGCCGAGCAGCTCGAGGTTGTGCGCGCTTTCGCCGCCGAGCGGAAGCGCGTCGTCGGTGACGACGGCGTTGCCGTCAGAGAACTCGAGCCCGTACGAAGAGAAGGCGCTCGAGTTCTCGTTCGATTCGTTTTTACCGCCGAGGCCCGCGCCGAGGCTCGACTCGACGACGGACCCTCGCTCGTTCGCGGAGGAGGCGGTGAAAATCTCCACGACGTCGGCGTTTTTCAGCGCGCGGTCAAACCCGCACGGCGCGCCGTTCACCGAGCACCGCACCGCGTCCAGACCGGCATCGGTGTAGAACGCGAAGTCCACCACCGTGGCGCCGTGAGGCAGGTTCATCACCCCCCCCGTTTTCGTGAACACGAACACGCGGCGGCCGAGCAAGTCGCCCGTCACGGTGTCCACGAATTCCTCCGCCGTGAGCACGCCCAGGAACTCCTCCTGCCACTCGCGGATGTTCGAGAGCCACGCGACTTGTCGCGCGTGCCCGCTGCGGATCAGCACCGAGTCCTCCGCGTCTGAGTTCGGCGCGAAAGTATCGAGGTCGTCGTCCGAGTCCGAGGCGTCCGAGGAGGCGAAGGGTGCCTCCGACGCCTTCAGGTCCGGAGAAGAGTCTTCGTCGTTCTCTTCGCGCCGCCGGCGCTTCGCCATCCGGCGCGCCGTGCGCCGCGCCGTCGCGCGCCACGCGGCTTTCACCTCGGGGTCCGCCGCGATGCCGCTCTCGGCCATGCGGTGCATCTCCCCCGTGCGGATCTGGAGCTCGATCGGGAACACGTCTCCCTTTCCGTTCATCGGCGCGTCGGCGTTTGCGTCGCCAAAGTCGCCGATGGGCAGCACCACCGTGTGCAGCGCGCGGTACCCATTGAGCTTGGGCGTGGCGATGTAGTCGTTCATGCGCCCCGGCACCGGGGGCCAGCGCTCGTGCACGAGCCCCAGCACGTGGTAGCACACGCGGCTGGATACGCCGTTGGCGCCCCCGTCCTTGACGTCCGCGTCGTCCAGCTCGAGCACCACGCGCAGCTGCGCCACCTCGCGCACCGAGCGCAGGCGAGCGGACAAAGTTTCTTCCTTCTCACCCTTCTGGCTCTTGCGATACACGCCGTACAGCTCCTTGGCCCTCGGGATCACCTCCACGCGCGCGCACGCGCCCGTTAAGAACGGGTCCGATTCGCACAGCGCCCTGAGCTCGTCCGCCGCGCGCCGCACCGTGGGCTCCTGGCGCTTCGAGAGCTCGTCGAACCAGCGGGCGGTTTCCGCGTGCGCCTCCGGCGACGACCAGCGGAACGCCAGGTCCTCGAGCTCGTTCTTCACCCGGTACATCCCGAGCAACTTCGCGAGCGGCGCGAACACCAAGAGCGTCTCGCGGCTGATCTTCACGCGCTTCTCCGGCTTGAGCGAGCCGAGCGTGCGCATGTTGTGCAGGCGGTCCGCGAGCTTCACGATGATCACCCGCACCTCCTGCGTCATCGCAAGGAACATCTCGCGCAGATCATCCGCCTGCACGTCGTTTTTGCTCGCCGCCGCGCTCGGCGCGGGATCCCGCGCGCCGGCGCTGGTGCTCTCGCCGTTCGCGGTCTTCTTGGACACGGAAGAGCTCACCTTGCTCACCTTGGTTTCACCCTCGACGATGCGGCGCACGGCTTTTCCGAAGCGGTCCTCGATGGATTCGAACGTCACGCGATCTGTGTCCTCGACGGTGTCGTGCAGGAGCCCCGCGATCACCGTCTCGTGGTCCATCTTCTGCTCCGCGAGTATGCCCGCCACCGCCACCGGGTGCGTGATGAACGGCTCGCCGGACTTGCGCCTCTGCCCATCGTGCGCGTCGTACGCCAACTGCACCGCCTGGTACACCTCCTCGAGCTCAAACTCCGAGAGGTAGCTCGACAACTCGGGCTCGACGGTGCGGTACAGCCAATCCGGAGTCACGTGCGACCAGTCGTCCTTGGTCGTGCCGCCGACGGGGGAGGACTCGACGCGGGAGGACTCCTTCTCCGTACCAGAGGACTCGCCGGAAGTCCCGGAATTCGCCGCGGCGACGACGCGGCGCCGGCCGGCAGTCGACCGGGCAGGGAGCCCGGTTCTCGAACGAGGCGCCCTGGACGACGGAGTGAAACGTCGCGGGGCGACGCTCGAACCCGGCGAAGCGCCGCGCGCGCTTGCGCTCGCGTGGCTCGCGCTTCGCTCATCCGATGAGGTCGTCCACGCGCTCGAGCGGGTGTGTCTGTTGGCGAACACCGCGTGACCCGCGCGCGCGAGCGCGGCGCCCGTCATCGTCGTCCACCCGCTCGCGACGCGCGGTTGCGGATTGTTGACAAGCTTATCTTGCCGGTGGCGCGAAACAATCCACGCGCAATTACTCGCTCCCCTCGTCCGATTCGGCCGATTGACGGACGCCCACCCGGGGTTCACGCGCGCACAAACCCGCAGTCCCCGCCCCGCACGGCGAGCGACCACGCGTTCGCGCGGTTTGCTGTGTGCCCCCCTCACGCGAGCGCGAACGCCCGTCGATCCGTCGATCGGGAAAACGCTGCACATTCTTTAACCTCGTTCGTTTCGTTCGATGGGTCACGTCTCATGAATACGGCATGACGATCAAATAACAAATATCGCCGGTGAACGACTCGGGTTCGCTTTTGATCTCACCCTGAGATCACCGATCAACCGTCCGACCCGTCGTTTGCTCCGACGAGTCTGTCCCGCCCGTTCTCACCCCGCGGCAATCACAGCGCTTCGCGCGGCGTCGAGCGCGACCCATCCACGTCCCGGCGCGTGAGAAGTGAGGCACGATGCAGTCGGGGGAGTCCATCTACAACCTGATCCCTCCCCCGGAGGTACAGCAGGCTCGGCCGCGGATGCACAAGAGCCAGCACCCCGGGACCGTGGACCCCGCCAAGTTCGGGCTCGGGCCCAGGCGCGCCACGGCGACGTTCGGGCGCGCGCCTGGGGACGTCAAGCCCGAGACGAGCAAGTTTCTGAAGAAGAACACAGGCGTGCTCAACGCCACGGCGAACATACGTGCGTCAACGCCCGAGCGTTTCTCTCGTTGGGACGCCTTCCGTGCCCCACACGAGCTCCGCGCCGCGATGAACGCCGCGCGCGATGTTCCAAAACCGGCCGCACCGCATTCGGGCTCGTCGGCGTTTCCCTCGCGTCCGACGACGAACGCGTCGAGCGCGCGAACCACGCGCGGGTCCCGTCTCACTCACCGAACGCCGTCGTCGTCACCGACTCCGCTCGCCGTGTCTCGCGCGACACTCGTCCACGCGCGAGGTGGCTGACCCCCATCCACCCCCGACTGAACGCCGCTCGGAAATTCTCACGCTCGACTCGCGCTGGAAACTCCGGGATCGATTCTTTTCTTTTCCGCGACGCGACAGTGAGCGAATCGTTCGAGCGCCGCGCTCGCGTGACCACGAAGCCCCCCGTCCCGAAGGCCACCGAGCGCCCACTGATGGGCCTGACGTCCACGAAAAACTTCATCGCCGCGAACGCGATCGAGAACATCCTCGCCAAGCCCCCCGCGCGGCGCGCGGCGACGCCGGCGACCGCCAAGAAGGATTACGGCCGCGTCCCCGATTACCTGCGCACCATCAAGGCGCAGATCGCCGCGGAGAAGGCGCAGATGGAGGCGTACGAGCGCAAGCAGCAGGACTCAACGCGTGGCTCGGCGCGGCAGATGACTGAGGACGAGCGGGACGAGCTGCTCTACGAGCTCAAGATGAAATGGGCGAAACTCAACAAGGCGTACGGGGGGCTGTCTTTTTCGCTGGACGTGCCTTCGCATCAGCGGCGAAAGGAGTCACTTGAGAAGGAGATGACGCAGCTGGAGAAGGACATCAAAAGCCTGCAGGGGAAACAGGTGGTGGTCGTGGAGGAACACGCCAGCCACGGACGTGCCTAGCTTTTCACGATCGCGTCGCGTTCGCCGTCTCGCCGGAAGAGAAGAGACGCGCGCTCCGTAGCGTAAACTAACCACTTTTTTTGTGTTCGGAGAAACTGAGAAAAGTCGCCGCTCGAGAACGTCCTCTGCGTTTGACTTTCCCGCCTCGAGCGACACGCCCTCACGCGTCGCGAACGCGCCAGGACCGCCACTTGAGGCCGTGGCGACGCGCGCGTGCCATGTTGCGCGGCGCTCGACGCGCGACCGCGCTCGTCGCGTGTCTCGCCCTCTGGGTTTCCGGCGCGACCGCGGGAGGCTTCGGAGGCTTCCTTGACGACTCCGCCGGCGACGAGCGCGAGGCGAAGCGCGAAGACGCGCGCGCGCGGGTCGCGCGGGCGGCCGCCTCGGCCGAGGGAACGCCGCGGGGCGTGGACGAAGCGCTCATCGCCTGGCGCGTCGACGGCGGGGGCGAGCGATGGGTACGCGTCGTCCCGACCCAACCGTCTTCGTCGACCCGCGCCCCTTCGACACTCTCGGCGCCCGCCCCTCTCCCGCCGGAGCCCGGTTCCGGGACGCGAGCGGCGACGGACGCGCGCGCGCGCGCGTGCGCGACGCGCGAGTTGATGAGCGCGGAGGTGCGGTCGAAGGAGGCGAGGCGCGCGGAGGGAACCGCGGCGCGTCTGCGTTCGGCTCGTTCGCGCGCCTCGAGCCGAACGCTCGTCGAGACGAACGTCGACGCCGAGAGTCTCGACGTCTTCGCCGTGACCGTTCCCGTGATCTTCCACGTGATCCACGACGGCGCCGCGGGGCTCGTCTCCGAGTCGAGAATGCGCGCGCAGGTGGACGTGCTCACCTCGGCGTTCGGGGGAAACACGCGCACGTACGAGGACGAAGCGAACCCGCGCGCCGCCGACGTCGGCGTGACGTTCACGTTTCACTCGGCGACGTTTCACGACGTCTCGAGCGTGGCGAGCGGAGCCGCGCCGCGCGCCTGGTTCCGCGACGCGTGCGCGCCGGGCACGGCGGGCGAGCGCGAGATACGAGACGCTCTAGCCGTGAGCCCGGCGAGCTACCTGAACGTGTACCTGTGCGAGCCCCCTGACGGCGCCCTGGGGTGGATCGCGGCGTTTCCGGATGAGTTTCCGGAGTCGGACAAAACGCACGGCGTGTTTTTGTTGCACTCCACGCTGCCGGGCGGCGAAGCGTCGCCGTACCACCTGGGGGACACGGCGGTGCACGAGGTGGGCCACTACTTCGGCCTGTACCACACGTTCCAGGGGGGTTGCCACGACCTGTGGGACGCCGACGCCGGCGATGCGGTCTTCGACACGCCGCCGCACGCGCGCGCCAACCACGGCGCCTGCGAGGAGATGCTGGGGACGCAAGGTTCGGAAAGTTTTTTCGGAGCCCCGGACACGTGCACGCGCCCAGGCGAGAGCGACGCCACGTCCCCGCCGTACCACGGCCTGGACCCGGTCACGAACTTCATGAATTATGCCGTGGACAGCTGCATGAGCGAGTTCACGCCGGGGCAAGCCGCGCGCGTGCGCGAGACGGTGGAGCAGTTCAAACCGACGCTCTGCGCGAACATGCCGGGCGGGGCATGTCGTCGGCGTTCCGGCGAAGGCGAGGAAAGCGACGCCTCTCTCGTCGTCGTCATGAGCGGCCCTCCTTCGGACGCGAACGACGCCTTCGCGCCGCTCGCGCCGTCGCCGCCGCCCGCGCCGAACGCGCCGTCGACTTCGTGCGCGGACGCCGCGCGCGCGCGCTTTCTCTTCTCGCTCCGCGCGGATGATTTCCCCACGGAGATCGCCTGGTTTCTGACGCGCGAGGAGACGCTCGACGCCGAGTCGGGATTCTTGACGCCGGCGGCGGGCGACGCGGACGGCGACCCGGGGAGCGCGCGCGTCGTCGCGAGCGTCGCGTTCGGGTCCCTGCTCGAGCCCGGGGGCGAGTGGTCGTGGCGCCTGTGCCTGGAGGCGGGGCGGTACGCGCTTCGCCTCGAGGACGCCTGGGGCGACGGGCTGTGCTGCGAGTGGGGCGAGGGCAGGTGGGACGCGTGGGTGGACGACGTCTGGGTCGGAGGCGGGGACGGGAACTACGGCAAAGGCGTCACGAGCGCGTTCGACGCGCGCGTTCCGGAGGGAACCACGCGCGCGCCGCCGCCGCCGCCGCCGCCGCCGAACGCGCCGATCGCTCCGCCGCAAGTTACACCGATGCCGCCGCCGCCGCTCGCTCCGCCCGCGCCGCCGAACGCGCCCCCGCCGCCGCCCCGGCCGCCGCGCGCCACGCTCGGGGGGCTGCTGTTTCTCGGGGGGGGCTTTCTGGGGGGCGTCTCCGCGTAGTCCGTTCCCCTTTGATCGCGACGACGAGCGCGCGCTCCGTGAAACGTTCGCGCGTTACATAAAAGCGCGACTATTACGTACGAACGCGCGTCGCGAACGACGACGACGCGCCGCTACGACGCGAACAAGTCTCTGAACCCCCCCGTGAGCACGCCTTCCGCCCCCCCCGTGGCGCCGCCGCTGTCGTCGACGTCGAAGAGCAGTTCGAAGTCCTCGTGCGTGGAGCCCGAGCCGTCGCCCGCGCCGCGCTCGTGCTCGAACGCGAACGAGTCGCCCGCGGGAGCGCCGAAACCGCCGAAACCGCCCAAACCGCCGAAGCGCGTTTCGCCGTCCGCGTTCCCCGCGCCGCCGCCGCCGAAAGGCGCCTCGACCGAGACGCGAAAGGCGCCGCCTAACGGTTTCGAGAGAAGACTCGATTTGTGCGTCTGTTTCGCCTGTTTCTTCGCGACGGCGCCCGCCGCCGCCGTCGCGCCGCCGGCGACGGTTTTTTTCCCCTTCTTCGCCACCGCGCCCGCCGCGACGCCCGTCGCTGACTTCTCGCTCGCCTTCGAAGTCGCCTTCGAAGCCGCTCTGAAGTCGCCCTTTTCCTTTCCCCGCGTCCCACCCGTCGCGGTGGGCGCCTTTCTCAAGCTTCGCGCCTCGCGAGCGATCGCGGACAAGGGCACGTCGTCCATCTCTTCCAGGCCCATCAGCGACGCGACGCTTTTCGTCTTTCGCGCCTTTTGCGGGTCGAGTTGCGGGTCGAGTTGCGGGTTGAGCACGAACCGCACGCGCGGAGGTGCGGGCGGCGGTGCGTGATCGACACGCGCGTTGGGCTCGATCGGACGCGACAGTCGACCGACCGCCGACTGGCCCGTGTGCTTTCGCGGCGCCGGCGGGTCTTTCGACGGCGCCGCGAGAGACGCCGGGCGCCGCACCGCGAGTCTTCCCTTCCCGAGACACCGCTCGAGGTGGTGCGCGAACCTGGACGCGGCGACCGTCTGCGCGCAGACCGGACACTCCGCGGTCTCCTTGGCCGCGCCCGGCCCGCGCCCGTACAGGTCGCCGCCGGCGCGAGGTTCCTGTTTGACGGCGCCCGCGCTCGCGTCGGCGGGTTTCGACGCGAGCGCGGCGGAGGGATCGCGCGTTCGGAGCGCCTCCCCGAAAAACCCGCCCGCGCGCAGTCGCTCCGCCTCGGCTTCCTGCGCGGCGACCGCGTCTTCGTAGCCGGCGATGACGTCGTCCGCGGGAGGCACGCGCTGCGACACGCTGTCGATCGTGTCCAGCCCGGTGGCGATCGCGCGGTGGAGCTCCCCGGCGACGTCCGCGACCACCTCGTCCACGATCGAGGCGTACGCGCGCACCGTCAGCGCCGTGACGCTGTTTTGATTGTCGCACCCAGCCTTGAGTCGCAACACCGCGCGCAGGTGGCTCTGCAAACGCGCGTGCTCCGCGGCGTTCGCGGGGGGGGTCACCGACATCGCGGCCATCGCCACCACCTCCGGCGAAGACATGACACGCCCCGAGCCTCGACCCAAGCGCCACGCGCGCGCTCTCGGAGTGCGCAACTGGGAAGAGAGCGCTCGGACGAAATCGAAATCGGCGGGCGGGCGGAGAATCGACAGATCGTCTCCACTCGCGATTGCGTAAACGCGCCATCCGACACGCCGAGAGGGACACGCGCATCAGAGAACGAGTTCGGCGGTTGGGCTTTCCGTTACTCTCTCCGTAATATACTATACACCGCGCCGCGCCGCGCGCCGCCGGTCACGCCGGCGCCGCTCGCCTCTCCCCCCCCGCAGGCGACCCCGCGGACTTGGCCTCCTTCAGGAACGTCTGCAGCGCCGCGAGGCGCGAGTCGATGTCCGCGATCTCCGCCGACGCATCCGCCGGCGCGTTTTCCTTGGCCGAGGAAACGCGGGCGTCGGCGCCGGCTCGCGTCTTCGCGACCGCCGCGCCCTCCCCGGCGGCCACCTCCGTCAGGCGCCGCTGCACGTCCCGTAGGACGCGCCCGGGCGAGGAAGCGGCGTTCCCGCCGCGGCCCGCACCTCGCGGACGCGCGCGGGGTCCCCCGCCGACCGGCGCGGCGGCTCCCCTCGGCGAATCCCGAACGCCCCGCGACGAGACGGACGTCGACGAGCGCTCGGATGAGCGCGCGCGCACACCAGGCGCGCGCGGTCGCGGCGCGCCACCCCCCGGGCTGGCAGCGGCGCTCCCTCCCCGCGCGCGGGGGCTTGGGGACGCCGCGCGGCTCCCGTACGGCGAGCTCGCGCCGCTCGCCAAGCCGCGCGCGCTGTTCCGGAACCGCGCCTCCTCCCTGGCCCGCTTCTCCGCGACGTAGGCGGTGGGGTCGAAGCGCGGCGAGCGCGGCGTGCGGTCGCGCCCGCGCGAGGGCTCGCGGTCGCGCGCGGGCGACGGGGACCGGCCCCGCGTGGGCGTCCGGAACCCACCCGCCGCGCGCGCCAAACCGGAGGCGCCGTGCGAGGGCCCCTCGCGCCACGGCCGCGAGCGCTCCACGGACGACGCGCGGCTGGACGGGCGGCTGGCGGAGCGCGGGGGGGGGGCGTAGCCCCCGCCGGAGGCGCGCAGGCGCCTCTCCAAGCCGTCGCACTGCGTCTCGAGGTCCTTCACCTTGGTGCGCAGCTCGCGCTCGACGTCGCGGCGGCGCGCGATGTCCTCGCGCGCGTCGTCCAGCTCGCGCTGCTTCTTGGCCAGCACGCGGCGCTTGGACGACTCGGCGCCGGCGAGCGCAGTCTCCAGCCCCCGCCGCTCGCGCTCCGTGTCATCCAGCGCGCGCTTCGCGTCCACCGCGTCGCGCGTCAGCGCCTTCACCTCCGCCTGCAGGCGCTCCACTTGCGCGTACGCGGGGGGCAGAGTCGCGAGCACATCCGGGGGGTTCCCCCGCGCGTCGCCGCCAGCCACGAGCCGACGCTCGAGGTACTCCACCTTTTTCCGCAGCTCGGCGTTTTCCGCGCGCGCGTCGCCGTCGCCGGCGCGCGCCCCTTCCTCTTCGACGCCCGCCGCTTTCAGCCTCTGGTTCTCGCGCCTGAGCCTCTCCACCGTGGCCTGCAGCGCCTGCGGCGACGGGTCGTCCTCGAAGAGCAGGGGCAGGGGGTAGTGCGTCCGGTCGAACTCGTCCGCGCGCGTCAAGATGAGGTAGCGCTTCTGGGACGCGGGCGACGCGTCTCGCCGCGTCGCGGAGGCTGAGCAAAGCCCGTTCGCCTCGCCTCGCCCCGCGCTGCGCTCGCGTTTCAGCCGCTCGAGGTCGGCGTACGTCAAGAGGTCCACGAAGACCGACTCGGAGGCGTCCACGACCGCCGCGACGAGCATCTTCGCGAACACCGCGAACTTCTTAAACGAGCCCGTCTTCGCCGAGACCTCCTCCACGTATTTCCTGGAGAAATCGCCGCGCCAGCGCGCGCCGTCCGACTCGCGCTCGACCTGTCGCGCACGGCGAGGGTTTCGTGAAGGTGACGCGTTCGAGCGCGCCAGACGGGAAGCGGCGCGGAGGGAGAACGGGGAACGCGTCAGAAGCCCCTTCGCGAGACGGCGCGCGGAGCAATGCTTCTCCGCACCGGTTTTCCTCGACGCGCTCAACGATCACTAGCGCGCGTGGGACGTACCTCGACGCACAGCGCGTCGTTCCGCGAGCCGGTGACGGTGACCACGTGCGCCTCGTCGTGGAACGACAGGCGCGCCTGGGGAAGCGGGCGCGTTCGCGGAAGCGTCGGGACAGGGGCGGGAGGGTCAGACGTTCGCGCGAGCGATGTCGGTCGCGACGGTCGATTCGCCTCGGACGGCGCCCGGTGTTTGCTGAAGAACCGAGGCGGTGCCGAAGGCGCGGAGAGGGCGAGCGCGTACCGTCTCCGTGAACGCCGCGGCGTCATCGTCCGCCATCGCGGCGAATACACGAGCCCGTGACCGTGCGAAGCGAGCGCACGGACGCGCGGATCGTTGTGCGGCGTCGGGCGGGGCCGTCCTCGGGACGCCGGTCGTCGTCCGAGAATCCGCGGCGGGCGAAAAAAACGAGACGCGCGAAAACATAACGGTCGTTTCTCTTGTTTCTGATCTCGAATCGCGTCGCGCGCGTGCAGACTGCAGAGGTTTGGCGTCGTGAAAGAATGACGTCTTCGCGCCGCGCTTTCGGGACCTTTCGAGAGACCTTCGAGACGTTCCTCGTGACCGATCCCCCCCGGCGCCTCTCCCTGGACCCTATCAAGATGATCCTCATTCAGAGCGCCCGGCGGAGCATGTCCTTCAGCTCCTCGTCCGACAGCGCCACCGGGTTGCCCTTCATGCTGGAGCTCTCCTTGGACTTTTTCACGACGTCGTCGAAGTCGCCCTCGGTCAACCCGAAGGCGCCCAGCCCGGGCACGCCGCACTTCTCGACGAGCGCCGCGAGCGCGGCGACGCCCTGCTCGACCGTGGCGCTCGGGTCGCCCGTGACCGTCTTCGCGATCGTGGCGTACCTCTCGAGGTACTTCGTCGCGGACTCGGGGTCCTCTGCCGCGACCCGCCCGCGCAGCGCCTCGACGTTGATCGCGCAGCAGTGCGGCAGCAGCGCCGCGCAGATGGCGCCGTGCGGCGCGTGAAGCAGACCGCCCAGCGTCCCCGAGAAGCCGTGCACCGCGCCCAGCTTGGCGTTCGCCAGAGCGAGCCCGCCGTAGTAGCTGCACAGGCACATGTCCTCTCTGGCGCGCAGGTTCGCGGCGCCGTTTTCGTACGCCTCCACCAGGCTCCGCGCGCCCGCCTCGACGCCCGCCAGCGCGAGCGCGTCCACGAGCGGGTTCGCCGCGTTGCTGACGTACGGCTCGAGGCACTGCGTGAGCGCATCGAGGCCCGTGTGCGCGGTGACTTGCTTGGGCAGCAGCAGGGTGAGCTCCGGGTCGATCACCGCGACGTCGGGGAGCATGTACGGGTGCCGCATGGACACCTTGCGGTCGCCCGCCTCCAGCACGGAGTTCTTCGTCACCTCCGCGCCCGGGCCGGCGGTGGTGGGCACCGCCACGAACGGCGCGCACCGCGCCGTCAAAGGGCGCGCGCGGCCGACCACCTCAAGGAAGTCGTACAGGTCCGGGTTCGGCCCGCCGTTCGTGAGCACCGCCGCGACGCACTTGCCGGTGTCCACGGGCGTGCCTCCGCCGATGGCCACCACCGCGCCGCACGCGTGCGTCTTGGCGAGCGCGATGGCCGCCTCCGCGGAGCCGACGGTGGGCTCGCCGCCGACGCAGTGGTACGTCACGGAGTCCACGCCCGCCTCTTTCAGGCGCGCCGCGAGCGGCGCGGAGAACCGGTCGGAGGCGCCCGAGACGATCAGCACGGGTGCGTCCGCGCAGCCCTCCAGCTCGGTGAGCTCCTTGACCAGCGCCGGGACGCGCGCGGCGGTGCCGCAGCCGAACACCACGCGCGAGGCGGTGGCGAACTCGAAGGGCGCCACCGCGGGGGAGGACATCGCGTCGGCGGAGGCGGAGGCTGTGGAGGCCGAGCGCGTCCTGAGGTGCGCTGCGGCGCGCGAGGGTTTCGAGGCGGAGAAGACGCGGGGGCGCGAGACGGCGGTCGCGGGAACGCGGACGCGGGCGGCGGACATGCTCGCAGGGCGCGCGGCGCGTCGATCGATGGCTCGGCTTTATCCACGTTTTTTTCTTTTTTCGCGACAAGTCATCAGCGACGAACATTCGGTTGGTCCGTCAGCGTATTGTACCCGACACCGCGAAAATCGCCCCCTCCCGATCCGACGGGCGCCACACCGTCTCGAGCGTCGCGATGCGCGATGGCCCCGCGCGAGGCGGCACCCGCGGCGGAAGGGATCAGTTCAACTGGGACGACGTGAAATCGGACAAGGACCGCGAGTATTACCTCGGGCACTCCGTGAAGGCGTCCGTGGGGCGATGGCAGAAAGGCAAGGACCTGCTGTGGTACACGCGCGGGAAGGAGGGCGAGGACGCCGCGGCGGCGGCGCGCGCTGAGATCGCCGCCGTCAAGGCGGCGGAGGAGCGCGCGATGGCGGAGGCGCTGGGTCTCGAGCCCAAGGCGGAGGAGACCAAAACGGGTCTCAACGCGAGGGAGATGGACACGCTCTTGCGGAAGAGAGGGCGAGGCGACGAAGACGACGGCGCTCGGATTCGCGGCGTCGGCGTCCCCGGGACCTCGGGCGGCGGCGGCGTCGAGCGGGAGGTCATGGCCGGCGTCGGGATCGACGCCGGTCGCGAACCGGGAGGCGCCGATGTTAGGTCGCTGTCCCAGCGCGACGCCGAGCGCCTCATCGACAAGGCGCGCAGACGACAAAAGAAAGACGCGAAGAAGGAAGCCAAGCGTTTGAAGCGAGACGCGAAGAAGGCGCGGAAGGAAGCGCGGCGACGACGGCGGGACGAAGAACGCCGTCGCGCCCCCGGAAGGAAGCCGAGCGACGATCGAGGTCGCGGACGTGATCGGTCGCGGTCGCGATCACGCGACTCGCGCGACTCGCGCGACTCGCGGTCGCGCGACTCGCGGTCGTCGGACTCGGACTCGGACTCGCGTTCGCGTTCGCGTTCGCATTCGCGGCGACGCGGGTGAGCGCGACGCGTAGCGAACGTCTCAGCGAAAAAAAACAATGCGCCGCGCGACGACAAAAGACGCGACGCGCGTTCGCGGACCATGTTCGCGCGTGACGAACATCGGGTCACGAATGAAACGCGTTTTAAGGTCAATGCGTCTTCTGTCACACGCGTTCGCTCTGTCGTGATATCACTCCGCCACGCGCCCCCGCCGGTCCCCCAGGTCGCTCTCCTCGCACTCGTCCACGTCCAAGCCCGTCCGCAGGTAAAACGGCGAAAACGCGCGCGGCGGCGGCGGCGGCGCTTTTTCGTCCGTCGCGGAGTCGCCTTCGTTCGCGGCGGCTTCCGTCGCCGCCTCGAACGCCTCCCTCGCGGCGCGTTCCTCCTCCCACACCTCGCGCTCCCGCGCGGTCAGGCTCTCGCACCGGCTTTCCAGCGTCGGCGTCGCCCTCGCGTCCCCGACGCACAGCCGGCTGGACGCGCGGAGCTGGTCTTCGGTCAACGCCAGGCTCTCGGCAGCGTCGTCGTACGTGTCGAGCAGAGATCTCGAGCGGACGCGGGCTTTACCCCGCTCGATCCATCCGCGTCTCGCTCTTTTGTTCTTTCCGCGCGCCGGGGACGACAGAGACGACGGCGAGGACAGAGACGCCCGCTCGCCAGTCTCCGCCTCGTACACGTCCCGAACGAACGCCGCCACCTCGCCGGGCCACCGCGCCTCGCGCTCCTCGCGCGTGTCGACGACGCCGAAACGCGCGCCGAGCGCCTCCGCGACTAAACGCCCGTTCTCCACCGGGTGCGCGGGCTCGTCCGCGTAGTCCGCCAACACGATCGTCGGGGGGAACCACGGCTTCAAGTCGCGCAACGTCTCCAGCGAGGGCAAGTCGCTCTTCTTCGCCGCGAGGTACTTGGCGAACGGCACGCAGCCGTACCCGACGGAGCAATCCTCGAAATCCGCGCGCGTCCACGGATCCGTCGCGTTCGCCGCATCCCCGAACGTGTTCGCGATCCTCTCCCGCATCTCGTCGTACCGCTCCGCGCGCTCAGCGCCCATCGACGGCACGAGCGTCAAGACGAGCCCGCGGAGACGACCGGAGGCGTCCGCGGCTTCGTCGGCGGCTTCGTCGGCGCCGAGCTCGGCGTCGCGCCTCTCCTCCGCCTGCCGCACGCCCGCCCAGAGCGCCGCCGCCGTGCTCTGGCTCTCGCCGACGGCGACGAAGGCTTCGTACCCGGCAGCGTCCGCGACCGCCGCGAAGTCGCCCGCCTGCGCCTCGAACCCCACGCGCGCCGCGAGCGCGTCCTCCAGCGCCGTCGGCGAATCCCGCGCCGCCGCGGACTCGGCGATGCCCTCCAGCCACGCGTCGGCGCCAGCGAGCAGTTTCGAGTCCGCTCGACCGGACGCGCGCGCGCCGAACACGGCGGTGGGGATGTTCGCGGGGACGTCCGCGAACAGCCACGCCATCGCGCGCATGTCGCAGTGCAGACCGTGGCCCGACACGGCGCCCAACGCGAACGCGCGCCTCTCTTTTCCTCTCCGCCCGCCCTCGCTCACCGGTTGCCACGGGAGCGTGAGCGGTCGATCGAGCCCTTCCACGCGCACCTCCGCCCTCAACTCGGGGGCGTCGTCGAACACGCCGACGGCGAAAACGTCGTCGTCGTCATTCCCCGCGGACGCGAGCGCGCGCGTCACCGCGCGCGTCGTGCCCGTGAGCGCCGCGACGACCGCGAGCGCGCCGAGCGCGCCCACCGAGGCGAGGCCGGAGACCGAACGCCGCCTGGACGACGCACCGCGGCGCGGGGCCGCCGAGTCCGGCTCGATGAGCGGCGTGCGCTCGTGCGTCGTCATCGCGCCGCCCGCGAGGCTTCGCTCCTCCTCGCACACGCCTCGACGCGCTCCGATGGGGAGCGGAGGCGGGTCGCGCGCGTCCAACAAGACAGGACCGATGAAACACCCAAACCAAGACGACGATTTGCCGCGTGCGACAGTTTGCGGAAATTCGACACCGACGTTCGCGGTTGTCAGAAAACGCCTCCGCCGTGCCGAATCGAGATCCTCCAGTCCGTTTTCGCGGCACGACAAGCTCCACGCGCTGCTGACGCAACGCCTCGTGGTGCGCGAGGGTCTAAGGCACAGGCGCGCTCCCCAGACCTAAAAAGGTGCGCGCGTGGCGCGTCGACGGGACCGCGAGCATCCGGGTGGTGTGTCATTCGCACCGCGCGTGTCCCGGATCGGGTGCGGTAGGCGTCGGTCGCGCGAACCGCGCGTCGAGGTGAGCTGGCAGCGCGCGGCCGCGGCATCTTATTCTTTTCGGGTTCTCGCGCTCCGCGCGGAGGGCGAACGCGATGCCGGGCCCGCACCACCGCCGTCGCGAGTACGCCGGCCCCGGCGCGGTCGCCGAGACGCTTTTGAACCCCGCGTGGTCGCACCTCGAGCCCCCCTCCCCCGCGTCCAAGCGGAGCGGCCTGACGTCCTCGGACGACGCGCCGAGGTACCGGCGGGGCAGTAAACGGCGCCCGAAGCCCCCGAAGACGCCGCCCGGCTTGTTGCGCCCGCTGCACGACGCCGTGGCGCTGGCGCAATTCACGGGCAAAGGCCTGGGTTACGCCGCCGTGGACGAGATACCCGCGACGACGCTGCTGTTCCAAGAGCGCCCGCTCAAGATCGCGGGCGCGTTCGCCGACGCCGAGCAGGCGCGGCGCGCGCTGGCCAAGGCGATGGCGTCGGATGCGCGCGTCGCGCGCCTCGGCGGCGGGAGTCGCCTCTCTTTCGGGAAAGGCGAACCTCCCACGAACGGGAGCGCCGCGAACGGCGCTCGCGCGTCGCCGACGCGCGCGCCGCGACACGCGAGCGCGTCGCCGTTCGAGCCGAGCCCGTTCCAGGACGAGGGCATCGACGACGACGCGTGGAACGACGCGCTCGGGCGCGCGCGCCGCGACGCGTACGTCCGGCGCGCCAAAAAAGGAGAGATGGAAACGATCGACGCGAGTTTCAAACCGGAGCTCGAATCGGAGGACGCGACGTTTTACGTCGCGCACATCTTCGCGCATGTCTCGGTGTGTAACCACTCGTGCCGCCCCAACGCGGCGGTGAGCGTCGGCGACGCCGTCACCACCGTGTACTCGCTGCGCGCCATCGCTCCGGGCGAGGAGATCTGCGTGTCGTACGCGAGCGCGCTCCTGTGGCTCCCCGTGCACGCGCGCCGCGCGCAGCTCGCCAAGCACTGGGGCTTCCTGTGCAAGTGCCCGCGGTGCGACGAGGAGCTTGCGCGCGCCGCAGCCGAGCGCGACCGCGGCGCGGGCGCGGGACGCGCGCAGGCGTCGCGCTTCGGCGCGCAGCGCGCGGGCGGCGTCGACAGCCGCGCGTCGCGCGAGGCAGAGCGGGACGCGGGCTTCCGCGCCTGGGAGTACGGCGAGACGGGGTTCGAGAACCAGTTCGACGACGAGGGCAGGCTGCGATCGACGGGGGGCGAGAGTGACGAGCTCGAGAACGGACGTTCGCGATCCGAGCCCGACGGTCGCGCTCGCGCGGGACGCGAGCGCGACAGCGCGTCTTCGAGCGACTCGGACTCGAGCGACTCGAGCGTCTCGAGCGACTCGTCCGACTCAGACTCGTCCGGCGCGAACCTCGGTTCGACCGGGCGCAGCGTCGGGTCGACCGGCTCGTGGAGACACGGGCGACGCGGCAAAAACGGGAGGGAACGGGGCGGCGCCGTCGTGGGCGCCGCGCGCCTGTACAACAAGCTCTCGCGCGCCGGGATCGGGCCGGACCACTGGCAGATGCACGCGACGCGCGAAGCTTTGGTGTCCCAGCTTCTGTCCGCGGAGGGGCGGAAGGACTTCGACCTGGACCTGCTGCTGGAGCACGCGAACTGCGCGGCGAGGCTGGCGCCCAACCACCCGCACTTCGTGCGGCTGGTGACCCTGGTCGAGGAGGTGTTCAAGTCGAACCGTGACGTCATCGTCGCCGAGCAGTTTTGGGTGTGGACCATCGAGCTCCTGCGCGAAGCCGTGCACCCCGACGTGCTCTTCTGGAACACGGAGTTCAAGGGCATGCCCGGGGACAGGGCGGTTGGGGAAGAAGCGAGTCCCGCGAGATGAAGTCATAGGCGCGCGCGTTATGTCACGACTCTTTCGTGAAAGAAGCCCGAACGTGTGACCGATCGCTCCTCGGGGCGGCGACGAACCGCCGACCGCGCCGTGTTCAGAGAGCCGTTTGTTTTTGACTTTTTCTCGGAGGGGTGGTGATTATTTATCACCATTGGTTGTTTGTGGGTTTTGGTTGAGCGTCTCTCTCGGCGTTCGGGGGGCTGTTTAGCCGCCGAAGCCGTAGAGGGTGCGGCCCTGGCGCTTGAGCGCGTAGACGACGTCC
>MDSV01022290.1_pt1 | contig 25358 bp, 29 predicted proteins | sample 810851 | NCBI WGS metagenome assembly MDSV01 (sample SAMN05326640, study PRJNA326480) | marine metagenome | isolation source: seawater | place: Atlantic Ocean: North East | collected 2012
TAATAAAAAAAAAACTTAAAATTTCTTTTGCTGAATCTTGCACTGGAGGTTTGCTTTCAAGTGCAATAACTTCGATTGGTGGTTCTTCCAAAATTTTTAGCCTTGGACTAGTCACTTATTCAAACCAATCAAAAATAAAAATTTTAAAAGTTCCAAGAAAGACAATAATTAGTCATGGTGCAGTTAGCTATGAAACTTGTTTATCAATGGTAAAAAATTTAAATAAAATTGCTAAAACTAATATTTCTGTCTCAATAACAGGAATTGCTGGTCCTAAAGGTGGAACTAAAAAAAAACCAGTAGGTTTAGTCTACATAGGTATTACAAGAGGTAATAAAGTACTAGTTAAAAGGTACTTATTTAAAAACAAAAAAAGATCAATATTTCAAAGAATTACAGTGGGTAAAGCTTTAAAGCTAATTTTAAGTTTTGCTAAATAATTTTTCTGCTCTTTTTTGAAAAGCATCTGCAATTTTATCTATACCAAATTGGAAAGATTTTGTCATAACTATATTTAAAAAATCATTTTTTAATTCAAAATCAATCTCAAATGAAACTTCAGTAATTTTATTTTCTTGTTTAAAATACCATTTATTTTCTAAATGTTTAAGAGGACCATCTAGATTTGTTACGTAGATAAAATCATCTTTTTTATTAAATTTAACGTCACTTTTATAAGTATCTTTAAAAGGACCTTTTCCAATAGTTAAATCAGCTACTATTAATAATAGATCATCTTTTTCTTTTCTTTCATAAACCTTGGCGTCTAAACAAAAAGGAATAAATGTTGGATATTTTTCTATATCAAGAACTAAATCAATTAATTGTTCTTTATTGCAATTAATTGATCTTTTAACTGATGCTTTAGGCATTATTACGATTTATTCTTTGTTTTTTTAGTTTCGCAAAGTCTTCATCGGCATGGTAAGAAGACCTTGTTAATGGTGATGATGAAACCAATAAGAAACCCTTTGATTTAGCAATATTTTCTAATTCCTTAAATTCTTCCGGTCTATAATACCTATCTAAGGGGTGATGTTGATGAGATGGTTGTAAATACTGACCTATAGTTAAAAAGTCTACATCTGCTGATTTCAAATCATCCATGACTTGTAATATTTCATCTTTATTTTCTCCTAAACCAACCATTAATCCAGATTTTGTAAAAATATTTCTATCTAATGTTTTAGCGTTTTTTAAAAGTTCAAGTGAAGCAAAATATCTAGAACCAGGTCTGACCTTCCTGTACAAACTAGGAACGGTTTCAATATTATGATTAAAAACATCTGGCTTCGCTGTTATAACTTTTTTATAAGAATCTCCTTTTCTTAAAAAATCTGGAGTTAATACTTCTATTGTAGTATTAGGATTATTTTTTTTAGTTTCTATAATAACATCATGGAAATGATTTGCTCCACCATCACTAAGATCATCTCTATCAACAGAAGTTATTACTGCATGTTTTAAATTTAACTTTTTAATAGCAGATGATATTTTTTGTGGTTCAAGTCGATCAAGAGGTTTTGGCTTTCCTGTTATAACATCACAAAAAGCACAAGCTCTTGTGCATGTATCACCCATAATTAGAAAAGTTGCATGTTTTTTACTCCAACATTCGGTTATATTTGGACAATTAGCTTCTTGGCAAACTGTTTTAAGTTTATATTGATTTACTATAGTTTTAGTTAAAAAAAACTCTTGGCTATTCGTGAGTTTAGATCTAATCCAATGAGGTTTTTTTTTAATTGGATTAATTGGTTTATTAATTTTTTCTGGATGTCTAATTGCCATTAATAATTATATAAGTGCTTTCATTTTTTTTTCCAAAAAAAAATTTGCTTCTAATAAGAGTTTCGATGTAATCAAGATCTAAATTTGTAGTTAATAAAGAATTTTTAAATTCAAGATCGTTAATATTATCAATATAACTAATCTCATCTTTCTGAAGATTTTTTAAAATCTTTTTCTTCTCTATATAAGAAAATAAACCTCTTTCACCATCCAAAAGGTTAAAAATAAAATAAAGTATTAAAAAAGTAGATATTAATAAAAAATAATTTTTTTTAATTATATTAAACATTATTAAAGACTATTCATTTTTGCCTTTTTTCCAAGTTCTTCTTCAATTCTTAGTAAACGGTTATATTTGGCAACTCTTTCTGATCTAGCTAAAGATCCAGTTTTAATTTGAGATGAATTAGTCATTACTGCTAAATCGGCTATAAAAGTATCTTCTGAATCACCAGATCTGTGGGAAATTATTGTTTTAAAGTTACTTTTTTGAGCCAAATCAATAACTTTAAGAGTTTCCGTTAAAGTACCTATTTGATTAACTTTAACTAAAATTGAATTAGCAGATTTATTATCTATACCCTTCGTTAATCTCTTTTCATTAGTAACAAATAAATCGTCACCTACAATTTGAACATTTTTTCCAATAGCAGTAGTCAATTTAGACCAAGAGGTCCAATCATCTTCAGCAAAAGGATCTTCTATTGATTTAATTGGATATTTTGAAACTATATCTTGATAATATTTTATAACATCGTCAACTTTTTCGTAAGAGTTTGTTTTGACTGAATATTCACCATTTTTATCAATAAGTTCATTTGCAGCAACATCTAAACAAATAGAAACATCTAAGCCGGGTTTTAATTTAGAACTTTCAATAGCGTCTACAATTAAATTTAAAGCTTCATCATTAGAATTTAATGATGGTGCAAAACCACCTTCATCACCAACATTTGTTAGTAATTTTTTTGATTTTAAAATTTTTTTTAAATTTTGAATTACTAAAAAACATTTTTCAATAGCATCCATAAAATTTTTGGCAGAGTCAGGCCTAATCATGAATTCTTGGATATTCAAATTATTATCTGCATGTGCACCTCCGTTAATAATGTTCATTAAAGGATAAGGTAAAGAGTAAACATTTTTTGAATTAGCGTAATTCTCTTTATTCAATATAATAGAGGCTTTTCTAACGGCTAAAGAAACTGCCAACAATGAGTTAGCTCCTAATTTTTTTTTATTCTCTGTACCATCAAGATTTAATAAAATTTCATCAATATTTTTCTGATCGTTTGGATCTTGATTAATAATTTTTTGAGAAATTATAGTATTAATATTTTTAACGGATTTAAGAACACTTTTTCCTAAAAAGTAATTTTTATCACCATCTCTTAACTCATGTGCTTCAAACGCTCCAGTGGATGCACCAGAAGGAACTATGGATAAAGTTTTGATATTATTATCTAATATAACTTCCGCCTCAACAGTTGGGTTTCCCCTGCTGTCAAAAACTTGCCTAGCATGAACTTTTTTAATTTTACTCACTAATTTTTTACAACACTATCTATTTCCATTAGTTGCTTTAATAAACTTTCAAGGCTTGATAATGGAATCATATTCGGGCCATCTGATGGCGCTTTGTCAGGATCTTGGTGAGTTTCCATAAAAATACCTGCCACACCAACTGCCACTGCAGCACGAGATAAATGCTCAACAAATTCTCTTTGTCCACCACTTGAATCTCCTTGTCCACCTGGTTGTTGTACTGAATGCGTGGCATCAAAAATAACTGGATATCCATTTTTTGCCATAATAGGTAAAGATCTCATGTCTGAAACTAAAGTATTGTAACCAAAACTGGCACCTCTTTCAGTAACTAAAATATTATTATTTCCTGAATCAGATATTTTTTTTGTAACGTTAGACATATCCCAAGGTGCGAGAAACTGACCTTTTTTTACGTTAATAATTTTTTTGGTTTTAGCAGCAGCTACTAATAAATCAGTCTGTCGACAAAGAAAAGCTGGGATTTGCAGAATATCTACATGTTTAGATACGATCGAGCATTGTTCAGCATTATGTATATCTGTCAATATTGGTACATTTAATTCTTTTTTAATCTTGTCAAATATAGGCAATGCTTGTTCTAAACCAATACCTCTTTTGCCCTTTAAACTAGTTCTGTTTGCTTTATCAAATGATGTTTTGTAAATAAAACCTATACCTAACTTACTCGTTATCTCTTTAATTTTGCCAGACATGTCTAAAGCATGCTGTTCTGTTTCAAGTTGGCATGGTCCAGCAATCAAACAAATTCTATTATTATTTGATATTTCAACTGATCCACATTTTACTTTTAAAGTTTTCATTTATTATGATTTTTTGCAGCTTTTATAAATGATGAGAATAATGGATGTGGTGTCAAAGGTCTAGATTTAAATTCTGGATGAAATTGTACACCAATAAACCAGGGATGATTTTTTAGTTCTATAATTTCAGGTAATTTTTTATCTGGTGAATTACCTGAAAATATCAATCCCTTTTTTTCAAATTGATTTTTGTAGTTAATATTCACTTCATACCTATGTCTATGTCTTTCTTTAATAATTGAAGATTTATAAATGTTTTTAATAAGAGAATTATTAACTAATTCAGCATCATAGGACCCTAGTCTCATGGTGCCACCTAAATCTTTATCTGTACCTTTTATAGTTCTTCCATCTTTCTTCCATTCATTTATCAAACCTATGACTGGTGTACAATTAGGGTTTAACTCAGTAGAAGATGCTTTTTTAATTTTCAAAACGTTTCTTGCAAATTCAATTATTGCCATTTGCATTCCATAACAAATACCTAAAAATGGTATTTTTTTAGCTCTTGCATATTTGATTGCTTCAATCTTTCCTTCCGTACCTCTTTTTCCAAAACCTCCAGGGATAAGTATACCTGAGACATTTTTTAACTTATTTCTAATATCTGAAGGTTTTAAATTATCCGATTCAATTCTTACTAAATTAACTTTTAAATCATTTTTAATTCCTCCATGAACAAGAGCTTCATCTAAAGATTTGTAAGCATCTTTAAGATTTACATATTTACCTATTATTGCAATATTTACATATTTCTTTTGATTAAGAACAACTTTAGTAATTTTTTTCCAAGGATTTAAATTAACATTTTTTTTTGATTTAATTTTAAAATAATTAAGAACTTGCTTATCCAGATTTTCACGATTGAAGCTAATAGGAGCTTCATAAATAGTTTTTACATCAATTGTCTGTATTACATTTTTTATATTAACATTGCAAAATAGAGAAATTTTTTTCTTTTGATCTATAGGTATACTTCTTTCACATCTGCAAATAATAATATCCGGCTGTATACCAATACTTCTCAATTCTTTTACAGAATGTTGTGTTGGTTTTGTTTTTATTTCATCAGAAGCCTTCATGTATGGAACTAAAGTTAAATGTATAAACAAAGTATTTTTTTTACCTACATCGTTTGAGAATTGCCTTATAGCTTCTACAAATGGTAAGCTCTCTATATCACCTACTGTTCCTCCAATTTCACAAATTACAAAGTCTTCATTTTTTATATCGTTTTTAATAAATTCTTTTATACGATCTGTTACATGTGGAATAACTTGAACTGTTTTACCTAAGTATTTTCCTTTTCTTTCTTTTTTTAAAACATCGCTATATATTTGACCTGTTGTAATGTTGTCAGATTTTTTTGCAGAAATTCCAGAGAATCTCTCATAATGGCCTAAATCCAAATCAGTTTCAGCACCGTCATCAGTTACAAAAACTTCACCATGTTGAAATGGACTCATTGTGCCAGGATCAACATTTAAATATGGATCTAATTTTCTAATTCTAACTTTAAATCCTCTTGACTGAAGAAGATAGGCTAAAGATGCAGAAGAAAGTCCTTTTCCTAATGATGAAACCACGCCGCCAGTTACGAATATATATCGCGCCATGGAATTATGTTATACGTAATATTTTATTAAATTGAAAGAAAATTAATTATTATTTTCAGGAATTTCCGGTGTATCTTCTGAACTATCCTCAATTTTATCAATGACTGAAATTGTAGATTCTAATTCACCTCTTGAAATTATGGTTAAAGATAAGCTACAAATAATAAATAAAGCAGCAACGATTCCAGTGGATTTTGTAAGAAAATCACCAGCCGTTCTTGAAATCATAAAACTATCTTGTGAAAGTCCTATTCCTAGTGCTCCTCCTTCGGACTTTTGTATCAAAACAAGGATTACGAGTATAAGTGCCAATACTACATTAATGGTAAGTAAAATATTTTCCATGACGACTAATTATAGGTTTTTTTTATTATATCAATAAATTTGTTCACTTTTTGTGAAGCACCACCTATTAAAAAACCATCAATTTGATTAATTTCCCTTAAATTTTTTACATTCTTTGAATTAACTGATCCTCCATATAAAACTTTTAGATTTTTATATCTAAATTTTTTTTTAATAAAATTTTTTATAAATAGTATATTTTTTAAAAGTTCATCATTAGTTGGGATAATGCCAGTGCCAATTGACCAAACAGGTTCGTAAGCCACAATTACATTTTTAATATTTTTAATATTTTTTAAGCCTTTGCCTAATTGACTACTTAAAACTCTCTTTGTTTTTTTCTGTTTTTTTTCTTTTATATTTTCGCCTATACAAAATAACACTGTTAAATTATTTTTTATAGCTGATTTAATTTTTTTATTTATTAAAAAGTCATTTTCTCCATTCTTTCTGTTTTCCGAATGACCTAGAATTACATATTTACATTTTAAATTTTTTAACATTTTAGAATTTACAAAGCCTGTATGAGGACCATTGTCTGCCGCTTGGTGACAATTTTGAGCCCCCACTTTTATCTTTGTGTTTTTTAGCTTTTCAACAAATCTACTTAACAGAGTATAAGGCGGACAATATACAATTTTAGATTTACTAAATATTTTCAATTTACTCAGTCTAATAACCTTATTTATAGAATTAATACTTCTAATATCGCCAAACATTTTCCAGTTTGCCACAAAATACTTATATTTATTTGTCATAACGAAAAATTTAATTTATAGGTTTGTCTTTTATAGATCAATAAATTAAAGAATAAAAATGTTAAACAATATACGTAATTTTGCAAAAACTAAATACGCTGGGGTGTTAGTTGGTATTCTAATTGTTCCATTTGTGTTATGGGGAATGGGTGGCCTATTTAGTGGAGGCAATAAAAATAATTTGGCTAAAATTAACAATGAAAATATTTCCACCCAAGATTTTCAAAATTATTTAAATATTAAAAATATTCCACTAGAAAATATTAAAAAAAATATTGATAACAATATAATAGAAGAGATGTTAGGCGAGCTAATATCTATAAAAATGTTAGATATGGAAATAAATAATTTAAAATTAATTATTTCTGACAAAGGATTAAATAAAATAATAAAAACGAACAGAAATTTTGTAGATGAAAATAACAATTTCTCACGAGTAAAATATGAAAAATTTTTGTTATCAGCTAATATGACAGCACCAAGTTTCGAAAGTAGACTAAAACAAGAAGAACTTAAAAAAAAATTATTTAAGTATATGAGCGGTGGTTTAGATTTGCCTCTATTTTTAGTCAACAACAATTACATTGAGCAAAATAAAAAAGTTAATATAAATTATATTAAACTTAATAAAATTTATAAAAATAAGGAAAGTTTTAGTAAAGATGAAATTATAAATTTTATTGATGATAATAAAGAAAATTTAAAAGAAAAATCTATTACCTTTAAATATTCAAAAATTACTCCTAAAAGTTTAATAGGTTTAGATGAATTTAATAACGAATATTATAAGGAAATTGACAATTTAGAAAATGACATTTCAAATGGATATACATTTGATAGTTTAATTCAAAAGTACAATTTAAAAAAAAATTATAAAAAAAATTTTGATTTAAATTCAAAAGAAAATAATAATAGTTTTTACGAAAAAATATTCGTAAAAAGTGAAGTTAATAGTTTAGAACTTTTAGATGAAAATGACTTTTACATTCTGTATCAAATTGAAGAAATTAATAAAATCCTACCAAGTACTAATAATGATAAATTCATAAACAAAGTAAAAGATCTATTATATAATAAATCTAAATTTCAATTTAATAACGATTTAATAACAAAAATAAATGACAATAAATTTACACAAAGTCAATTTGATGATTTTGCAAAAAATAACCTTAATGAAACTACAATTAATTCAATAAATGATAACAATATATTTTCTAAAGAAAGCATTGAATATTTATACTCAAAAACAATAAATGAATTTACTTTAATAGCAGATAAGGAAAATAACATTCACTTAGTTAAAATAATGAACATAAAAAGTGAGAACATATCTGAAAGTTCAGATAATTATTTTTTGTATAAAACAGAAGCTAATAATAAGATAAAAGAAAGTATTTATAATTCTTACGATTTATTCATAAATAAAAAATATGACATTAAAATAAATGAAAAAACATTAGATAGAATTAAAAACTATTTTCGATAATGATAAACAGAAGTCTTAAAAGTTTTAAAAAAAATCATCGAAAAAAAAAAAATCAAGTAATCTACTCTTATTTAAAAGTAAAAAATGAAAATTTTTTAATTAATTTAATTAATAATTTTTTAAAAGTAAAAAATAGTTTTGTTTTTGAGTCTGTTGAAAAAGGTAAAATTAGAGGAAGATATACAATATTTGGTAAAGATCCTGATAAAATTTGGGAATTTAACAATAATCAAGTTTACTCAATCAATAAAAATAAAAAAAAAAACTAAAGGGAAACCCAGAAAAATTAATAGAAAAAATCATTGAAGATTTCAAATTCAAGGTACCTCGAAGCGTTCCACCAATAAGTTCTATAATTTCTGGGTATTTTTCATATGATATAATCAGATATATAGAAAAAATTCCCAATAGTTGTAAAAACGATCTAAATTTACCAGATGTAAGGTTGGTTCGTCCAGTTAAATTAATTATTTATGATAACTTAAAGAAAAAAATATTTTTTATTGTTAATTGTTTTAAAGACGAAAAAATTAATAATTATAATAAAAAATTTTTTTTAATCAAAAAAGAAATTGAAAGTTTAAAAAAATTAATAAAATTTAATAAAGTAAATGTTCTCGATTTAAATTTAAATAAAAAAATAAAAATCAAATCAAATACTAAAAAGAAAAATTTTTTATCTATGGTCATAAAAGCTAAAAAATATATAAAGAAAGGTGATATTTTTCAGGTCGTTTTAAGTCAAAGATTTGAAACAAATCTTAGTAAAAAACCACTAGAAATATACAAAAAATTAAGAACTACAAACCCTTCTCCGTTTATGTATTTTTTTAATTTTAAAGATTTTCAAATAATTGGAGCAAGTCCTGAAATATTAGTAAGATTGAGAAATGGTAAAATAACCATAAGACCTATAGCAGGAACTAGACCAAGAGGAATCAATAAAAAACAAGATCAATTTTATGCAAAAGATTTACTAAGAGATAAAAAGGAACTATCTGAACATTTAATGCTATTAGATTTGGGGAGAAATGATGTTGGAAGAGTCTCAAAAATTAACACTGTAAGAGTTACCGAACGTTTTAAAATTGAAAAATATTCTCACGTAATGCATATAGTTTCAAATGTAACCGGCAATTTTAACTATAAATATTCTAAATTTAAATCTTTACTAGCAGGTTTTCCTGCTGGTACGGTTTCTGGTGCACCAAAAATAAGAGCAATGGAAATAATCGATGAATTAGAAAAAACAAAAAGAAAAGTTTATGCTGGTGGTATTGGATATTTTTCATCCAATGGTGATTTTGACACATGTATTGCTCTTAGAACCGCTTTAGCTAAGAAAAATAAATTTTATATTCAAGCAGGAGCTGGCATAGTTGCAGATAGCAAACCCATCAATGAATACAATGAAACTATTAACAAAGCCAAAGCACTAGTTAACGCATTAAAATAATATATGAAAATAATTTTAATTGATAATTATGATAGTTTTACTTTCAATCTTTATCATTATTTGTCATCATTAAAAGCAAAAGTTGATGTTGTTAGAAATGACAAAATTAGTTCTAGTGAAATCATTAAAAACAAATATGATAAAATAGTTATCTCTCCAGGACCTGGAAACCCAAATCAATCCGGCAACTGTATTAATATTGTAAAATCTTTATATAAAAAAATTCCAATATTAGGTGTTTGTCTAGGTCACCAAATAATTGGTCAAGTTTTTGGATCTAAAATAATAGAAGCAAAAAAACTTATGCATGGTAAGACAAGTTTAATTTTATCTAAGAAAATTGGAATTTTAAAAAATACACCCAAAAGTTTCATGGCAACAAGGTATCATAGCTTAATTGTTGACAAGAAAAGCCTTTCTACCGATCTAGTAATTACGGCTGAAACTAAAGATGGTATTATTATGGGCTTAATGCATAAAAAATACAATATACATGGAGTACAATTTCATCCAGAAAGTATTAAAACTCTAGTTGGTTTAAAGATTTTAAAAAACTTTATAAAATATTATTAAAAATGAAACAATTTATATCAAAGTTAAAATTAAAAAAGGATTTAACTTTTGAAGAAAGTAAAGATGCTTTTCAAATTTTAATGGATGGAAAGGCTTCAGAAATAGAAATTTTTAATTTTCTTACACTACTTTCTGCCAAGGGTGAAGTTTCCGATGAAATTGCTGGTGGAGTTTATGTATTAAGAGACAAGTCTAAAAGAGTTAATGTACAAAACTGTGTGGATACATGCGGTACTGGAGGTGATGGTAAAAACACACTTAATATTTCGACAGCTTCTGCTTTATTATTATCTAGTATGAACGTTAAAGTGGCAAAACATGGAAATAAAGCAGTTTCATCCAAATGTGGATCTGGCGATGTATTGGAAGCTTTAAATATTAAAATTGATTTAGAACCAAAAGAAGTAGAAGAACAAATATATAAAAACAATTTCGGTTTTATGTTTGCTCCAAATTACCATAGTGCAATGAAGCATGTAGGTCCCACAAGAAAAAAAATTGGAAAAAGAACTATATTCAATATGATTGGACCGTTAAGTAGTCCAGCCCATGTTCAACGTCAAGTAGTTGGAGTTTTTGATCAAAAATTACTAGCAATTTTTGCAGGTGCTCTTAAAAATTTAAATATTAAATTTGCATGGATAGTAAATAGTGATGATGGTTTAGATGAAATTTCACCGTATGCCAAAACTAATATTGTACAATTAAAAAATGGAGTAATAAGTGAAATTACAATAAACCCAAATGAATTAAACATTCAAGCAGATAAATTCGATAATTTGTTAGGTAATGATGCTAAATTTAATGCAAATAAAATGATAGATATATTCAAAGGTGAAGATAACGATTTTTCAAAAGCTGTTTGTTTAAATGCTGCAGCTGGTCTTATGGTTTCTGAAAAATGTTCAGAATTTAAAGATGCATACAATAAAACTAGAACACAAATCCTAAATGGTAAAGTATTTGAACATTTAAAAAATATCCAAAATGTCTGACAATATATTAGAAAAAATAATTAAAAAAAAAATTGAAAAAATTGATCAATTAAAAAAAAATATATCAATTAAATTTCTAGAAGAAAAAATTGTAGAAAATAATACATTTATTAATTTTAAAGATAAAATAGTTAACAATATTAATAATAATAAAATTTCTATAATTGCTGAAATTAAAAAAGCTAGTCCTTCAGCTGGAATTATAATTGAAGATTATGACCCAGTAAATATTGCGCATATATATAATGATAATAAAGCTACATGTTTATCAGTATTAACCGAAGAAGATTTTTTCTTAGGTAACTTACTTCATATAAGTAAAATTAAGCAAAAAATTGAACTTCCGGTCTTATGTAAAGATTTTTTCGTCGATACATTTCAATTACATCTTGCAAAAAGTTATGGTGCTGATGCAATTTTAATTATTCTTGCAGGTTCATCTGATAAATTGGCAAATTCTTTATATGAGGAAGCCATAAGTTTAAATATGTCCGTAATAGTTGAGGTTCATACAGTTAATGAAGCAAAAAAAGCTTTAAATTTTAAAGACGCATTAATTGGTATTAATAATAGAAATCTAAAAACTCTTAAAACTGAAATAAACACAACTTATGATATCTATAATGTATTGATAAATCATACCGGTCCAATAGTTTCGGAAAGTGGAATTAAAACAAAAGAGGAACTACTAGAAATAAACAATAAGACTAAAATTAAAACTTTTTTAATTGGTGAATCATTATTAAAAAACCAAAAAAATAATTCTATTTTTTCAGTTTTGAAGTGAAATAAGCTATATTTTAAGCTATTTATAAGCTATTGCTCAATTAGAAGAACTTTTGTAGAACAGAAATGTACGATATTTGTTCTATGCTTACAAAAAAACAAAAAAACCTGTTAATGTTCATCAACAAAAAGTTGAGATCTTCGGGAGTTTCTCCTTCTTATGAAGAGATGAAACAATCATTAAATTTAAAATCAAAATCAGGAATTCATAGACTAATTAGTGCTTTAGAGGAGAGAGGTTTTATAAAAAGACTTGCTCATAAAGCTAGAGCACTGGAAGTTGTGAAATTACCCGAAACTGCCTCTGCAAATGACATATATAATAGTTTTTCACCAAGCGTAATTAAAGGTGGTCTAGACGAAGAAACTAATGATAACATAAATTCTGAAATTCCTGTATTAGGTAAAATTGCTGCTGGAACTCCTATTGAAGCAATTCAAAATGAAGTTTCAAGAATACCACTTCCAACAAATATTGAGAAAAATGGTGAGTATTTTGGTTTAAAAGTGCAAGGCGATTCAATGATAGAAGCAGGCATTAATGAAGGCGATACTGTAGTTATAAAAAAAACTGATGTAGCAGATAATGGAAAAATAGTTGTCGCATTGATTGATGATCATGAAGCTATGCTAAAAAGAATTAGAAGAAAAGGGAAAACTGTAGCGCTAGAAAGTGCAAATAGAAATTATGAAACCAAAATTTTTGGCCCAGATAGGGTAAAAATTCAAGGTGTTCTTGTATCTTTATATAGAAACTTCTAATAAAATAGTCTAAACCTATTTAATGTCAAAAGTTGCAACTAGATTTGCTCCATCCCCTACTGGTCCTTTACATATTGGCGGCATAAGAACTGCTTTATTTAATTGGTTATATTCAAAAAATAAAAGTGGATCTTTTTATTTACGAATTGAGGATACTGATAAAGAAAGATCAAAAGATGAGTACAAGGAACAAATTATAAAATCTCTTAGATGGATTGGTGTTGAAAATGATGGTAACGAATATATTCAATCAAAAAAAATTAATGATCATATAAAGATTGCTAACGAGTTACTTAAAAATGGTCATGCATATAAATGTTATTGTTCAAGTGAAGAAATAGAAGAACAAAAACAAAGAGCAAAACAAAAAAAAATTCCTTACATTTATGACAGAAAATGGAGAGACAAAAGTGAAACAGAAGCTCCTAAAGATATTAAACCGACTATAAGATTTAAAAGTAAAATTGAAGGAACCAGTGTACTAAAAGATTTGGTACAAGGAAATGTCGAAATAGACAATAATACAATCGAAGATTTTATAATTTTAAGAAATGATGGATCGCCGACTTACAATTTATCTGCGTCAGTTGATGATCATCAAATGAATATTACACATATCATTAGAGGTGATGACCATAAAATTAATACTTTTAAACAAATGCAAATATATTTAGCTATGAAATGGGAACTACCATCTTTTGCTCATATACCTTTAATCCACACAACAGAGGGGAAAAAACTTTCAAAAAGAGATAGGGCATCAACTTTAGACGACTATTCTAATATAGGAATAATGCCAGAAGCTTTAAGAAATTACCTTTTAAGATTAGGATGGTCATACAAAGACAAAGAAATATTTAATAAAGAAGAGAGCATTAAGTATTTTAATTTAGAAGGTATTGGAAAATCCCCGTCTAAATTAGATATGAGTAGAATTTTATCTATGAATGAGCACTATATTAAAAATATGGACGAAAATGATCTTTATAGCCAATTAAGTAACTATTGTGATAATTACAAAAAAAAAAATTCCAAATGAAAAATCAAATAAAATTAAAAAATCATTAAGTTTTTTAAAAAACAAAGCTAAAACTTTAGATGATATTTATAATAACTCAAAATATATAATAAACGATGAAGTTAATTTTATTAAAGATGATCTTAAATTAATTGATGATAATGCAAAAAAGATAATTTCTGAATTTTCAAATAATATTTCTAGTTTAGAAAAGTTAAAGAAAGATACATTAGAACCAATAGTAAATAATCTAATTAAATCTCATAACACAAATTTTAAAGGTGTGGGTCAGCCACTAAGAATTATTTTAACAGGATCTAAGTTTGGACCTGGTATTTATGATATTATAATTTCTTTAGGTAAAGAAGAGGTAATGAAAAGATTAGGAAACAAGACTTTGAGATAATATTGTAGCAGCATTTTGTGCTGAAGGTGTATCAGATTTAATTTCATCTATGGTTTTATTTACTTGTTTAATTTGTTTAATCATTAATTCAGGTTTATTTAAAAAATAATTTACTGTTTTATAAATTTCAGACGCATTGCATTCGGATTGCAAAAGTTCAGGAATTATTTCACGATCATTTATAATATTAATAATATTTACAAATTTAATTTTAACTAAAAATTTTATTAAATAAAAATTAATTGATGATAACTTATAAATTATTATTGAGGGTATTTTGTAATTGCAAATTTCTAGTGAAACAGTACCAGACTTAGATATAGCAAATATAGATCTAGATAAAATTTCACTTTTAATTGTAGTGTCAGAAATTACTTCAACATTGTTTAAACTAGATTTTTTTAAAATATTAAATATGAAATTTTTATGTGTTTCATTGCTGTGAAAAACAAAGTTAATATTATCGTATTTTTTATTCATTAACTTAATAAAATCTAAAAGTATAGGCAGTAAAACATTTAATTCAGAAATTCGGCTACCTGGAAAAACTGAAATAATTTTTTTATTCTTAGAAACCAAACTACTAATATCAATTTTACTAGAAAATTTTTTGTCAAGCAAAGGATGACCCACAAAAGTATTTTTAATATTTTCTTTATCAAAATATTTTTTTTCAAAATTAAATAATAATAAAATATGATCTAAGAACTTTTTAAACTTTTTTACTCTATTTTCTCGCCAAACCCAAACTTGTGGTGCTACGTAATGAATAGTTTTAATTGATGGTTTAATTTTTTTAACTTTTTCAGCAACTCGTAGAGTAAAATCTGGGCTATCTACAGAAAATAATATATCTGGATTAAATTCTAATATTTTTTTAGCAGTTTCATTTATTTTTTTTTTTATTGAAAAAATATTTAATATTACTTTGGTAATTCCAATATAAGTTATATCTTTTAAATTATAAATTGAATGAATTCCTAAAGATTTTAAATTTTCCCCACCTACTGACAAATAATGTATATCTGGATTAATTTTTTTCAACTTTGAAATAACTTCATAAGCTAACTTATCACCCGAAAGTTCACCAGTGAGAATAAAAATTTTTTTCATTTTATTAATAAAAACATTCCATTTTTGTTTGCAAATCTAATACATTTTTTTTTCTCTAAAAACACATGTCTTTTTTCTTTAAGCACTAAGCCTTTAATGCCAGCTTTTTTACACTGAATAAGAGTTTTTAAACCTACGGTAGGAAGGTCAATTCTAATATCTTGTTTTTTTTTAGGAAATTTAACTAAAACTCCACATTTTAATGTTTTTAATGCATTGCATTTTTTTAACATCCTTTCAGTTCCTCCCTTACCTTCTATTTGAATAACTTTTTTTTTTCTAACAATAACTCCTTGACTGAAATTATATTTGTTTAGTTTGCTTAATGTAGCTATTGCAACTCTGATATCATTTTTATCTTTGTAATTTGGTTTTAACTTTGAATATATTCCTTTTTTTAAACTTAATTCAGGGTTATAAAATAAGGAGTTTATAACTTTGATATTTTCTATTTTTAATATATTTATAATTTCCTTAATAACTGCAGCATCTCCTAGTTTTGATCCCTTGATAATTTTTGGAATATAAAAAATCCCTTTTAGATCTAATTTTAATTTTGATAGTTGAGGTTTATTTACTTTGCCAGCAAATAAAACTTTTTTACAATTATTTTTTTTTAAAATATTTAGAATTTTTCCAAACTGACCAATTGAAACAGAAAAAGAGTTTTTATTTCTTTTAAATATTTTTTTACTTGTTAGATCTATAATCTTATAAGCTATTTTTTTTTTTTCTAAGCTTTTTAAAATTTCTTTTGGAAAATTTGACTCACCTAAAAAAAGTCCTATCATTTTATTTTATAAATGGTGTACAAATAGGTCTTTTTTTATCTTTGTTGATAAATTCAATAACATCATTAACTAATTTATTTTCTTTAAATTCACCATTCAACTGATTTAAATTTGCATTTAAATTGTTAGTTTTAAAAATTTCTTTATAAGCACTTGTTAATCCTAAGATGTCTTTATTAGGGATATTTTTTCTTCTTAATCCAATCAAATTTATTCCTTCTAAATAATTTCTATTACCTAATGATAAACCGTAAGGAATTACATCTGTAGTTACCCCCGTCATTCCACCTATCATAGCCATTTTCCCAACTCTAGTAAATTGATGTACAGCAGCATTACCTCCAATTATAACATCATCGTCAATAATTCCATGACCGCCTATTGGCACATTGTTTGCGATTATTACATTGTTGCCAATTTTACAATCATGTGCGATGTGAGAAGAGATCATGAATAAACAATTATTACCAATAGTGGTAACTCCACCTCCTCCAATTGTTCCAGGATTAATCGTTACATACTCCCTTATAGTATTGTTTTCTCCAATAATTAATTTAGTTTTTTCTCCATTATACTTTAAATCTTGTGGGTCATTACCAATTGATGCAAAAGGAAAAATTTTACATCCCTTACCAATATCGGTATAACCAGAAATATTAACATGAGAATGAATAATAACATTTTCACCAACTGATACATTTTTTCCTACTACTACATAAGGTCCTATTTGAGCGCTTGGAGCAATTTTCGCATCTTGATGTATAATTGAACTTTTGTGGATCACAGTAAGTATATATTTATCAAAACTAATTCTGAAAGGTTATCAAGATTTGTTGCTGATTATTTCCTATCAACTATAGTTGCTGACCACTGTGCATCTGCCATTTTTTTATCATCCACAAATGCTTCGCCTTGATATTTCCATACACGTCCATGTGATCGTATAGCTTCAATTTTTAGTAACAATCTACAGTCAGGTATTACAGGGTTTCTAAATCTAGCTTTTTCTATACTCATTAAAAAAACAAGTTTATTCTCATATGTTGACTTATCTATTCCATGTGCCGTTAACGCTGCTGCAGCCTGACCAAACGCCTCTACAATTAAAACTCCAGGCATTACTGGTTGACCAGGAAAATGACCTTGGACGTAGAAACTATCTTTTTTAACATTTACAATAGCTGTGGCAGATTTTAATTTTTTAATGTCAATAAGTTCATCTATTAACAACATAGGATCTCTATGCGGTAATAAATTTTCAATTTCTTTTCTATTAATTGAGTTAGTCATTTTTATTCATTTCTTTTAAAAAATTTTTTATTTCAGTAGCTGGATACCCCATTACTTTAATATTGTCAGGTATATTTTTTATGACTCCACTACCACCTCCAATTTGCACATTATTTCCTATTTTCAAGTGCCCAGAAATACCTGCTTGACCCCCAATTTGAACATTATTACCAAGAACTGTACTACCGGCAATTCCTACTTGTCCTGCAATTATGCAATTATCACCTATTTTAACATTGTGGGCTATATGAATTTGGTTATCTAAAAATGTATTTTTTCCAATAACTGTATTAGATAATGAACCTCTATCAATAGTAGAAGCGCATCCTATCTCACAGTTATCATTTATTATTACACATCCAATATGAGGGTATCTAAAATTATTATTTTTATTTGGAAAAAAACCAAAACCTTTTTTTCCAATTATGCAACCATCTAGTATATGCACATTGTTTTTAATTATTGTATTTCTTAAAATTACATTAGATCCAATTGAACAATTTGATCCTATTAAAACATTATTTTCAATTATTGTATTATTGCCTATATAACATTTATTACCAATTTTAACATTTTTTCCTACTAAAATATTTTTACCAATAGTTAGTTTGTTTTTTTTAATTAGTGATTTATTTAATTTTTTTAAATCAACTTGAAAATTATCTACATCAGAATATGGATAAAATAATTTAGTTACTTTTGCTAATGATAATAAAACATTTTCAACTACAATACTTTTGCAAGAAGATGGTAAGTATTTAACAAGCTTATTATTAGTTATACAATAACTTGCTTTAGTTTTGTTTGCTTGTTCTTTATATTTGATTGAATTAAAAAAAGTAATATCGTTACTAGTACTTTCATCCAAATTTTTGATATCAAAAATCTTAATTTTTGAAACTTTTGAACTATTTCTTAAATTACACTCTAAATAAATATCTTTTAGTGTGATTGGACCTTTATTTTTAAAAAAGGGATTATTAAACATTAATTTAGATTAATTTTTTTTACTTTTGTATTGACTAGATCAATTATTTCATCAGTAATATCTAAATTAGATCTAGCGATAACTAAATCTTTTTTTCTTAAAATTATAGAAATATTTTTCTCTTTAGAGTAATTAGCAAGAATAGGGTTTATTTGTTTTAATAACTGAGTAGTAGCCTTAGCTTTTTTTTGTGTTATTGAATCAATTTTTATTTTTCTTTTATCGTTATAATCTTTTATTTTTTTTTTTAAAATATTAATTTCTTTAACATATTCATCTTTGGAAATAATATTTTTTTTTGACAAAATATTAGTTTCTTCATTTTTTAAATTACTTTCAACTTTATCAAACTCAATAATATTTTTTTCGTGGATTTTGTCCAATTGTTCTATAATTGATTTGCCTGCTATAGTTTCATTCATAACTTTGTTCATATTAATATAAACGACTAATAAATTTTCCGAATATGAACTTGTATTACAAGTTGTTATTAAAATAATAACAAAAAACCTTACAAGATATTTCATTAAAATGTGGTGCCTAAATTAAACCTGAAAGTTTCAGTTTTATCAGTTGAGGATTTTGATAGCGGATTAGCTAAAGAAAAACTCATAGGACCAACTGGGGTATGCCAATCAAGAGAAACACCTGCGGCACTTCTAATTTTACTGTTGTCATCCACTGCTGAGCTGTAATCTACGCCCCATACATTACCAGCATCAAAAAATACTGAGAAATCAACGTTTTGCCAATTAGGCATTACATTAGGAAGTGTTGTGGCTAGATTAACTGCAGATACGTAGTTTCCTCCGACATAGTCATCACTATCAACAGGACCAACCTTGCCTCTTTGAAATCCTCTTAATTTTCTTCCAGGCATATATAATCTTTCTGAAATTCTTACATCATCGCCACTAATAGAATTAATAGTTTTAGCATAAAAAGAAAAAGAGCTAATCATTTCATCCATAAGCTCTTCATAAAAGTTAAATTCATAACCATTCATTAATCCGTAAGTATCACTAACTACTGGTATAGATTGACTAAATCTGCTTCTAAAACCATCGGTTGTTTGGAATTTTTGATTACGTTTATCATAGTCTATCAAATAATTAAGGTCTGAGTCAAAATATGTTCCTTTTTGTTTTTTCAAGTTTGCAGAAGCCGAACTATCGGTTTTTAAAGACTCGTAATAAGTTGTTACAGAAGGGGATAAAAACATATCTTGATAATATTCAAATCTAGAACCTAGAGTAAAACCTGTTTTAGTAGTTTTATATCCAAAAGAAGTAAGTCTATCAGTTTCGCTACTTTGAATATTTGCAAATACAGATTGGTCGGTTCCTCTAAAATTTGGATTAGATACACCAAACATTCCACGTACACTTTCATCTGTTAGTTCTAAATTAGTAGAAAATTGTATACCTCTACCTAAAAAATTATTTTCTTTAACCCCAAATCCTATCATTGTGCCACTTGTACCTACACCAGCACCAGCCGAAATTTCACCAGTTGGCTTTTCTTCGACTTCAATATTTATAACTTTACTATCAGGATTATTTCCATCAACAATTTTGGAATCAACAGATTTGAAGAAATTTAATGCTTTCAAATTATTTATAGATTTTTTATGTAAAATTGTATTAAATGAATCTCCCTCATCTAAAATAAGATTATTTCTTATAACATCTTCTCTTGTGATATTATTTCCAATAATATTTATTCTTTCAACTAAGTGTCTTTCAGTATTATCAATATATATTGAAAAATTTAATTTATTTTTATCTACTATATTTTCTTCTACAGTAGCAACTATAGAGTCGTATTGTTCATTTAATGCTATAGCCTCAACTTCTTCTAAAATATCCTCAATAGCAATAAATGAGTACGGTTCATTTTTAAGTTTTTCAAACAAAGAATCTATTTTTTGAAAATTATTTCTGTCATAATCATCAGGAATATTTAATTTTAGATCATTAAAGAAAAATTTATTACCAGCATTTATATTAAAAGTTAAATCAAACATTCCATCATCCAATAATTCAGCAAAAGTACTTTCAACCTTAATATTATAAAATCCTTTATTTTTATAAAAATTAGTCAAAAGTCTTGAGTCTAAATCTATTCTGCTTTGATTTAATAATTTATTTCTTGAAATAAATTTCCAAAATTTATCTTCTTCAGAAGCTATAACTCTAAATAATTTTCTATCTTTATATTTTTTGTCACCAATAAATCTAATTTTTTTTATTTTTGCTTTTTTACCTAAATCTATATTGTAAATTAATGAGACAGTATCATTTGAATTTTCAACTTTTTCTAGTTTTACAACAGCAAAATAGAAACCACTTGATTTCAAGGTGTTTAGAATAATTTCTCTATCTTTTTTAAGTAGATATTCATTATATGATGAGTTTTTTTTTAATTTTATCATTTCAAAAAGTGGGTCTTTATACTTTTTTGCTTTAATACCTAAAATTTGAACTTGTTGTATTATTGGATTTTCTACAACTGAAATATTTAAAATTCCATTATCAAGTGAAATTTTGACATCTTCAAAAAAATTAGTTTCATAAAGATTCTTCAAAATTTTATTCAATCCATTTTCATTAAGATCTGAACCAAGGTCAATTTTACCAAATATTACTATTGATTCACTTGTAATTCTTTTATTCCCTTTAAGGTTTATTTTTTTAACTACTTCGGCATTCGCAAAAGGTAAATAAAATAAAATAAACAGAAAAGATAAAAAAAGATTTTTAATCATTACGGCATCATATACATAAAAGCTTAGTTTTCAATCTAACATAATTACTTAGTTTTATTATTTCATTGTAATTTTTAGGGGATCTTTTTTTATATCGCAAAAAAATCTTCATTCTTAATATTTTGGTTAATAGTTTAGTTATTTGTGTAAAATGGATTTTCTTTTTTATAAAAAGTTCAACTAGTTGATCGTTAGCACTTATTAAAACAGTTTCGTATAATGTTATTTTGTTTGGAATAGTTTTTAAAATTTTTACCGATGGAAATTTTTTTGAATCAACTTTAGAGAAATTTAAATCATTTAAAACTTTTAAGTTTAGTTTAGAATTATTAAATTTTTTATTTGTGTTATTATAAATTGAATTGAATATTGGAATTTTCATATCAGTGTCATGCACAAGAATTTTAACTAAACCATTATCAAATTTAACTATGGCGTGAACGTAAGACTTGGGATGAACTAATATTTTAAATTTATTAAGATTAATATTAAATATTCTTTGTGCCTCTATAACTTCAAATACTTTATTCATTAATGTTGCTGAATCTATAGATATTTTATTACCCATATTCCAATTGGGATGTTTTATAGCATTTTTTGGTTTTATATTTTTAAATTTAGATTTGTGTAAATTTAAAAATGGACCTCCAGACGCAGTAATAATTACTTCTTCGATATTCTTTTTATTTCCACTTAGTAATGACCAAATAGAAAAATGTTCTGAATCTACAGGAATAAATTTAGTGTTATATTTTTTAAGTTTTTTTTGTATTAAATTCCACGCGCAAATAATTGACTCTTTATTTGCTATAGCTATAGTTTTGGTAAATTTAATTAAATTTAGTGTCGGCTTTAGTCCATCTAAACCAGAGATTGCTGACATTGAAAAATCAATTTTACTCTTAAAATTTTTATAAAATAAATCAAAGTTATTAAAAATTTTAATATTTTTTTTTTTAAATTTATTTTTTAATTTTAAATAATTTTTTTTATTATTAATAATGATATTTCTTGGTTCAAATTTATATGCTTGTTTTAATATTTCTTTATAATTATTATTTGTAGTTAACAAAACGATATCAAAGTTTTTTTTATCTTTTTTAACTATTTCTAATGTTGATTTACCAATAGATCCGGTAGAACCAAGTATTGCTATTCTTTTTATCATATTATTATTCTTGTTAACAAAATACCTATTGGAAGAGCAAAAATAATTCCATCAATACGGTCTAATAACCCACCATGCCCAGGTATTAAATTGCTAGTGTCTTTAACATTTGCTTTTCTTTTAAAAAAAGAAATAAACAAATCTCCTATTTGACATATAAACGAAAATATAATTGGATATGCAATCAATGTAATATTCAAAGTCATTTCTTTATAGTAAACCACATAAAATATAAAAGGCAGCAGTGAAAAAACAAAAGAACCAATTGATCCAGAAACTGTTTTATTAGGACTAATTTTTGTAAGTTTTTTTCCACCAAAAGTTTTTCCTATTACATATCCTCCTATATCTGAAAAAATACACACAAATATCAATATTAAAAAAAGAATATGATCACTAAGATAACTTATATACATTATTGAAAATGCTATAACTAAATATAAAAAAGAAAGTAAAAAATTTAGGTTTTTGTAAATATTACTTTTATTTTTTATTTTTTTAATTATTTCAATCCATTCAATCCAACAGATTAAACATGCAATAAGTAAAATAGATAAAAAAGCATATTTATGAACAAAATAACCAAATAAAAAAATTATTATAAGCACTATTGAAGAAACTATTCTTTTTATAAGTTCTACATTCATTAAATATTACCGAAATTTCTTTTAGTTTTTTCAAATTTTAGCAGAATATTTTTATAATCTTTTGTTGTAAAATCTGGCCATAATTTTTTAACAAAAAATATCTCAGAATATGCTGTTTGCCATAATAAAAAATTACTCAATCTATTAGTATTTCCAGTTCTAATTAATAAATCTGGATTTGGGCTATCACTAGTATAAAGATTTTTTTCAATATTTTTTTCAGTTAATTTTTTTTTCTTTTTTAATGTAAGATTCATTGCATTTATTAATTCAGTTTTTGACCCATAATTTAAAGCTAAATTTACCTGAAGTTTGTTATTTTTAAGTGTCTGTTTTTCTGAATTATGTAGAATTTTATTAAGTTGCTTTGAAAATTTTTTTTTATCACCTATTATTTTTAATCTAATTCCTTGTTTTTTTAATCTATCTATTTTCTTTATTAAAAACTCTTCAAGCAAATTAAATAAAAAATCAATTTCATTCTTTGGCCTTTTCCAGTTTTCAGTTGAAAAAGCAAAAAGTGTAAGATATTTAATTTTTTTTTTTATAGTTTCTTTAATTATATTTTCAACTGTAATTAATCCAGCTCTATGACCTGAGTTCCTTGATTTCTTATTTATTATGCCCCATCTGCCGTTTCCATCCATAATAATGGCAACATGTTTAACAGGGTTCATATTGTCATTATTTCTTTTTCTTTTGAAATTACTTTGTCATCTACTTGCGCGATATGGTCATCGGTATACTTTTGAACTATTTTTTCAAACTTTTTTTCGTCATCTTCACTAATTTCTTTATTTTTTAAATGATTTTTTAATTCGTCGTTAGCTTCTCTTCTAATATTTCTAATTGACACTTTACATTTTTCACCCATCGTTTTAATCATTTTTTTCATTTCATTTCTTCTTTCTTCACTTAGGTCAGGAATTGGTAATCTTATTAACTGTCCATCTATTTGTGGATTTAAACCAAGGTCAGATTTTTTAATAGCAGAGTCTATTAAAGTAACATTGTTTAGATCCCAAACTTGTATATTTATGGTTCTTGATTCTGGAGTCGTTATAGTTCCAAGTTGATTTATTGGCATTTTTTGACCATAAACATCGACTCTTACAAGGTCCAACATATTTGAATTTGCTCGGCCAGTTCTTAAAGAGCTTAACTCTTTAGTAAAAACCTCATAGGTTTTATCCATTTTTTGATTGTAAGCTTTGTCGTTAAACATTTAATCACCAATTTTTAACCTAAAAAAATCTTTTATTTTTAAATCACTAATATTTAATTCATTAACTATATCATGAACTTTCTTTTTTGGCTCCATAACCCAAGGTTGAGTTAATAAGGCACTATCTTCCTTAAATTTGTTTATTTTTCCAAGACTAATTTTACTTACTATATTGTCTGGTTTGCCAGAATTTTTTAATTCTTCAGTTATTAACGATATCTCTTTGTCTAAGATTTCTTTTTTAATGTCTTTAGATTCAACAGCTAAAGGATTTGATGCAGCTATATGCATGCATAGTTGTTTACCAAAAGTTTTTAGGTTATCAGTATCATCTTTTGTTTCGATAGACACTATAACTGCTAATTTAGACAAATTATCTTTAACCACTGTATGAAGATAGCTAAAAGTTTTTGAACCAGCATAATCAAAAGTTTTCATACGTCCAATAGTAATTTTTTCACCTATTTTTGAAATTAAGGAAACAATATTTTCGTCCACTGTTTTTGAATTTTTCATTTTAGAGGATCTTAATTTTTCAAGTTCAGAATTTTGAGAATTATTTAATTCGCTAACTTCTTTTACAAAATTTATAAAATCTTCATTTTTTGCAACGAAATCTGTTTCGCAATTTATCTCTATGAGTGATTTTTTAGTATCATTACCACTAACCGCAATCACACCTTCTTTGGCCTCGCGAGACATTTTTTTTGAAGCTTTAGAGATTCCTTTAACTCTTAAAATCTCAGCTGCTTTTTCAAGATTACCGTTTGCCTCTTCAATTGCAGCACCGCAATCTTTAAAACCAGCACCTGTAGATTGTCTAAGTTGCTTAATTTTTTCTAAATTGCTCATTTTTTAAAAAGAGAACTCTTGTTAACCTTGTCTTTATCGGAAATCTTTTTATTGTCTTTGCTTGGCAACTCACTCTTCTCATCTTGAACTGGTGTTTTTGGAGAGTCTTTTTTAGCGTTTAAAATTGTTTCTTTAATTAAATTACAATACAAATCA
>MDSV01101289.1_pt1 | contig 25356 bp, 23 predicted proteins | sample 810851 | NCBI WGS metagenome assembly MDSV01 (sample SAMN05326640, study PRJNA326480) | marine metagenome | isolation source: seawater | place: Atlantic Ocean: North East | collected 2012
AAACAAAAAAGCCTTTTGGACTAGATTTTCCAGTAATTACAATTAAGGATATGGTTAAAGCTCAAGAGTCTTTATTGGATCATCTGAAAATTAATAAATTACTTTGTGCTACTGGTGGTTCAATGGGTGGAATGCAAGCTTTACAATTTTGTGCTACCTACCCAGAAAAAACTTTTTCAGCTATACCTATAGCTTGCAGTTCAAGTCATAGTGCACAAAACATTGCTTTAAACGAATTAGCTCGCCAAGCTATTATGGCTGACCCTGTATGGGATAATGGAAAATATGTTTTAAAAAACGTACAGCCAAAAAATGGTTTAGCTGTTGCAAGAATGGTGGGGCACATAAGCTACTTATCTGAAAAAGGAATGCAGGAAAAATTTGGAAGGAAATTGCAAGAAAAAGCTGATTATGAATTTAGCTTTAACGCAGATTTTCAAGTAGAAAGTTATTTAAGACATCAGGGTTTTACCTTTGTGGAAAGATTTGATGCTAATTCTGTTCTTTATATAACTAGAGCAATGGACTATTTCGATCTTTCAAAACAATTTAAGGGTGGACTTATCGAAGCTTTTAAAAATCAAAAAACTAAATTTTTGATAATATCTTTTTCTTCTGATTGGCTTTATACGACAAAGGATAACAAAGATATTGTAATAGCATTAAATGCTTCGGGTGCAGATGTTTCATATTCAGAAATAATTTCTGACAAAGGACATGATTCTTTCTTGCTTGAAGAGCCAAATTTTTTAAAAACTTTAAAAGGTTTTATAGACTCAATGTATGAAAAATTTAAAAATGAAAAAAGAATTTAAAGTAATTTCAGAAATACTACCTAACAACACTAGAGTTCTTGATGTTGGGTGTGGAGATGGCTCTTTAATGAGTTTTCTTGAAAAAGAGAAAAATATAGAGGTTCGTGGATTGGAGCTTAATCAAAATAAAGTGCAACAATGTATTAATAGAGGCCTACCTGTAATTCAAGGTAACGCTGAAACTGAACTTCATCAATTTCCAAATCAATCATTTGATTATGTAGTTTTAAGTCAAACTCTACAAGCCTTTTATGATCCTGAAAAAGTATTGAAAGAACTTTTAAGAATTGGAAAATCAGTAGTTATTTCAATTCCAAACTTTGGTTACTGGAAAGTAAGAACAAAACTTTTATTTTTTGGCAAAATGCCAGTTACAAAAACATTACCAAATACTTGGTATAATACCCCAAATCTACATATGTGCACAATAAAAGATCTTTTTAATTTTTGTGATGAAAAAAATATTGAAATAAAAAAAGTAATAGGAGTAAATGAAGATAGTACATCACTTATTAAAAGAAATAATTTAGAGATTAGAAATCTTTTTTCAAAATTAGGGATCTTTTTGATAGGATAAGATGATAATAGAAATTATACCTTGTTTAAAAGACAATTATAGTTATTTAATTTTTGAAAAAGAAACAAATACAGTATCAATTGTTGATCCATCAGAATTTGATGCTTGTGATGAAATAATTAAGAAATATAAAAAACTAGATTATATTTTGAATACTCATCATCACGCAGATCATGTAGATGGTAACTTAAAACTTAAAAAAAAATATAATTCTAAAGTTTTTGGTTTTATTTTAGATAAAGATCGTATTCCAGGAATTGATATTTTACTTAAAGAAAATCAAAAACAAAAGATTGGAAATTTAGAATTCAAAGTAATTTTTATTCCAGGTCATACTAATGGACATATTGCTATTTATTTTGAAAAAGAAAAAATTGTGTTTACTGGAGATACATTATTTTCTTTAGGATGTGGTAGAGTTTTTGAGGGTTCTCACAAAGATATGTTTAATTCTTTGATGAAACTTAAAAATTTACCTTCCAAAACAAAAGTATATTTTGGACATGAGTATACAAAAATGAATTTAAAATTTTGTTTAAAATACGACTCAAAGAATATTTTTTTAAAAGAAAAATCTCTAAAAGTTAATTCTAAGTTAAACGCTGGTCTTCCCACTACCCCAACATCTATAGGTGAAGAGATAAAAATGAATATTTTTTTAAGATATGATGATATTGATGTCAAACAAGGATTAGACTTAAAAAATTCTTCGGATCAGGAAATATTTACAAAATTACGAGATTTAAAGGACTCTTTTTAACCTCTATAATCTTGACTTGATCTTTTTGAGAGCTATATTGCCTGAAAACTAATAAAAAAAAATTTATGACATTTGCAATTATTGAAACAGGTGGAAAACAATACAAAGTTTCTGCAAGTAAAATATTAGAAGTTGAAAAAATTAATGCTAAAATAGGTGAAACTATTAAATTCAAAAACGTTTTACTTTTAAACGATAGCAAAAGTACTGAGATTGGCAATCCAAGTGTTGAAGGAGCTACGGTTGAGGCAAAACTTTTAAATAATGTAAAAGATAGAACAGTATTAATTTTTCATAAAAGAAGAAGAAAACATTCTAGAAAAAAAAATGGTCATAGACAACGTCATTCTAAGATACAAATTACAAAAATACTTGCAAAAGGTGGCAAAGTTATAGATGAGGCTAAAGTAGTTGAAAAAAAGAAGTCTATTAAAAACGAAAAAATAATAATTAAAAAGGAAGCAGAGAAATAGGAAACTAAATGGCAACTAAAAAAGCAGGTGGATCATCGAAGAACGGCCGAGATAGTAAAGGAAGACGTCTTGGTGTCAAAAAATATGGTGACCAAATAGTAATTCCTGGAAATATTATCGTAAGGCAAAGAGGAACGAAAATCCACCCTGGAGATAATGTAGGAATGGGTAAAGACCACTCAATTTTTTCTTTAATTAAAGGAAAAGTCAAATTTAAAAAATCAAAATTAAACAGAACTTTTGTTTCTGTAATTCCCAATTAAATCTATATAAATAACCAAAGTTATTTATATTATACTCAAAATGAAATTTTTAGATCAAGCAAAAATATATATTAAAGCAGGAAACGGAGGTTCAGGCTCTGCTAGTTTTCGTAGAGAAAAATTTATCGAATTTGGAGGACCAGATGGTGGAGATGGAGGAAACGGAGGATCCATTATTATTGAAGCGGACAGAAATCTAAATACTCTTATAGACTTTCGATATGCACAACATTTCAAAGCGCAATTCGGTAAATCAGGAAGTAAAAGGAATAGGACCGGAGCTAATGGCAAGGATTTAATTTTGAAAGTTCCAGTAGGAACCCAAATTTATGAGGAAGACAATAATACTTTAATTTATGATTTTAGTAAAAATAAGGAAAGATATCTTGTAGCCGCTGGAGGTAAAGGAGGATTGGGAAATGTTAGGTTTAAAAGTTCAATTAATAGGGCTCCAAAAAAAAAAACTAATGGAAAACTAGGCGAGGAATTCTGGATATGGTTACAATTAAAAGTGATAGCAGATATTGGAATTATTGGAAAACCAAATGCAGGGAAATCGAGTTTATTAGCAGCTTTAACAAGAGCTAAGCCAAAAATAGCTAATTACCCATTTACAACAATTAATCCAAATTTGGGTGTAACATATTATGATGGAAAAGAAGTTACATTAGCAGATATTCCTGGACTTGTAGAGGGAGCACATAAGGGAGTTGGTTTGGGAGATAAATTTTTACGTCATATAGAGAGATGTAAGGTGTTGTTGCATTTAATAGATATAAATGAAAATAATCTTGTAAGCAGTTACAAACAAATTATTAAAGAAATTTCCTCGTATGATAAAAAGTTAAGTGAAAAAAAAGAGATAATATTTTTTAATAAATCTGATTTGTTAAAAAATGAAGATGTAAAGAAAAGATTAGATGAGTTTAAAAATAAGATAAAATCAAAATATGAAGTTATTTCTGTATTCTCCAATAAAGATATACAAAAAACAAAAAAAATATTAATAAAATATGCTAGTCGATAACTCTAAGAAGATAGTTATAAAATTAGGTTCAACAACAGTAGTTGATAGCAAAGGTAAATTTAAAAAAAAGTGGGTTTCTTCTTTAATAAAAGATATTAAGAAATATGGATTAGGAAGAAATTTTGTTATTGTATCCTCTGGAGCGATTGCATTAGGGCAGAAATATCTAAAAATTAAAAAAAAGAAAATTAAATTAGAAATGAGCCAGGCGATTGCAGCCATAGGGCAAATTCATTTAGCTGGGGAATTTCAAAAACTTTTTGATAAGTTTAAAATTAAATCAGGTCAAATTTTAATAAGTCCCGATGATACTGAACAAAGAAGACGAGCGCTAAATGTAAAAAGCACTTTTGAAAATCTTTTTAAATTAAAAGCTATTCCAATAGTAAACGAGAATGATACGACTGCAACAACTGAAATAAAATATGGTGATAATGATAGACTTGCTGCTAGAGTAGCTCAAATTATAGGCGCTGATACTCTTATAATATTTTCAGATGTAAATGGTCTTTATGATAAATCAAAAAAAATAGTCAAAACCGTTATCAAAATTGATGAAAAGATATATTCATTAATTGAAAATAATAAAAACTCTTATGGGTCAGGTGGAATTTCAACAAAACTAGATGCAGCAAAAATTTGCATTAACTCTGGTTGCAACATGTTTATTGCTAGTGGAAAAAAAGATAATCCTATAAAAAAAATGTTAAAAAATAAAATCTATACCCATTTTATTCCTAAGATATCTAGTTTAGATGCCAGAAAAAAATGGATAATAAGCTCTTTAAGTTCTAATGGGATAATTCACATAGACAGAGGAGCAGCTAATGCGCTATCAGATGGAAAGAGCCTACTGGCAGCTGGAGTTACAAAAGTAAAAGGTTCTTTCGAAAAAGGAGAAAATGTATTAATTGTCGACCACAATGAAAAACATTTAGCTAGGGGGTTAGCATCATTTAATTCATTAGAAATTGATAAAATTAAAGGAAAACAAAGTAAAGAAATAGAAAAAATTTTAGGCTACTTAAGTAAATCTGAAATTATTCATAAAGATGATATGGTGAAGTTATAAATGAAATATTTAGAAAAAATTGGAAAAAATGCTAGAAAAGCTTTTGAAAATCTTAAAGCAGTAAAACATGAAAAAATAAAAAAAGTCCTTAATGATTATAATAAAACATTATTAAGAAATAAAAAAAGAATTATCAAAGAAAATCTAAAAGATGTTAAAAATGTAAAGCGTAAACATCTTATTGATAGACTTATTTTAAATGAAAAAAGAATTGAAGGTATAAGACATTCTATTAATGAAATAGCTAGATTTAGTAATCCTATAGGAAGAGTTTTAGATAAATGGAAAAGACCCAATCAACTAAAAATTAAGAAAGTTTCTACTCCAATTGGGGTAATTGGGGTAATTTATGAAAGCAGACCGAATGTAACTGCCGATGTAGCAGCTTTAAGCCTTAAATCAGGTAATTGTTCTATATTAAGAGGTGGTTCTGAAGCCTTTAACTCTAATAAGTTATTAGCAAACCTTTTTAGAGAAGTTCTTCAAAAAAATAATATCAATAAAGATTGTATTCAATTTATTGATAAGAGAGATAGAAAAATTGTCGACAGTTTACTATCAAAAATGAGCAACTATATAGATGTAATTGTGCCAAGAGGAGGAAAAGGTTTAGTATCTAAGGTCCAAAAATTTTCTAATATACATGTAATTGGTCATTTAGAAGGACTGTGTCATATCTATGTTGACAAAAGTGCTAATTTAAAAATGGCAAAAAAAATCATTGTAAATGCAAAAATGAGAAGAACAAGTATATGTGGTGCTGTCGAAACACTTTTGATTGAGGAAAAAGCTTTAAAAACTCATGCTAAAGAAATTATTAACTCACTTAAAAAATCAGGATGTGAAGTCAGGGTTGATAACAAAATAAATAGATTGTTTATGAATAAATTGAAATTCGCAAAAGAAAAAGATTGGAAAACTGAATATTTAGACGCAATTATATCAGTAAAAACAGTAAAAAATGTTCGAGAAGGAATTAGTCATATCTTAAAATATGGCACGATGCATACTGACTCTATAATTACAAATAACTCAACTAATGCAAAAATTTTCTTAAATGGAGTTAGTAGTTCAATTGCAATGCATAATGTTTCTACTCAATTTGCAGATGGAGGAGAGTTTGGATTTGGAGGTGAAATAGGAATATCAACTAATAAGCTTCCTCCAAGAGGGCCTGTTGGGATAAATCAATTGACTTCGTATAAATATGTTGTCTCTGGAAACGGTGTTATTAGAAAATAATTAATGATATTGCCCAAAAAAAATCGATTTGGAATTTTAGGAGGTAGTTTTGATCCACCCCATAAAGGACATGTCAAAATTTCAAAAATTAGTTTAAAAAAACTAGGATTAAAAAAAATATATTGGATTATTACAAAAAAAAACCCTTTCAAAGACAAACCACATTTTTCACTAAAAGAAAGAATTTTAAAATCAAAAAAAATTATAAAAAGTAATGAAAAAGTTCAAGTTTTATATTTAGATAATAAGATCAAATCATCAAGGACGATAAATGTAGTTAATTATTTGATTAATTCCAAAAAAAAGAAAAATTTATACTTAATTCTAGGTTCAGATAATCTTATAAATTTTCATAAGTGGACAAAATGGAAAAAAATAGTAAAATTAGTTAAATTAGTTGTGTTTTCTCGAAATAGATATGATAAAAAAGGAAGAGACTCAATCGTAGTGAAATATCTTAATAAAAAAAATATAATTTACATTAATAACAAATTTATTAATATTTCTTCGTCTAATATAAAAAAAAATATTATGAAAAAGAATGCAAATAATTGATATTAAAAAAAACATCGAAAAAATTCTTGACGATAATAAAGCTATAAATATCACAACTATAAGTTTGAAAAATAAGTCTTATATAGCTGATTATATGATTATAGCTTCAGGGACTTCTTCTAGACATATGCAATCCTTATCAGAAATATTAGTTACAGAACTTAAAAGTATTGGATTAGAGGATTGTAAGATAGAAGGCAGAGAGAGTAATGACTGGAAATTGGTTGATGCTAACGACATTATAGTTCATATTTTTAATCCGAAGAAAAGAGAATTTTATGATTTGGAAAAAATGTGGTCTGAAGAAATACCAAAAGAAAAGGCAATGATATGAAAAAAATAATTTTTTCAATCATTTTTATTTATAGTTTAAATTTGACTAATTGCTATTCTAATAATGAACTTTACGAAAAAATAGACTTATTTGGAGAAGTTTTTGAAAAAGTTAAAGAGGATTATGTTGATGATGTTAATCAATCCGAACTGATGGACTCAGCAATTAATGGTGTTTTGCAATCTCTAGATCCTTACTCCGCTTATATGAATCCAGAATTGTTCAAAGAGATGCAAACTGATACACGTGGTGAGTTTGGAGGATTGGGAATAGAAATTGGCATGGAGGCCGGGGTAGTAAAAGTTATATCTCCAATAGATGATACTCCTGCTGCAAAAGCAGGGATTAAAGCGGGAGATTATATTGTAAAAATAGGTAATGCCCAAGTTCAAGGAAAATCACTTATGGAAGCTGTAAAACTTATGAGGGGCCCAGTTAATACATCTATTGAACTTACTGTGAAAAGAAAAAATATAAAAAAACCTTTAAAATTTACAATTACTAGAAAAATAATCGAAGTAAAATCTGTAAGTTATGAAATTTTAGGCAAGAAAAAAAATCTGGGTTATATAAGACTTAAATCTTTTAACGAAAATAGCGATAAACAATTTTTAAACGTAGTGAAAAAATTAAATAAAAATTCTAAAATTAATGGATATATTCTTGATCTAAGAAATAATCCTGGTGGTTTATTAATTCAGGCAATTAATATAACAGATATATTTTTAAATAATGGCGAAATTGTCTCTACCAAAGGAAGAAAGTCATCCGAAACAAGAAAATTTTTTGCAAAAAAAGGTGATGAAATAAAAGGAAAACCTATTATTGTTCTTATAAATAATGGATCAGCATCGGCTTCAGAAATATTTGCTGGAGCACTAAAAGATCACAAAAGAGCGATCATACTTGGAGAAAATTCTTATGGCAAAGGATCAGTTCAATCAATTGTCCCTTTAAGTAATGGTGGAGGAATGAGACTTACAATTTCTAAATATTATTTGCCATCTGGAGACTCTATTTCTGAAGTGGGTGTATCACCAGATATTTTTGTAGAAGAAAAAGATGATAATTTTAAGATCAATACAAAAAATGACAATCAATTAAATTACGCACTAAATTTATTTAATTCTTAATCTCATGACTAACAAAAAACTTCCCCTAAGAATTGGTGTAGGTGCGATAGTTTTAAACCAAAAAAATCAAGTATTTGTTGGAAAAAGAAAAGATAATCCAGTTGATAAGTGGCAAATGCCTCAAGGTGGAGTAAATAAAAATGAGAATTTGTTAGATGCAATGATTAGAGAACTTGATGAAGAAACTAGCATAAGAAACATCAAGATTATTAAAGAATTTGACTTCTGGTTGGAATACGAACTGCCAGAAAATCTCTTAGGAATTATTTGGAAAGGAAAATTTAGAGGGCAAAAACAAAAATGGTTTATTGTAAGATTTATGGGAAAAGAAAATGAAATAAATTTAAAAACAAAATATCCAGAATTTATTGAATGGAAATGGATTGATATGAATAATCTACCTTTGGTAATTGTTGATTTTAAAAAAGAAGTTTATAAAAAAATTCTATTCGAATTAAAAAAGATTATTTTCTAAGTTCTTTTAGTATTTCAATTTTATGAAAAAGCAAATATTTTTCTTTATCACTAGTTTTAGGTTGATTAATATTTTCTTTCGCCTTTTTAATACTTTCATCAACAAAATTGCTCTCTAAATCTTTTATATCCATCGCTTTTGAGGTTAAAATTAAAAGATTGTTATTTACAAATTCTATTGTTCCTTCTTCTACAAAATATTTTTTTTCCTCTTCACTTTTAATAGTGACTAAACCGGGTCTTAAAAATGTGATTAAAGGAATATGATCTTTTAGAATGCCCATTTCTCCTTCATAAGAAGGAATTATTACTTCTTGAGTTTCAGATTTTAATAAAGTTTTATTAGGAGTTATTATTTCTACCAAAAACTTTTCTGACATTATTTATTTTTTGTCCTTAGTTAACTTTTCAGCCTTTTCTACTACTTCTTCAATTCCCCCAACCATATAAAAGGCTGTTTCTGGTAAATGATCATACTCACCTTTGCAAATTGCATCAAAACCTTTAATAGTCGAGTCTAAATCTACTAATTTACCTGGAGAGCCTGTAAAAACTTCCGCTACAAAAAATGGTTGAGATAAAAATCTTTGTATTTTTCTTGCTCTAGCCACTGTAAGTTTATCTTCCTCCGAGAGTTCGTCCATGCCTAAGATTGCAATAATATCCTGTAAAGACTTATACGCTTGAAGTATTCTTTGCACATCTCTTGCAACCCTGTAATGTTCTTCTCCTACTATTCTAGGGTCTAAAATTCTAGATGTAGAGTCTAGTGGATCCACTGCCGGATAAATTCCTATCTCAGCAATTTGTCTAGAAAGCACTGTAGTTGCATCCAAATGTGAAAAAGACGTGGCTGGTGCTGGATCAGTCAGATCATCTGCAGGTACATAAATGGCTTGTACAGAAGTTATAGATCCTTTGTCAGTAGAAGTTATTCTTTCTTGAAGATTTCCCATATCAGTTGCTAATGTTGGTTGATATCCAACCGCTGATGGTATCCTACCTAATAACGCAGAAACTTCTGATCCTGCTTGAGTAAATCTGAAAATGTTATCAACAAAAAAAAGAACGTCCTGTCCTTCTTTGTCTCTGAAGTATTCTGCCACTGTTAAACCTGTTAAAGCTACTCTGGCTCTTGCTCCTGGTGGTTCGTTCATTTGTCCATATACTAAAGCAGCTTTTGATCCTTTTCCCTCAGTTTTGATTACACCAGACTCGATCATTTCGTGATAAAGATCATTACCTTCTCTTGTTCTTTCTCCAACTCCAGCAAATACTGAGAAACCTCCATGAGCTTTTGCAATGTTATTAATTAATTCCATAATTGTAACAGTTTTTCCAACTCCAGCTCCTCCGAATAGCCCTATTTTTCCACCTTTGGCATAAGGAGCTAATAAGTCAATTACTTTAATTCCGGTTACTAATTGTTCTGTTTCTGTAGCTTGATCTGTAAACTTTGGAGCAGGTCTATGTATTGGCCATTTTTCTTTGGTTTTAACATCTCCTTTTTCATCAATAGAATCTCCCACAACATTTATAATTCTTCCTAGAGTTTCCGGGCCTACTGGCACACTTATTGGAGATCCAGTATTTATCACTTCATCACCTCTTTTTAATCCCTCAGTAGCATCCATTGCTATTGTTCTGACTCCATTTTCTCCTAAATGCTGTGCAACCTCTAAGATTAGTTTATTTCCTGAATTATTGGCTTCTAAAGCAGTATAAATTTCTGGTAAATTACTCTCAAAATTTACATCGACTACTGCACCTATTATTTGGGTTATTTTTCCTTTATTATTCATATTTATAAACTTTCAGCTCCTGAAATAATTTCTATTAGTTCTTTTGTAATTGAAGCCTGCCTGCTTCTATTATAATTAATTGTTAATTTATCTACTAACTCTCCTGCGTTTCTAGTGGCATTGTCCATTGCTGTCATTCTAGAGCCTTGTTCACTAGCCGCATTTTCTAAAAAAGCTTTAAAAACTTGAGTAGTAATATTTTTAGGCAATAAATCTTCAAGAATCTCATCTTCCTCAGGTTCAAATTCATAAAAATTTAAATTATCTTCTTTATCTTCAGATTTAGAAGAAGCATTATCTGTTGGTATAATTTGCTGAGCTTGAGGAATCTGAGTAATTACGTTCTTAAAATTATTGTAAAACAAAATACATTTATCAAATTCACCTGCTTTAAATAATCTAATAATTTCATCTCCGATAATCTGAGCTTCATTAAATGAAATTTGTTTCTTATCTTTAAAACTAAATTTTTTAATAACATATTTTTCATATTCTCTTTTGATTTGATCCAAACCTTTTGATCCTACAGTGATTATCTTAAGATCTTTTCCATCGCTTAAAATTTTTTTAAAATTTAATTTCGCAAGTTTACAAATATTAGAATTAAACCCACCACACAATCCTCTATCTGCTGTTAATACTACACATAAATAAACTTTATCTTTTCCTGTTCCTACTAAAAGTTTGGGAGCATTTTGAGGATCATTTATAGACTTAGTTAAATTTAGAATTATGTTTTGCATTTTTTGACTGTAGGGTCGGCCTCTCTCAGCATTTTCTTGTGCTTTTCTCAATTTAGCAGCAGCAACCATTTTCATTGCTTTTGTTATCTTTTGTGTGGACTTAACGCTTTTAATTCTTTTTTTAAGATCATCTAAGCTTGGCATTATTTATTGCCTTTTTTATATTTTTCAATAATTTGTGAAAGTGAAGTTTCAACATTTTCTTCAAGTTTCCCCGAAGATAGTATTGAGTCAATTATTTCAGGTTTTTCTAATTTAATAATCTCAATAATATCTTTCTCAAATTTTTTTATTTTATTTAAATCAACATCATCAAGATGGCCTTTTACTCCAGTAAAAACTGATATTACTTGCTCTGCTACAGTCATTGGAGAATATTGATCTTGTTTCAATAACTCGGTCAATTTAGCTCCTCTATTTAACAGTTGTTGAGTAGATGCGTCTAAATCTGAACCAAATTGTGCAAACGCAGCCATTTCTCTATATTGAGCCAATTCTAGTTTGATTGAGCCCGCCACTTTCTTCATCGCTTTAGTTTGAGCAGCAGATCCTACTCGCGAAACAGATAACCCAACATTTACAGCTGGTCGAATTCCTTGATTGAATAATTCTGTTTCTAGAAATATTTGTCCATCTGTAATAGAAATTACATTAGTAGGAATATATGCAGAAACGTCTCCTGCTTGTGTTTCTATAATTGGTAAGGCCGTTAAAGAACCTCCTCCACTTTTATCGTTCAATTTTGCTGCTCGTTCTAATAATCTACTATGTAAATAAAATACATCTCCTGGATATGCCTCCCTACCAGGAGGCCTTCTTAATAATAATGACATTTGTCTGTAAGCTACTGCCTGTTTTGATAGATCATCGTAAACAATTAATGCATGCATGCCATTGTCTCTAAAAAATTCACCTATGGTGCAACCTGTGTAAGGCGCTAAAAATTGTAGTGGAGCAGAGTCGGATGCTGTAGCTGCAACTATAGTTGTGTACTTCATAGCTCCCGCCTCTTCTAAAGTTTTTGTAATTTGTGCAACCGTAGAACGCTTTTGACCAATTGCTACATATACACAGTATAGTTTTTTCTTCTCATCAGATGACTCATTAATTTTTTTTTGATTAATTATTGCATCAATTGCTACCGCTGTTTTTCCAGTCTGTCTATCGCCAATAATTAATTCTCGTTGTCCTCTTCCTATGGGTATTAGAGAGTCTATCGATTTTAAACCTGTTTGCATTGGTTCGTTGACAGATTGTCTAGGTATAATTCCAGGTGCTTTTACTTCGACACGTTTTCTATTTTTTACAGCTAGCGTTCCTTTTCCATCAATTGGATTTCCTAAACCGTCCACAACTCTTCCCAAAAGTTCTTTACCAACAGGAACATCTACAATTGCATTTGTTCTTTTAATAGTATCACCCTCTTTGATACTTCTATCATCTCCAAATATTACTACTCCAACGTTATCATTTTCTAAATTCAAAGCCATTCCTTTTGAACCGTCTTCGAATTCAACCATTTCTCCAGCTTGAACATTGTCCAAACCATAAACTCTTGCAATACCATCTCCAACAGACAATACTTTCCCGATTTCTGAAATTTCAGCTTTTTCACCAAAATTTTTTATTTGTTCTTTTAAAAGTTTTGTTACTTCAGATGGATTAATTGCCATTTAATTTTCCAGCATTATTTGTTCATATTTTTTTAATTTATTTTTAATTGATGTATCAATCATAAAACTTCCTAATTGTAGTTTTAAACCTCCAATTAATTCTTCATCAACTTTATAATCAAACTTTATAGTTGATCCCATTGAATTAGATAAGTCTGTGCTTAGGTCTTCTATTTCCTTTTGAGATAATATTTTTGATGAAATCAATGAGGCTTTAATTTCTCCTCTTTTTATAGAACACAATCGCAAAAAACTATCTGTAATTTTTTTAATAAAGAAAATTCTTCTTTTTTGAATCAATAATAAAAAAAAATTTTTCAAAATCTTTGAAAATGAAAACTTTTCAACAAATAAATTAATCATTTTTTTTTGTGTTTCGATAGTTTGTGTTGGATTCTGTATAAAATTTCTAATTTCTTGACTTGAAATATAGAGAGATCTAAAAATTTTAATATTGTTCTCAATTTTATCTAATTCATTTGCTTCTTTAGCTACTTCAAATAATGCACGTGAATATCTCTCTGAAGTTTCAGTTGAGAAAGATTTATTTGTACTCATTTTTAATATTAGAATTTAAAGTGAAAATATGCAGATTTCGTACCATAAGAGGATATGTTGATCAAGTTGCCAATTTAAAAATTATGCAAAATTAACTGGATCAACATCAACCGTGAGTTTAATTTTTGACGATATCTTTAACTTATTAAGTAAATTTGCAATTTTTTTTTGCATTAAAACCGCATTCTTAAACTTAAGCAATAACCTTGTTCTATAATTTTTTTTTACTTTGAGAAGTGGAGACTCCACTGGCCCTAATATTTCTAAATCTTTAATTTGCTTTAATTTAAGTTTTATAGCTTTAGCCCCCTCTAAACTTAATTCTTGTTTTTTTGAAGAAATTATAATTGCAATTAATCTAATAAAAGGTGGTAAATTATTTTTTTTTCTTAATTCTAGTTCATTTTTTAAAAGTTCATCTGATTTATTTTTAATGAATTCATTTAAAGTAAAATCTGTTGGTAGTAAAGTTTGATAAATAATTAATGAGTCTGAACTAAATCTTCCTGCTCTACCACTAAGTTGATGATACAATTGTATATTTTTCTCAGTAGTACGTAAATCATAACCTCTTCCTGAAAAATCTGCATCAATAACAACTATGCAATTCAATTTAGGAAAATTAAAACCTTTTGAAATCATTTGAGTGCCAATAATTATATCAACTTTATTTTGATTAATTTTTTTGAGCAGTTTATCTGTTTCATCTTTTTTTTTCATGTAATCACTTGAAAAGATATTTATGACATTTTTTGGAAAAATTCTTTTTGCTTCTTCGAATACTTTCTCAACTCCAGGCCCAAACATTACAAAATCACAAAAATTATTTTTTTTACAATTATTTTGAATTTCTCTATCGTAAGAACAATGATGGCAAATAGCTTTATTTTTTATTTTGTGAAAAGTTAGATACATTGAACAATTTGGACAAACATGCTTAAAACCGCATTTTTTGCAAATAAGATAAGGAGCGAAACCACGTCTATTAATAAAAAATAAAACTTGTTCCTTTTTTTTTAAAAATTTCTCTACTAATCCGATGGTTTCATCAGAAATAAGTTTTTCTTTCAATTTTCTAAAATTTAAATTTACAATTTTAGTTCTAGGTAATGGATAATTCTTATATCTTTTTATTATCTTTGTATGTCTAAATTTTTTTTTTTGAATATTGTTAAATGTTTCAACAGAAGGAACTGAAGTAACAAGAAGTACAGGAATTTTTTCAAAAGAAGCTCTTGATATAGCCATATCTCTTGCGTTATAGATAACTCCTTCGTCTTGTTTATACGAAGTATCATGTTCTTCATCAACGATGATAATTCCAAGTTTTTTGAATGGAAGTAATAATGCTGATCTAGCACCTATGACCAATTTAATTTTATTATTTAAAATTCCTCCCCAAGTAATTCTTTTTTGTTTTTGAGTGATTTTGGAATGCCAAATAGCTGGGGGGAATCCAAAAAATTCTTCGAACCTCAATTTAAATTCTTTTGTTAAATAAATTTCAGGTAACAATACTAGCGCTTGTTTATTCTTATTTATTATCTTCTTTATTCTTTCAAAATAAACTAGAGTTTTGCCAGATCCTGTAGTCCCCTGAAGAACTGATACATCAAACTTATTATCGACTTTTTCAAGAAATCTTAATGACTCAATTTGTTCTTTATTTAAAACAAATTTTTGAGAGTTGGTTTTTTTTGTTTCAATGTTGCTATCCTTTTTTTTGAAAAAGTTATCATTTCCACCAATAGCCATTTTTAAAACAAGCCCAATTGGAACCATGTTGTAAATTGAAAACCATTCTATAAAATCAATCAATTTTTTATCTAATGAATAAGAATCAATTTTTTTAATTATATTTTTAATCTTAATTTTTTTTGGTTCTACGTAAGTATTTTTCCATACGATTCCAAATTCTTTTCTATGCCCAAATGGAATTTCTACTAGATCTCCAACTTTAGCCTGAATTTTATTTGAATTGTAGGTAAAAGGGAAATTAAAAACTTTTGGCAACAAAATTTGTAGTTTCATATTTGAATAGTAATTTAAATTACTAAAATTAGAAATGAATTGGTCTTTTATCAACAGCCAATGCTGCCTCTTTAATTGCCTCTGTGTGAGTAGGATGCGCATGACATGTACGCGCAATATCTTCAGAACTTGCCCCAAATTCCATTGCTAATGCCATTTCAGCAATCATATCACCAGAATGAGGTCCGATAATATGAACGCCTAAAACTTTATCAGAATTTTTATCTGCTAAAATTTTAACAAACCCTTCTGTTTCATTATTCACTTTTGCTCTAGAGTTAGCTAAAAAAGGAAACTTACCAACTTTATATAATTTATTTTCAGATTTAAGCTGTTCTTCTGTTTTTCCAACAGTTGCTACCTCTGGAGAGGTGTATATAACTCCTGGAATTATATTATAATTAACATGCCCAGCTTGGCCTGCTAAAATCTCTGCTACTGCTATACCTTCCTCCTCAGCTTTATGTGCAAGCATTGGACCTTTAATTACATCCCCTATTGCGTATATATTTGTTACTGAAGTTTGAAGTTTTTCATTAACCTCAATCCTTCCTTTATTATCTTTTTTTACACCTATCTTGGTCAAGTTTAAACCTTCAGTATAAGGTGATCTTCCTACCGACACTAAAACTTTATCAGCATTAATTATTTCTTTCTTGAGACTCTTATTTTCAGTTACTTCAATTTCAACAGATTTTTTAAGATCTTTTACTTTTGTTACTTTTGAATTCAATTTAAATTTTATACCTTGTTTAGCTAATATTTTTTGAAACTCTTTAGAAACCTCTCTATCCATGCCTGGAGTTATATGATCTAAATATTCAATTACAGTTACTTCCGACCCTAGCCTCGACCAAACTGACCCCATTTCAAGACCAATATACCCTCCGCCTATAATAGCTAGTTTTTTTGGAACTTGATTAAGAGAAAGGGCTCCTGAGGAAGAAATTATATTTTTTTCATTTATTTCTACGCCAGGTATAGAAACAACATCTGAACCAGTTGCAATTACTATATTTTTTGCTTTAAAACTCTCTTTTTCGTTATCATTATAAACAATAATATCATTTTTGGAAAATAGGACACCTTTTCCTTTAATGTATGTAACCTTATTTTTTTTAAATAAAAATTCCACCCCTTTAGTTAATACCTGAACAGATTTATCCTTATTGGCCATCATTTTATTTATATTAAGTTTTATATCGCTTATCTCTATTCCCTGATTATTAAAATCTTTTTTAGCTTTATGAAAATTTTCAGATAAATTTAATAAGCTCTTTGATGGAATGCATCCAACGTTTAAGCAAGTTCCTCCTAGAGTACCACGTGATTCGATGCATGCCGTTTTAAGCCCTAATTGTGCTGCTCTAATTGAGCAAACATAGCCTCCAGGACCACCACCAATAACAATTACATCAAAATTTTTTTCCATTTTTATATATTAAGAAAAAGTCTCTGCGGTTGCTCTAGGGACTCTTTAATTATTTTTAAAAAAGACACTGCTTCTTTACCATCAATTATTCTGTGATCATAAGACAAAGCTAAATACATAATTGGCCTAACTTCCACATTTCCATCTACAACAACCGGTCTTTCAACAATATTGTGCATTCCTAAAACGGCTGATTGAGGTGGATTTAGAATTGGGGTTGATAACATTGAACCATATATGCCGCCATTGGTAATTGTAAAAGTTCCCCCTTGAAGATCTTCTATAGTAATTTTTCCTTGACGAGCTTTTTCCCCTAAATCATTTACATTTTTTTCAATATCTGCGAATGACATTTCGTCTGTTTCTTTTATCACAGGCACAACTAAGCCTCTATCGGTTCCTACGGCAATACTAACATTATAATAATTTTTATAAATTATTTCATCTCCTTGTATTTCAGCATTAATTGCAGGAAAATTTTTCAAACCGATAACGCAGGCTTTTACAAAAAAAGACATAAAACCAAGTTTTACACCATAATTTTTTTGAAATTCCTCTTTATGTTTTTTTCTCATTGAGATTACTTCGCTCATATCCACTTCGTTAAAAGTCGTTAACATTGCTGCATTTTCTTGTGCTTCTTTTAATCTCTTAGCAATTGTAAGTCTTAATCTTGTCATCTTAATTCTTTCCTCAGGACCATACGTAATTTTTCTTTCTGACGGAGAGGGTTTGGCGCCCATTAAATTCATAATATCTTCTTTTAAAATAACTCCATGTTTTCCTGTGCCTTGAATTTTTTTCGTATCTATTTTGGTCTCTGCTATCATCTTTCTTGCTGCGGGCGAAAGAACTGCCTCCTTTTCATGAATCTTTGGTAGTTCTGTTTTTTTTGTTTCCACTTCCTTGTCCAATATAAGAGCTTCATCTAATAATAAAGGCTCCTCCAATTTAATAGGCGATGAATCTTCTTTGCCATTTTGAATTGTTTTTGAATTTTCTTTTGTAGTTTTAATATCTACAGTATCTTTAATAACTTTTGTCTCTTTTTTAGGTGGAGAATAAGACTTAACTTCACTTACTTTTTCTTCAACTTCTTTGGTCGAACCATTAATCATGCCAAGCAATGCTCCAACATTGACTGTTTCGCCTTCATTTACTGAAATTTTTTCTAAAACTCCATTTGATGGAGCGGGAACTTCTACATTTACTTTATCTGTTTCAAGTTCAACTAAAGGTTCATCTGCAGAAACTTTTTCACCCTGGTTTTTAAGCCATTTTGAAACAGTTGCTTCTGTAACTGACTCGCCTAATGTTGGAACTATTATTTTATTTGACATTTACCCTTTAACTATCTTTTCTAATATTTCTTTTTGTTGTGCAAGATGTTTATTAAGATTTCCAGTCGCAGTTGAAGAAGAGGCCTTTCTGCCCACATATTTTACTTTATCCTTTGTAAAGTATATTATTTCTAAGGTTCTATCTATGTAGTTCCTCACAGTATTCCATGCCCCCATATTCTTTGGTTCCTCCTGACACCATATGAATTCAGCATTTTCATATTTTTTCAGTAGGTTTGCTAACGTTTTAGCAGGAAATGGGTATAGTTGCTCTAGACGAATAAAAACAACATTATCTGTTTTTTCTTTTTCTCTGGCATCAATTAAGTCGTAGTAAATTTTTCCAGAACACATTATAACTTTTCTTATATTCTTATCTTCAGACAGTTCGATAAGTCCATTTTTTTTATTGTAGGCATCATCCTCTAAAACCCTATGAAAAGTTTTCTTGGTTGTGAATTGATCTAGTGATGAAATACATCTTTTATGCCTTAACAAAGATTTAGGCGTCATTACTATCAAGGGTTTTCTAAAGTCTCTGTGCATTTGTCTTCTTAGAACATGAAAATAATTTGAAGGCGTTGTACAATTGACAACTTGGATGTTTTCTCCTGCACATAATTGTAAAAATCTTTCAAGTCTAGCTGAAGAATGTTCTGGACCTTGACCTTCATATCCATGTGGCAAAAGAAGAACTAGTCCGCTTGCTCTACCCCATTTAGACTCTCCTGATGTTATAAATTGATCTATAATTACTTGCCCTCCATTAGCAAAATCTCCGAACTGCGCTTCCCATAAAACTAAAGTTTCAGGTTCAGATAAAGAGTACCCAAATTCAAATCCTAATACAGCTAACTCAGATAATAAACTGTCTATTATTTCAAATTTTTTTTGTTTAGGCTTTATATTGTTTAAAGGAACATATCTATCATGATTCTCTTGATTTCTTAATACAGCATGTCTTTGACTAAAAGTGCCTCGACCAGAGTCTTGTCCAGAAAGTCTAACTGAAAAACCCTCAGTTAAAAGAGTTCCAAATGCCAAACTTTCTGCGGTTGTCCAATCAATTGGCATGTTTTTTTCGAAAACTTGATATCTGGTGTCAAAAATTTTTTTAATTGTTTTATGAGCAACTAAATTTGTTGGAATTGTTGAAATTTTTTTACCCAAATTCAATAGTAAATCTTTATTTACACCACTTTTACCTCTTTTATCTTTTCCTAAACCGGGTTTAAATCTCGACCATGCTCCTTCGAACCATTTTAATTCAGGTTTATATGTTTTAGATAATTCTAATTCTTTTTCTAGAAATTTTTTAAATTTTTCTTTTTGTTTATCGATTTCATTTGAAGAACTTAGTCCTTCATCACTTAACTTCTTCCCATAAATTGTTAGAGTTGTTGGGTGAGTTTTAATTTTTTTATACATGATCGGCTGAGTGAAAGAAGGTTCATCTCCTTCATTGTGGCCAAATCTTCTATAACAAACCATATCAATAACTACATCTCTATTAAATTTTTGACGATATTCTGTAGCAATTTTAGCACAATGCACAACAGACTCTGGATCGTCAGCATTGACGTGAAATATTGGAGCTTGAGCTATTTTTGCAACATCAGAAGGATATGGAGATGATCTAGCAAATCTCGGAGCTGTAGTAAAACCTATTTGATTATTTACAATAATATGAATAGTTCCACCAATATTGTGGCCTGGCAAACCTGACATAGCAAAACATTCTGCAACTATTCCTTGTCCAGCAAACGCAGCATCCCCATGCATTAAAACTGGAATAACTTTTTTTCTTTCTGTATCTTTATGAAAAAATTGTTTTGCACGTACTTGACCTAGTACTACTGGATTAACAGCTTCTAAATGTGACGGATTATCTGTTAAACTGATATGGACAGAATTTCCATCGAATTCTCTGTTTGAAGAAGCCCCTAAATGATACTTTACATCTCCACCTATTTCTTGATTAGAACTTTTACCAAAAAATTCACTAAAAATAGCTCTATAGGGTTTACCCATAACATTTGCTAAAACATTTAATCTCCCCCTATGTGGCATTCCAATTTTAATTTCTTTTGCCCCTAGGTTACCTCCACGTTTGATAATCTGTTCTAATGCTGGTATTAAAGACTCACCACCATCCAATCCAAATCTTTTTGTTCCTACAAATTTTACATGTAAGTATTTTTCAAAACTTTCTGCTTCTATAATCTTGTTTAAAATTGCCCTCTTTCCATTATCAGTAAATTTAATATCCTTTTCTGGTCCCTCAATTCTATTTCTAATCCAAGTTTTTTCTTCTGGGTCTCCCATGTGCATAAACTCATATCCAATGTTTGAGCAATAAGTTTTTTTTAAAATTTTTAATATTTGATTTAAGTTTCCATACTGAATTCCTAAAACTCCATCTAAAAAAATCCTTCTGTTATAATCTTTTTCAGAAAAGCCATAAGTTTCTGGTCTTAACTCAGGATGCTCTTCTTTTTGCAACAAAGATAGTGGATCTAAAGATGAAATAAGATGACCTCTTATTCTATAAGCTCTTATAAGCATAATAGCTCTAACTGAGTCTTGTGTTGCTTGTTTTATAGAATTTATATTTTCGTCCGGTTCTGCAACTTTTTTAGAAAGCAAATTTTTTTCTGATAAATAAATTTCTTTAGATTTTTTTTCTGGGGACCAACTTGGTCCTTTAAGATCTTGATAAACTAATTTTTGTTCATCACTCAATCCTTCAAAAAAAAGTCGCCAACTTTTTGGAAGAGATTCAGGATCTGATAAGAAATCAGCATAAAACTGATTTATAAATTCAGTATTATTACCAGCTAGAAATGATGTCTTTTTATAATTTATATTGTTTTTTGACGACGACATTTAGAATTCTATTCTAACATAAATTGCCAGGATTCAACCATTAAGTTTTTGCAAAAGAGTTTTGCCTATATCTGCAGGTGAATCTGAAATAATAATGCCAGCAGATTTCATCACCTCGATTTTATCCTCTGCACCTCCTTTTCCGCCAGAAATTATTGCTCCTGCATGACCCATTCTTCTTCCCGGTGGTGCAGTTAATCCTGCTATAAATCCTATCATTGGTTTTTTTATTTTTTCTCTTTTAAGAAATTCAGCAGCTTCTTCCTCTGCAGATCCTCCGATTTCACCTATCATAACAATTGATTGTGTATCTTTATCTTTTAAAAATAACTCAAGACAATCGATAAAATTTGTTCCATTTATAGGGTCACCACCAATACCAATGCAGGTAGATTGCCCCATTCCATTAATTGATGTTTGGGCAACAGCCTCGTAAGTTAATGTTCCTGATCTAGAAACAATTCCAACGTTACCCTTTTTATGAATACTTCCTGGCATAATTCCTATTTTACATTCATCAGGAGTAATTATTCCAGGGCAGTTAGGTCCTATTAATCTAGAATTACTATTGTTTAATATTTTTTTTACTCTAAGCATATCTACAACCGGTATACCCTCTGTAATACATACTATTAGTTCAATTTTTGCTTCAATCGCCTCAATTATAGCTGCCCCAGCAAATTTAGGAGGAACGTAAATCATTGAAGCATTTGCTAATGTTCTGTCCTTAGCCTCTTGAACAGAGTGGAAAACTGGAAGACCTAAATGTTTTTGTCCACCTTTCTTTGGTGTAACTCCTCCAACTAGTTGGGTTCCATATTTTAAAGCTTGTTCAGAATGAAAAGTGCCGTGCTTTCCAGTGAAACCCTGACAAATAACTTTTGTATTTTTGTTTACCAACACAGACATTTTATTTAATTGCCTCGACAATTTTTTTTGCTGCATCGTTTAAATCAGCAGCAGATAGTATTTTAAGATTTGAGTCGTCTAGTATTTTTTTGCCTTCTTTAAAATTTGTTCCAGCCAATCTTACAACTAACGGAATAGACAAATCAATTTGTTTAGCAGCATCAACCACTCCTTGGGCAAGCACATCACATCTCATTATTCCGCCAAAAATATTTATTAATATTCCTTTTACATTTTTATCAGATAAAATTAGTTTAAACGCAGCAGCTACCTTTTCTTTCGAAGCGCCACCCCCTACATCTAAAAAATTTGCAGGTTCTTTACCGTAAAGTTTAATTATATCCATTGTTGCCATAGCTAATCCTGCTCCGTTAACCATGCATCCAATAGACCCATCTAGTTTTATATAAGCAAGATCATGTTTGCTTGCTTCAATTTCAGTGGGATCTTCTTCGTTTAAATCTCTAAGTTTTAAAATCTCTGGTCTTCTAAATATTGCGTTATCATCAAAGTTCATCTTTGCATCTAAGCAGATGATTTCTTTATCTTTATTGATAATTAAAGGATTAATTTCTATTAAGCTTGCATCTTTTTCTATCAAAATCTTATATAAAGATTTTATTAGTTTATTTGCAATAATCTTTTGTTTGTCATTAAAATCAAATATAGAAATGATGCTGTCAACCTCTTTATCGTTTGGACCTTCGTCTTTTAATTCTATCTTGTTAGTGATAATTTTTTGAGGATTTTCTGATGCAACTTTTTCTATATCCATTCCGCCCTCGGTGCTACTAATGAAGGCTATTTTTGAAGTCTCTCTGTCTACTAAACAAGATAAATAGTATTCTTTTGAAATATCAGAAGCTTCTTCTATGTAAAGTCTTTTTACCTCTTTGCCTTCAGGTCCCGTTTGATGGGTTACAAGTATTTTGCCCATCATTTCTTTTGCTTCAGTTTCTAATTCAGAAATATTCTTAATGAGTTTTACACCTCCTGCTTTACCTCTTCCGCCGGCATGAATTTGCGCTTTTAGAACAAATTCTTTACTTTTTAACTTTGTAATCTCTTTTTTAATATCATTTAAGGACAAGATAACAATTCCATTTGAAACAGGGACCCCAAACTCTTTTAAAATTTCTTTAGCTTGGTATTCGTGAATATTCATTAATTATTCAAGATTTTTATCAATTTTTTTAGCTGCAACAAATAATTCTTTAACTGCATCAATTGATTTTTCAAAATTAATTTTTTCCTCATCAGATAAATTTATTTCAATTATCTTTTCAACTCCTTGTGAGCCAATTACTACTGGAACTCCAGCATAAATGTTTTTTACCCCATACTCTCCGTCAAGATATACAGCGCATGGGAGTTGTTTTTTTAAATCTTTTAGGTAGCTTTCTGCCATTTGAACACCTGAGGCTGCAGGAGCGTAAAAGGCAGAACCTTTTTCTAAATATTTTACTATTTCAGCTCCACCTTTCTTCGTTCTTTCTACGATTTGATCTAATCTTTCTTTTTTTAATTTTCCTTCTTTTATAAGATCATTTAAATTCTTTCCGTCAATTACGGTTGATCCCAACATTGCAACCATGCTATCTCCATGACCGCCTAGAACAAATGATTTAATTTTATTTACGGACACATCTAATTCTTGTGACAAAAAATAGATAAATCTCGAAGAATCTAAAATACCAGCCATTCCCACAACCTTATTTTTTGGTAAACCAGAGTACTTTTGTAAAGCCATGACTATTACGTCTAAAGGATTAGTAATACAAATTACAAAGGCGTTAGGTGAAGTATTTTTAATGCCATTAGCAACTTGTTTAATTATTTTAAGATTTATACCTAATAAATCATCTCTGGTCATACCAGGTTTTCTTGGAACGCCTGCAGTAATTATTATTACATCTGAATTCTTTGTATCATCATAATTGTCCGTTCCAGATAAATTAATATTAAAATTATTTACAGGGGATGATTGAGCAATATCTAACGCTTTACCTTTAGCTAGTCCAGAAGCAACATCAAATAACACTACATCTCCTAATTCTTTAAGAGCAATTAAATGTGCCAATGTTCCTCCTATCTGACCAGCTCCTATTAAAGTAATTTTTTTTCTCATATATCTAATCTATTTCATTGTTGGCATAACAAACTCTGCGTTACTTTTTAAACCAGAGGGCCATCTTGAGGTAATTGTTTTTAGTTTAGTATAAAATCTAACTCCTTCTGGTCCATGCATATGTTGATCTCCAAATAATGATCTTTTCCAACCTCCAAAACTGTGAAAAGCTACTGGCACAGGAATAGGTATATTAATACCGACCATACCAATTTTTGCTTTATTTGAAAAAGTTCTGCCTGTGTTTCCATCTCTCGTAAATATACTTACCCCATTACCAAATTCGTGGTCATTAACTAATTTTAATGCTTCATCAAAATCTTTAGCTCTTACAACTGATAAAACTGGTCCAAAAATTTCCTCTTTATAAATTCTCATATCTTTTGTTACATGATCAAACAAACAACCTCCAATATAATAACCATTTTCATATCCTTGTAATTTAAAACTTCTTCCATCTACAATTAATTTTGCTCCTTCTTTTTCACCAATGTCTACATATCCTTTTACCTTAGATAAGTGATCTTTTGTAACTAAGGGACCCATTTCAGATTGTTTGTCCATTCCAGGTCCAACTTTTAATGTTTCAACTTTTTTTGCTAATGAATTAACCAATTTGTCTCCTATATTACCAACTGCTACAGCTACTGACTGAGCCATGCATCTTTCGCCAGCAGAACCGTAAGCGGCTCCCATCAAACCATTAACGGCCTGTTCTAAATCACAATCAGGCATTACTACGCAATGGTTTTTAGCCCCGCCTAGTGCTTGAACCCTTTTTTCATTTTTAGCACAGTTTTCGTAGATATATTTTGCTATAGGTGTAGATCCTACAAAGCTCATAGCTACAACATCTTTATTATTTATCAGAGCGTCAACTGCCTCTTTATCTCCGTTAACTACGTTTAAAACACCTTCAGGCAATCCCGCTTGACTCAAAAGTTCAGCTAACTTTAAAGAACATGAAGGATCTTTTTCAGAGGGTTTTAAAACAAATGTATTTCCACATGCAATTGCCATAGGAAACATCCACATTGGAACCATTGCAGGAAAATTAAAAGGGGTAATTCCAGCACAAACTCCAAGAGGCTGTCTCAAAGACCAGCTATCAACGTTAGATCCAACATTT
>MDSV01223562.1_pt1 | contig 25340 bp, 26 predicted proteins | sample 810851 | NCBI WGS metagenome assembly MDSV01 (sample SAMN05326640, study PRJNA326480) | marine metagenome | isolation source: seawater | place: Atlantic Ocean: North East | collected 2012
TCACCTTTTGAAGGATTAAAATGGAGGCCAAAAAGTCCAAGGGAAGTTAATCCTAAAACAAATATTCCAATTAAATATATTCTTTTGTATTTTTTTAATGGTGACGTTTTTTTAAATAGAAGAGACGATGATACAAAAACTATTGACAGGAGTACGCCAACATTTCTACGAGGATTGGGTAAAAAAGAAAAGAGATCTTCTCTATTGAGAACAAAAAGACTTCTTGCGTGATCCCAGTAACGATTAAAATAATCTCCAAAAATATCAATTAATGTAATACCTATGAGAGAATTCGCATGTTGATTTCTGAATGGATTATTGATTAAATTATTTATATTTATGTTGTACAAAAAACTTAAAGGCGCTCTAAACAAATATTGATCGAGCTCAGGGTGAAAAAGCAAACTTACTGAATTAATATTTAAGTTTTCAAAATATAGTAGTGAAGAGAATGCTATAAAAAAAAGGAGTGTAATAGCAAAATCGAAAATTTTAATTTCTTTAATGAATTTAAAATAAATGTATAGCAAAGAAGATAAAACCAGAAATGCAATTGTTCCTTTGCTCGTAGCTAAAACAGCTAACAACGGCACAATTAACAGAAGGTTTATTAGTTTTTTATTTTCAAAATATCGGTCAAGACCTATAAGAATCCATGGTATCAAAGCAAATGCTAAAATTTCAGGTTTCATTATTAGTCTACCTCCAAAAAGAGGCGGGAAAAAATTAAGCATAGAAAATGAAAGCAGTAGATTGTTCTTGTCTATTTTTTTATTAATTAACCAAAAATATAATCCCAAAAGTCCAAATAAATAGAGAATGAAATTACCAGCTTGAATTGCGGTACTGTAAGTAAACTCCCATAAGTCAGGAACATAAAAAGCCTGAGCTGCCTCAATAAAATTAGAGATATACATAAAATAAAAAAGACCCTGTTCACGAGAAGGGGTATCTATAGAGCCCTCAAAGTACTCTATATATCGGAAATATCTGTAAAAGTCTGTTCCGTCAATTGAGTTAAAGAATAATTCTCCTAAGCTATAAGAAATAACAAGAGAGGAGAAGAAGAAAATAACAGACACGGAAAATTGTATCTGCTTATTATTTTTCATTAATTTTTACATTCAATATTCAAACTGACATGAATACCATTCTCTTTTTCCATATGTGGAAAATATGCTTGGGAGTGATCATCAAAAGAAAGATTGTCTTTGAAAACTTCTTTCCAATCCCATAAAGAAATACTCTTAAAGCCTACTTTTTTTAAAACTTCGGACAAAGAATTGAAATCGTATACAGTTTTGTGATAAATAAATTTATCATTGTCTATATTCCATTTTCCATAAAGCGGGCCTAGTATCTTATCTAAGTCCTTTGTTTTTTTATAGACTTCCAACAATCCATTAAAATCTGGAACTGCAACTCTTAAAATTCCGCCTTTTTTAAGTACCCTTTTCCATTCCTGAAGGACTTTTAGAACTTCTTCTCTATCAAAATATTCAAGAACATGGGACGCATAAATTATATCTGCACTGTCGTTTTCAAATATTGATAAATTATCTATTGGAATGTTGTAGTCAATATGATCAAAGTTGTTTACATCAATATGTATATAACCATCAATATATCTCTGTCCACAGCCAAGGTGAAGCTTCATAGCTAGTTCTCCAACTTTAATATTCCTAATAATATCTTGAATCCATCGGTAATAGCATTAACTTTACTAATTCCTGAATATCTTTCGCGTTCAATACTAAGTATTTCTGTATACCTTAATCCTTTTTTATGAACAATAGCCGGAAGTTCTAAACACAAAGTGAAATCATTTGATCTAAGATCGATTTTGTTTAATAATTCTTTAGAGAGCATGGGATAAAAAAATAATGAGTCAGTAATTTCACACTTAAACTTACTTCTTACAAGAAATGTAAAAATCTTGTTACCTAAAGCTCTAATTGGCGTGTCATCTGGGCTTGTGTGTCCATCTTTATATCTTGAACAAAAAACAGCATCATAATTTTTGATTAGATTTCGCATTTCAATTATTGACTTTGGATTGTAGGATCCATCACCATCAATATATGTGATATATTTTTTTGTACAATGCTTTAATCCTTCTTTTACTGCACTGCCCCACCCAGGTTTTGCTTGAGTTAAAATTTTAACATCGTAGTTACTTGCGATTTCTATAGTTTTATCTGATGAGTTGCCATCAATAATAATTATTTCTCCAAATCCATAGTCTTTTATTTCATTTAAAACAAAATTAATTGATTCCTCCTCATTAAAGGTAGCTATAAGTAATGAGACATCGTTAAGTGTCATAAATAAATTCCTAATCTATTGAAAGTATAATTGACTATTAAATACTGGGCTGATTTACGTTCAACTAATCTGTTTTTTTATTAGTGCTCATTTTAAACATGATTGGAATTAGCAATCCGAAAAGATAAATGACTGTTCCATCAACTAACATAATTGAGTCAGTTTTAACTTCTAGAGACAAGATTAGAAAAATAATTGTCAAAATTATAAATTTACCTTTTCTTGTTCTACCTTCAGCAAGATATTGGAAGTAAGCATAAAGTGAAATGATGAAAAAAGAAATACCTAAAATTCCAAACTTATTTAATATTTGCAGAATTAACGAATGAGGTCCTGAAGTGGGGGCAAAAACAGTGTTCTTTACAATATTTAAATATGCACCCGTCCCATGACCAAACAAAAAAGAAACAATATTAGGATTGTATCCAGAAGCAAAGTTGCTCCAAGCATGGGTTCTATTTAAGCGATTACTTATTGGTTCAAACCAAAAATCTTCACTCGTATATGCTTCATCATATAGTCCTGTTTGTGTTGTATCAGGGTTTGTAAAAAATGGTTCCCCTCTATCAAAAACAGGTACAATTTGTAACATTAAAACAATGATTAAAAATATGACAATTATTTGTTTTAAAATATGCTTGTGTAAATAAATTAAGCCTATAAAAAGCAATAAAATACTGACAATAGTGGTCCATCTAGATTGAGTCAAAATAAGCGAAATAACAGAAACTGTAATATACAAATAATTAACTTTGTTTCTATTTAAATATGTATTCATAAGAAAAAATATTAAACAGAAAAGTTGCAGGTTTGAAAAAACTTCATAATGATCATTAATTCCTCTCCAGGTTTGTATATTTCCAACATCTATTAATTCTGACTTTCTACTTAGTGAAAATAAAAATTCAGAAATTGAATTAACAAAAAAACTTAATCCACTAAATATAGAAAGAACTGGGTAAAAAAATAAAATTGCAGAAGCTTTATTTATATTTTCATTTAAAGAAGTGGTATTTTTATTATTTAAATCAATTATTAATCGAAAAAATAAAATAGAAATTACTAAATACCAGATAAAGCTTAAAAGTTGGCTTTTTGCATCAGGAAGAGTTGCAACCATAAATTTCCATCTATCAGGATAATTTATATCTTTTAAGTTTTTAGATACACTTATCACTAACTTTTCAAAATTATCATTATCTAGTTGTGTAAATGAAGTTCTTAATTCTTTAATATCTTTTTTTTCTAAATAAGTATTTCTACTCGTGTTTAAGTCTAAATTATCAACAACCGACTCGAAATCTGACTGGTTTTGTATCAATGTTGTTTCAAGACTTGGTGAGTTAAGTGCCGGATAAACAAATGACAAAATTAACGAAATAGCGAAAAGACTCATTAATTTATTTCTTATCAAGATTTTTTTGTCATGAAAAAGAATAAAAAATGAAAAATAAACCAAAAAGTCAAAAAACCATGGAAAACCAAAGCCAGTACTTGAAAATGGAAATAAGCAAAGTACAAATAATATAAGAAGTTTATTTTCGGATTCAAAAACACTAAAAGCAATTAATGACTTTATTGCTGAAAAAAATAAAAAAATAATTATTAACAATGTTGTCTCAAAGTCAACATATAAAGACACGACAGAGTAGTTAAATAGTAAACCTAAAAAAGTAATACTATAGAATTTATTTTTATTTAATTTATTAAATTTAATTTTTTCAAACAACAGCAGGCCAACAACAGAAAGCATAAATAATTGTTGGAATATTATCCTTACCGTTCTTGGAAAATATGCAAACATAAGGTAAGAAGATTGTTCATCATAGTAAATATTGTTTACCGTGAGATAACAGTATTTACTATCTGTAAAATCGTTAACAAACTGAACTGAAACAAGTGAACTGTTAAATGTTGATAAGTTACTAAATTTAATTTTTAAATATTCAAGGAACAAAATACCTTCACAGTTAAAGATATAGAAACCAATAATAGTTAATAAAATTAATAATCTTTGTAAGCTTCTATTCATTAGAATTGAACTCATTTTTATTTAAAAGTAATAAAACTGTACTAAATAACATAAATAAATACCCTTGAATTATATGCCTTGGAAAGTAAGTATGGACTTGATAAAAAAGATGAGGTCCCAAAAAACCTATTGGAATGAAAAAATATAAAAAATTCTTAATATTCTTCTTTGATATTAAGAACGAAGATATCCATTGAAAAATTATAATAGATATTGTCACTGGTAAAATTTTACCTGCCATTGTTCTTACTCCGGAAGAAAGTGGATTTGCAAATAAAAAATCTAATTGAAACTGTAATGTTTCAGTTACTGCTTGAAAGTTAAAAAGCAAATCAAGAGGAGGAAGGTAATAAACATCGCTTCTAAATATATTTTTTTCTAAAATAAATAGTCCACCATAAAAATAGTTATGAATAAAAGGGATTAAGAACAAACCAATGAATATAAGGATAAAAAATATTTTGTTTTTTAAATCATCGTAACGTGTGAAGAAAAACAAAATTAAACAGATTAAACCAAGTATCTGGTTTTCACGAATAAGAAAAATTAAGCCCAATAAAAGTGGGGGCACGTAAGGAAGCTTAATTATTAAATCTTTATTAATCATAAAATAAAACAATATTGTACCAAAAAGCCAAGTTGGCCATTCACTCAATGAACTAAATAAATTTTGTTTAGAACTATATGTTGAAAGAAGTATATATAAAATTAAAAAATTAAAACCTAATAAAATATTATTGATATTACTTTTCTGGATTAAGAAAATAAAGATTAAAAATATCATCAGTACAAATAAAAATCGTGAAAATAAAACTAGTGATAAATGACTATCTCCAAATACAAGTCTTAATAGGGAAAGTAAATATCTATAACCTGGTTGATATAAATAAATATCTTCGCCTCCCTGCAAAGATTTGGAAAATATTATTTGCTGTGCCCAACTTTCATACTTAAGTGGATCAGAACCTCCAATTGAATATAAAGTTTCAGAATTAATATTCAAGTTTTTAATTGAGGATATTGCAATTAGAAGCATTGAAGAGAACACACTATTTGGGCTATTAACTTTCTTTAAGGAAAACAGTAAGAAAACAATAATCAACAATATCATTTCAAAGTAGTCTGCATACAAATTCGGTATTAAATCTAAAAAATAAAAAAATGTACCGAAAAAAGAAAGATGCAAAAAGATATTTATATTTTTGTAATTTAAAGAAAATAAATAAATAAATAATAAGAAAATAAAAAGTACTAGATTTATAATCATTAAAATCTTTTCAAAATTTGTTTCATAAATATTTATTTTTTCATTTTCTTCATTTAGTAAATTAAATGAAGCATATGGAATATTTGGAATGCTATTCTCCAATCCACTAAATCTATACAAATATTCAATTTCTATTTTTGTATTTTCTGGAATAAATATAGACAATGTGTTTTCTGAGTTATATGCAGGAGGCAGTAGAGTCTTGCTATCATTTATATATATTGCTCCTTCTCCAACATATTGAATTACTACATCTTGACTCTTGTAGGTGTTTTTAGTGGAATTCCATTTTGCAGAAAAAGATAACCAGCTTCTTGATGGCTCAAGAGGATAGATTATATTGTTAAAACCATAATCATATCTAATTAAATTTTCTTTTTCCAAATCAAGATAAGAATATTTCTTGAGTTGTTGTTGTGAGTCGAATAACCAATGGGTTTTAATTGATAGATCATTTTTTCCCCCATAAAGTTCTTTGTTGTAGAAATTAAAACCTGTTTGATTAAAAAAATGTAAATCCCAGTTAGTATATTCAATACTCCTGTTGTTTATTGGATCTTTATTAAAAGATAAATAGTAATCTTTCTTTGTAATTTTAGAATTGAAGGGTTCCCTGAAGCTAAATTGGCAATTGTTTTCAGTAGTGAAATTCATTTCAAAATTTGACACTGGAGTATCGTTTGTTTTAAAACAAGAATTATAAAAATTGTCAGAATTTAAAATGCTGCCAAAAATAGTTAATGTTGTAATAATAAAAATAAAAACCCTTGTTCTTGGTTGAATGTTGATATGCGCTTTATTAACAAATAAGAATAAAAATAAGATAACTAAAAGAACTTCGTAAATATTATCAAAAGGATAGCCATTTAAATAATACTTTGGATAAATAGGAAAAATTAAAATTATTAACGGCGTTAGGCCAATTCCATAGGTACTCGCAAGTTCTTTTAACTTCATTTTTATAGTTTATATTTAAAAAAGTTTTTTTTCCTATAATGAAAAGTGTGAAAGCTTTAATTACAGGTATTACAGGCCAAGATGGTTACTATCTATCTAAACTCCTTCTAGAAAAGGGTTACGAGGTTCATGGTACTGTCAGGAGATCTTCATCATTCAATACCCAGAGGATTGATGGGTTAATAGGTAATTCAGAATATAACGAAAGATTTTTTTTACACTACTCAGATCTATTAGATTCTGCCTCTTTAGCTTCATTGATTCAAAAAATTCAACCAGATGAAATATATAACTTAGCAGCCCAGTCTCATGTTGCCGTTTCCTTTGAAAATCCAATATTTTCTACCCAGACAAGTAACTTAGGTTCAATATCTATTCTTGAATCAATTAAATCTATTGATACAAATATAAAATTTTATCAAGCTTCATCATCAGAGATGTATGGTGGGGGTACAAAAAAACCATTAAATGAAGAATCTCCTTTTGATCCAAAAAGCCCATATGCAGCAGGAAAAGTTTTTGCATTTAATACCACAAAGCTCTATCGAGAATCTTACGATATGTTTGCTGTAAATGGTATATTGTTTAATCACGAGTCTCCCTTACGAGGTGAAACTTTCGTTACAAGGAAAATAACAAAGGCTGTAGGTAGAATATTTCATAAACTTCAAAATAGGCTGACTCTTGGAAACATAAAAGCTGAGAGAGATTGGGGCTTTGCTGGAGATTATGTTGAAGCTATGTGGCTAATGATGCAACATAGTGAAGCGAGTGATTGGGTTGTATCAACTGGTAATTCTATATCTGTAAAAGACTTTTTGCATAAAGCATTTAAATATGTTGATTTAGATCCTGAAGAGTATGTAACAACTTCAGAAAAATATTATCGACCAAATGAAGTAAATTTTTTAAAAGGAGATTCAACAAAAATTCAAAATGAATTGAACTGGAAGCCTAAAGTCGACATTGATAATCTTGTAAAAATGATGGTTGAGTTTGACTTAGGTGAAGCTGAAAAAGAATCGGTTTTATTTTCAAAAGGCCTTATTAAACCAACTTGGGAATATCCAACTGAGTAAAAATTAAATCATGAAAAAAAAAGTTCTAATTACTGGTTCTAACGGGTTACTTTCAAATAATATAAAATTAATAATTCGGGAAAGTGGTCTTCAAAAAAATAATAGCTATATCTTTCACACAAGAGATATTTTTGATTTAAAAAATATTGATAAACTTAACACTTTTGTGAGAGAAAATAATATTACAGAAATTATCCATACCGCAGCAAGAGTTGGGGGGATATTTGATAACCTTACCTTTCCTTATGACTATGCATATGAAAATTTAATAATGGATCAAAATATTGTTAAAAGTTGTGTAGAAAACAATATAGGTAATCTAATCGTCTTTGGTTCAACTTGTATGTATCCAGATAAACTGTCTAATTCAAGATATCCATTAGTAGAAGATGAAATCTATAGCGGAGAGCCAACTCAAAGTAATTTTTCTTATGCTAACTCTAAAAGAACACTTCTTTCAAGTGTAGAAGCTGCAAATAAACAATATGGTTTGAACTATACAGCATTTATACCAACAAATTTATACGGATATTTTGACCACTATTACTTCAAAAAAAATAAATTTCAGACTCATTTTGTAGCTTCTGCAATTTCAAAAATAGTGTACGCAAAGAACAATTCATTACCTAAAGTAGAGTTTTTTGGAACTGGAAATCCCCTAAGGCAATACTTATTTGCAAAAGATCTGGCCACTTTAGTCATGAAAGTTAGTAATTCTACTCCACTAAATGATTCTTTTAATGTTTCAAACGATGAAAATTTAGAAATCAGAGAACTTGCAAACAAAATTGCAATGGTTTTTGATTATGAAGGTGCTGTAGAGTTTGATTTAAAAAGTGAATATGATGGTCAGTTTAGAAAAGATGTATCATCGAAAAAACTAGATAATATAATAGAAATACCTTATACAAATTTTACAACTGGATTAAAGCAAACAAAACAATGGCTGGAGACTAATAGTGAACTGGGAATTAACTAATGACACGATTGAAAAGTTCGAAATAAAAAAACTTTCAAATTTTTTATTATCTACAAAAAAATTAACTTACGGAAAGCAAACTGAATTATTTGAAAATAAGTTTTCTAAATGGAATAATACGAAATATTCTTTAATGGTCAATTCAGGCTCATCAGCAAATTTAGTAATGGCTATAGCTTTGAAAAAATTTTTAAAAAAAGAAAAAATAAGGATTGGTATTTCAACTTTAACTTGGTCTACTTCACTAACGCCATTTTCATTGCTTGGGTATGAAATTTTTTTATATGACTCTCAAAATACAAATCTGGGAATTAATAAAGAAGACCTTATGGACTCAATAAGAAAAAAAAGGATAGATGCTATATTAATAACCCATATTTTAGGATTCCCGTCAGTAGATAAGGAAATAATTGCTGCTGCAAAAAAATTTGGCGTAGTGATTTTAGAAGACTGTTGCGAAGCTCTTGGTGCAAATGTAGATGGAAAAAAAGTTGGTAATTTTGGTTTAATGTCATCATATTCTTTTTTTTATTCTCATCATATGTCAACAATTGAAGGTGGTATGTTCTGTACTAACAATAAGAGTTTACTAAATCTTGCAAAACTTATTAGATCTCATGGTCTTTCGCGAGAATTAGAAAAAAATAACAATGAAAATTGGAAAAAAAGATTTTATTTTATAGAGGAAGGGCTTAATTTAAGACCAACAGAATTGAATGCATTCATGGGTTTACAACAACTCAAAAAAATTGATAAATTAATAGTTGAAAGAAATAAAAATCTTAATGTGTTTTTATCTAATTTATCAAAAAATTATATTAAAGAATTCAATACGAATGGAGTTTCTTCATTTGCATTGCCAATAATTTCAAAAAATAAAAAAATATTTCAAAACACTCTAAATATTTTAGATAAAAATAATGTAGAGTATAGACCACTCATTGCAGGAAATTTAGCTAACCACCCTTTAGCAAAAAAAATTAAATATAAAAAACTAAGTAATTCTTTTAAAAATTCAGATTTTATTGATAAATATGGCATTTATATAGGAAATGGGTCACATGTAAATCAGAAAAAAATTCAATCTCTATTAAGTAAACTCGGTAAATAATAATATGAAAGATATTCTACTTCTTGGTGCAAATGGATTTCTAGGAAATCGAGTAGAGAAGCGACTATATGAAGATAATTATAAATTTTCAAGTTTATACGGTAAAGATAATTTAGATTTAACAAATTATGATTCATTAGATAATTTTTTAAAAAAAAATTCTTTTAAAAAAATTATTAATTGTGCAGCTTTTGTTGGAGGCATATCTTATGGAGATGAATATAAAATTAAGCTTTTTAATATAAATAATTTAATTAACAAAAATATTTACCAATCAGCATCAAACAATAATATATCGCAAATCATTAACCCTATTTCTAATTGTGCATATCCTAAATATTATGAAATGTATTCTGAGGAGAACTTTTGGAATGGTGAACCAGATGAATCAGTTTACAGTTATGGAATGGCAAAAAGAAATCAAGTAATACTTTCAAAAATATATAAAGACAAATTTTCGATATCAACAAGCTCGCTTATATTTTCAAATATGTATGGACCAGGAGATTATTTTGAAGAAAAAAGATCACATGCTTTAGGGTCTATAATTGGAAAAGTTTCTGAAGCAAAGAAGAGTGATTTAGAAAGCGTAACCCTTTGGGGTTCAGGAACGCCAAAAAGAGAATGGTTATATGTTGACGATGCAGTTGAGGCAATATTAAAAACTCTTACATTAAATGAACAGCATATTTTTACTAATGTGGGTATTGGGAAATCGATTTCAATAATAGAGTTATCAAATTTAATAAAAAAATTAATTAACTGGGAGGGGGAATTTGTATTTGATTTAAGTAAAAAAGATGGAGTAAATGATAAAAAAGTAAATCCTAAAACATGTCTTAAAGTATTTAATTGGCTTCCTGGTACAAATTTAGAAACTGGAATTAAATTAACTCTAGAAAGTTTAAAATGAATGAAATTATTTTTAATAATAAAACGTATGCCCGAATAATAGATTTAAATAATATTGAAGAAGGTTTAAATTTTTACTCTAACGATGATGAATATGTGCAAGTAGGTACATGGAATTACCAAGAGGGTAAAATACTAGATAAGCATTATCACAATTACTTCGAAAGATCTTCTTATAGAACTAGTGAAGCTGTTTTAGTCTTAAAGGGAGAAATAGAGTGTTCTATTTTTACTGAAGACAATAATTTTATCTGGAAAGGTTTAATCACAAAAAACCATCTAATTATTCAATTGCAAGGTGCTCATGAATATAAAATTATTAAAAATGCAAAAATTTTAGAAATCAAAAACGGTCCTTATTTTGGACCCGAAAAAGATAGGACGAGAATTTAATGATTTACCAAGTAGAGCCTGATATTGACAGGATAGATCAAGAATTTATTAATAAATATATGAAGTCTGGTGGATGGATCACTGAGGGAAAAGTTACAAAAGAATTCGAAAACTCAATTTCACAATTAGTTAATAGAAAATATGCAGTTGCAACACCGAACGGCACTATTGCAATTTATTTAGCTTTGTTAGCAAATGGTATAGGGAAGGGCTCTCTTGTTGCTGTTCCAAATATTACAATGATTGCAACAATTAATGCCGTAACATGGAGTGGAGCAACTCCAGTTCTAGTAGATGTAGATGAAAAACTTTGTATGTCCTTAGAGAAACTAGAAAAACTAAAAAATATAGATTGTGTCATTTATGTTCCACTAAATGGAAGAACTTCAAATGGTGAAGATATTTTAAAATATACAAAAAAAAATAAAATAGTTTTAATAGAGGATTCAGCACATGCTCTTGGCTCGAATTACAAAAACCTTGCATGTGGTTCACTAGGTAGTACAAGTATAATCTCATTTACACCTCATAAAATCATTACAACTGGTCAAGGTGGTATGGTATTAACAAATAACCAAAATATCTATAAGAAAGCTCTAGATCTTAAAACTTTCAACAGATCGAGAGACAAATCAGATGTTCATAAAGGTTTTGGATTAAACTTTAAGATAACAGATCTGCAATCAACACTTGGTATGTCTCAATTAAAAAAACTAGACAGATATATAGAGCATAAGAAAAAACTTTTTTTTACATATTCAAATTTTGAAAAAAATAATAAATTTTATTTTATTGATTTTCAAAATAGAGAAACCCCATGGTTCATTGATATTGTATTCAAAACAAAAAAAATTCGTAATTCTGTATATAGCTATCTAAAAACAAAAAATATTGAAACTAGATTTTCATACCCTCCTTTAAATTCACAAAAAATGTTTAGCAACATAGAGCGGACTGATCTAAAAAATTCTGAAGATATTGCTAACCGAATATTATGGCTTCCATCATCGAATAATCTTCAATTGAATACAGCTAAATCTGTTATGAAAATAATTTCTGAATATCTTAAATGAATTACCCAATTTTAATCGTCACATATAATCGACCTCAGCGTCTGGAGTCGTTTTTAGAAAAATTTTCAAATTCAAAAAGACAAATATATATTGGTGTAGACAAGTATGTAAAAAACAGAGACCTAGGAGAAAAGTATTTAAAAAAATACAAAAAAATTCAGGAAAATTATTTAAGTGAAGATAATGTTATTTTTATTTATTCTGAAAAACATTTAGGCGGCAAATATAGTACTCCATATTTTACAAGTAAAGTTTTTGAATTAACTGAGAAATTAATAATTATGGATGATGATTTAATTTTCAATAATGACTTTTTAGATTATTGTGATTTCTGTCTAGATTATTTTGAAAATGATAAAAATATCTATTCTATAGAGGGTTTTAATCCATTTGCTAACAACGATGTTGAGAGTTATATCTTTTTAACTAACTATACCCTTCAGCTCGGCTGGGCTACATGGAGGAACCGTTGGGAATCCTACAGTAACGACTTAACAAATGAAGGTTCAATTATGATTTTAAAAAATTTATTCAGAAATTTTAAATTTGATATTTTAAGTGTAATATTTTGGTTTATCCAAATATATAAATCAGAAAAACATTATGTCGATGCATGGGATTGGTATCATTTTTATAATCAATTTAAGAGACGTACTAATTCTGTAATTTATAGTAATAATCTCGTTCTTCATGATGGATGGGGGGAAGAGTCACTTAATATGCATGATAAGGACAATGAAATATTTAAAAGTATGAAGTTAAGCAAGTTCAGTACAAATCCAAACATAACCAGAGAAAGAGATAATGAATTTGAGAAAAAAATTAAAAAACGCTACTTTGAAATTTCAATTTTAGGATTTATCAAAAAACTTTGGAACTAGTATGAAAATTTTTCTATTTAGTGGTGGGCTGGGCAATCAAATCTTTCAAGTATATGAATTCATTATAAATAACGAAAAATATACTCACTATTCAACTCTTTTGTTTAACAAGAGAGCATTGAAGTTTTTAAGAAAATTTTATTTTCCAAATAATCATTTCAAAAAACTTAACTTTGTATTTGCAAAGGCTCTTTTTATATTAACTAAATTTAAATTTTTAAACATAAACTCAGATGTTCCTTATTTACAAAGCAACACTGTGTCTAAAAGTAAAATATCATTTACAAATGGTTATTTTCAAAAAAGTTTTAATAATTCAGAATTAGAAATCTTAAAAGATATATTAAAACAATTTTCTATTATCGATAATCCAAGTTGTTATCCTGAAAATAATATACTTATTCACATAAGAAGAGCTGATTATATTGAAATTGGAGAAGACTTAAAACTTGAATACTATATAGACGCAATTAATTATTTTAAAAACGAAATAACCCATCCAAAATTTTTTATATTAACTAATGATAAATCCTGGGTAGAAAATAATATATTGCCAATTGTTGAGTATAAATATATTGATCTTGGTGATGCTAGGTTAGTTTTAAATGAAATGATCAAGTTTAAAAATATAATTCTATCCAACAGCACACTTTCCTATTGGGGCTATATGTTGAATATGAATAAAGATAAAACTGCTACAGTCCCAAACCCATGGTTTAGAAACAGAAACCTACCATTATATTTAGAAGACTTAAAGACTGGAAAACAAATTAAAAATCAACTATATTCATGAAAAATAACAAACAAAAGTTTAATGAACAAGCTAATTTGTTTTACAAAAATAAATCACAAATAATAACAAACAAGGGCCTAAAAATTCTTGGCTTTCCTTTTAAAACTGGAATAAATGAAGATAGTATAAGCCAAATTGAATTTGGACTAAAAGCATTAAAAAAAAATAAAAAGATCAAAGATTATAAACTCATAAATGAATTTGAAGAAAATTGTTATGAGTTTACTAAATTTGAAAAAAATATTGCATCTAAAATAGAAGATTTTGATGCTGATATTATTTTTTTAGAAAATCTGCAAAAAAATAATTTTCCAGCAGATAAGAAAATTTTAAATTATTTTAAAAACTTAAATGTCCCAATATCTTATTTTGAATGGAATCCTTGGTCATATATTAGAAAAAGACCGACTGCTTTTTTAAATTCTTTTTTTAGCATTATTGACATAAATTTTATAAAAGGAGGGGGGACGTTATACAATGTTTTTAACTCAATGGGTGCAAAAAATATTTCATTCACAGTTCATCCTTTTAATGAAAATTTAATTAATTTTAATACTTCAAAAAGAAGCCCTTCATATGAAATAAGTATGTTTTGCAATTATTGGCCATCAAAATATACCTTCTTAAATATGGACGGAGTTACCAATAGAAAAGAAATAGTTACTGAGTTAAAAATCATCTACGGTGACAGGTTTCAACTATTTGGAAAGAATTGGAATAAAGATTTTAATGCAACTGAACTAATGTATAAGGATGTACCTAAGTTTCAATTCGATTCAAAAGTGAATTTGGGGTGGGAACATTACTCAAAAATTCCTTTCTACTTCTCTAATAGACTTCCAAATTCTTTTTTCTTGGGAGTTCCGTATTTTTCAAATAAAATAATTGGATTAGAAAATATACTTCCATACAGTAATTTTCTCTCCTTTAAGAATACCAATGATTTGCATCATAAAATAAATCACTTAATTTCAGATGAAGATCTATATAATGAAATATCACTAGCTTTGCAAAATTTTTCAAATAAAAACTTTAGCATACTGAATATTTTTCAACATAATCTTAAAACAATCGAAAACCTGTATCACTAAGATTTATTAATTTTTTTATTTTCTAAATTTAAGTGTATAGTTGCAGTTTTAAATTTTTCAGGTGTATGAGAAATATTTATTATTGATAGATTTTTTTTATTTAATTTATTAAAGATAATTTCAATACTGTCTTTATCTAGGTTCGAAGTTGCCTCATCAAGTAAAAGAGTGTCGAATTCTTGAATTAGTACTCTCGCAAATGATAGCTTCTGTTGCTGTCCCGAAGATAAGTTTTTCCCTCCATGATCGATTTCAAGATATAAATTGATTTCTCTATTATTAATTTCGTAAAAATTTATTTCATTAAGAACTTTGAGTATCTCATTATCATCTACTTTATTATCATTACCATACAAAATATTTTCTTTTAATGTGCCTTTAAAGATAAGAGGATCTGGTCCAATGTATGCTATTTTATTACCAGAAAATCTAATTTCACCCTTATTCATAGGTAAAATATTCGCTAACATTCCTAAAATTGTACTTTTCCCAGAACCATTTTTACCAGTAATTACAGTATGTTTTTTTAAAGGAATTTCTAAAGAGATATTTTCTATTATTTTTTCTTCTTGATCTCCATAACTAAAGGTTACGTTGTCTAGTTCAAATATATTTGCTTTACTATTAAAAAATTTGTACCTACCTTGAGTTACAGAAGTTAGTTTTGACTTGAACTCTTTATTAATTTCAGCAATTAATACATCCGCCTCAAATATTTTCTGAATGCTTTGTGCAATTGGAGTAAGAATCTGAATCACTCTGATAAAAATTATCAACAAAGCTATCTGCGCTCCGGAGATTGTTTCGAATTGATTTATTGAAAAATATATTCCAATAAATACGAGTGCTCCGGAAAGGGGTACTTGGTAAAAAAAATGTTCGAAGAATATATTGAAAAGTCTTACTTTTGAAAATTTATTAATTAAATTGGTGGTCCGATAAATTTCCTGGTCGTCTTTTTTATAAATTTTAATTAAAAATATATTGTTTAGTATTTTTTCAATAAAATCACTTAGTTCTATACCTGCCTTTAATCTTTCTGTATTTTTTCTTTGGATTAGCTTCATAAAATTTCTAGGAAGAAATAGTACCAAAGCAGATAATGCAAAAAATAAAAATCCCGTATTTCCATAGAATATAAAAATAACTACTAAAAAAATTATTAATTGAATTCCTAAAGTTGATAGTAATAGATAAAAAACGAACAAGTTCGAAAGATCATTGTAAGTATATAAAATATCAAAGTTTGTTTTTCCAACATCATGATTTATTGGATTTTTAAATATGCTATTTATTTTCCATTTCTTTAAATAATCAGTAATTTGGATTGAAAAAAGACTTTCATTATATTTTAAAAATAAGACGCATATGGCTCTTAAAAGAGCACCTGCTATTAATAGTTTTGGAATAGAGGCTTTTGTAATATCAATTTCATAATTTAAAAATATATAAACTTCATCATTTGAAAAAATTAATCCTATAAGTAAAGCTATAGCAAGATCAAACAAAGCATTAAGCGAACCAAACAAAATAAGTAAAGTAAATTTAATTTTTTTTCTCTGTATTGGTATATTCCGATTAAACTCAGAAAAATTTTTGATTATTGAGAAGCGTTTCATATATTTTTAATAAATTCTATAAGATTTTCCAAATTATATATTTCTAGATATTTATTGTATTCAACAGTTTGTAAAACTGAGTAATTATTTTTTAAATATTCTCTATGATGGATTTTTTCTGGATTGTTAATCAATTCAGATAACCTTATTAGTACCTCGAAATTTATATCTGGTAGGCAATAATTTTCAAAAAAAATATCTTTAGTTGTCTTATCAATTTTTTTATTATCAAAAATTTCAATATAAAAATTAGAATTAAAATCAAACAATTTATTTTTTTTTAATTTCATAACAAGGTCGAGTCTAAAAATAAATAGAGAAAAGATATAATAATCTAGATGGTACCCATTTTCTTTTTCAGTAATTTTTAAATTATAATCAAAGTTGTTTTTTTCTAAAAAACTCGCAATATCGTAATTTTGATTTACCAAAAAATCGATATCTTTTCTGAAATAATTTTTTTTAATATCATGCTTTATAAGTAGGAAATTTTCTTGGTTATCGATGTATTGTTTTAATATCAAAAATATTTTTGTTTTTAGTAAATTCATTTAATAACATACTAATAGTGATTAACAATATTAAATTTAACGAAGAGATTTTTGTAAATCTTAAATTAATTTCTACTCAAAAAACTAAAGAAGCAAGAGCAATCAAAAAAGAGGAGGTAATAATCTTAAATGAGTTGTTAAATTCTAAAATCGAAGCTGACTCATATATATTTTTAAAATTTTTTCCAAAATTTCTTACTATCTTAAAGCTAATTGATAAAAATAAAAATATTTCCAAAGTATTGGAAATTAATGATATGCCCTACATAACTACAAGAAACTATATTTTTTTAAAAGTAGATAATGCCTACTTTGTTTTTTTAAAACAAAGTACAAAGATAAAGAAAATTTTATTTTATGGGTACCATTTCATTTCTTATATTAAGAATATTGTCAATCCTCAGAGATATTTTATTCCAAAATTTTATATTTCAAAGTTTCAGAATCTGTTCTTTAATATTTTTCCAAGAAGCAAGTTTGATAAAATATTTGGTATCAGATTACTTAGTAAAGAAGAGTTTTTAAGCCTGTATATTGAAAAACCCAATTCTTTCAACACTAGGTGGAGAAAACAACACCTAGAACCTGTAACAGATAATTTACAAATTTTTAAGTTAAAAGATATAGCTAAGCATTTAGGCTACTCGACTCAAAAAAACTTATTAATACTTGAGACTGATACTTCAAATAAGCTGCTAGAGCCGATAAGTCACAATCATAAATTTTGGCAAAGTGGTAATAATCTTCTTATTTACAGCTATATTTATGGATTTAGAAAAAATGTAATACCTTACAATAAAATTAACAAATTTTTGGAAAAAAATAAGACAGTTAATATTTTCTCTAAAGATTACTATGAGAGTCTTGAAAAAATGAGTTCTCAAGACGTAAAAGAATTATTACTAAAAAAACCTCTTAATGTCAATGGCAATGCACTGACTAGCGGTAGACATAGGGCATTGGCAATGATTAAATGGATTGAAGATGAAAATGAGTATATCCCATTCTATGCAATACATAAATCTTAAATTATCTTATAGTATTCAGGCTTTAATTCTGTTAATCCATACTTGTATCTAAGAATTGAAATTCTATGATTTCCATCAAATACATAAGGTTTGCCAAATTTTTTAAAAATAATTATTTTATCCTTTTTTAATCTATTCATATCAAAGTCATCTATAAGTGTTAAATATTTTTCCAAAGTATGATCACGTTGTAGTGAGTTTTCAATATAGTCAACATAATCTCTTTTCCACTTTATTTGATCTTCTAAAAATTTGAAATGTATTGTGTCTTGTATTTTTAACCTGATCACTTTCGTTTCCTCCCAAAATTTATATCTTTCAAAATAACTTATTTTTTTTAAAGAGTTGAGGTATTCTTTAGAAAGTATTTTTTTATTATTTCTTAAATATACAATTCTAAAGTACAAATCGTCGATATACATTATTAAGATTATAACTATGAAAATTGCAGTTTGCCTATATGGAAATGTGGGGTTTAAAGAAAAGCTTGGTGGATCAGATGGAAACAACTTAATACCCCTTCCTTTGGAAGAGTTGTATAAATCAATAAAAGAATTTATTTTGGATGACAATGATTGTGATATCTTTATCCACTCCTGGAGTGAAGATAGAAAAGATGAAATTATTAATTTATACGAGCCAAAAAAATACTTAATCGAAGCTCAAAAAAAATTTGCAATGTCTAGAAAAAGTAAAAAACATGCTACTTTAAGTCGCTGGTACTCAGAGTGTAAATCTAACGAACTTAAAAAAAATTATGAAATTGAAAATGGCTTTTTATACGATATTGTTCTACATACACGTTTTGATTTGAAGTGGTTTTCAAAAATTGATTTTAAACAAACAGAAAAAAATACCTTCTATGTATCACACTGGAATGAAAGTATTAATAAAAACAAGCTTGGTCCGTATAACAAAAGTAATGTATATGTTAATTATGCATTTATGGATCTGTGGTTTTATTCAGGTTCTAAGATTATGGATAAATTTTCAAAAATATATAAGTTTAGATATATGTTGTACTTCTTAAATTATTTTAGATATAACAATCACAGATTTTCGTACATAATCACAAAACTCAACAAATTTACTATCCAATTTAACCTATATAGAGGTCATGACTATGAAATATATAGAAGATATGAAAGGAAAGATTGGAAGCAGAGTTAGTTTTCTTTAAAATTAAAATTAAAAGATGTTCCTTCTAAGTTATTATCTTTTCTAGTGCTTCCAGTACTGATATTATCAATCATAATTACACCAAATCCCTGGATATCGTAGTTTATGTAGTTTGAATCTGCAGTATTCCCAATCAAAATTAAGGAAAATTCATTAGGCCAGGAATTGTCAAAACCAGCTCTTTCAAAATAGTGTCCATTATTAGCTGAATTTATGTTCCTTACATAAATATTGAAATTTGAATCTAATGGTCGCGGAGATCCCAAATGGACACCTGTACCTGAATTTTCAAAAATATTTAAATCCTTAATCAAGATATTACTAGAAGCGTCTAAATCAATTCCGTCACCATGAATGTTTGTTATTATTCCTGTTCCAGAAATTGTAGAATCTACTACGTACTTAAATGCAATTCCTTCATATCTCTGATCATTATCTTTAGTTTTCTTAGTACCAGTAAGTTTCCCATTAATAATAATATGAACGTTAGAAATTGGATTTTTATTCGTACCTTGAACTCTAATTATTGCAGCGTCTCCAAATTCACATATTTTACAGTAATTACTCCATTTAAGATCACTATTTATTATTAAAGTTGTATTACTAGCAATTACCAAAGTTGTATTATCATAGAGATCTAAAACGTTTGATATATATTTTTTATCTTGCAGCAAAATTCTTTTACCTCTATTTTCACTAATGCAGATATTTAAATCTTCTTTGTTGCTGCATGAAGCCTCTCCTTGTTCATATGTTTTTAAAAGAGAGTTTTCTAGTTTATTAATTTCTGAATATACGTTGGCTAAATCTTGGTTTAAATTTTCATGAATACTATTTTGATAATTTATTATATTAATGGTTCTTTTAGGAAGGTTGAAAATTAAATTTGCGATTCCTATTTTTTCACCACTTAAATCCAATAGAACAGCCCCGGAAATGAATGTAGTTCCAAGAATAACTAAAGAAGCAAATACTGTTAAAGTTTTTTTTTGAAAATTCATTCCTGTAATATTATTTTAAACTTGTTCACTTTAAAATATTTTCTAATAACCAATCGCATGCTTCTGCGACTGCTCCTTTTCCACCTTCTGCTTCAGTGACAAAATTTGCATATTGTTTTGCTTTATGTCTTGCGTTACTAGGTGCAATTCCCGTATAAACAATTTTAAATACCTCTGCATCTACGTCAGAATCTCCCATGAAAATTAAAGTATCAAGAGAATAGTTTTTTTTGATATATTCAATCCGATCTTCTTCTTTTACTAAAACTACATCGAATCCCATATCTTCTATTCTTTTTTTACTAATTTGAAAACCTCTATGATCTGCTGTAATAAATGAAATATCAAGTTTCTCATTTAGTTGTGATAAAGAATACGAATCATGTGGTCCAAATTCTTTCATTACTTTGCCATCTATAGTATAAAAAAACTGACCAGTAGTTAATACCCCATCTACATCGATTAAAAAATTTAAATTACTCAACATACTTGTCTAATAATTCTAAGCCATAGTAGAACAAAAATCTTGAATACGGGTGATGATGCAGTGGTGCAATATTTAAATAAATAAGTGCACAAAGTATATGTATTTTTTTAATGTCAAATTTCTTTTTATTTAACCAATCTATAAAGAAGTTATATATTTCTTCAAAATGACTAGGGAGTTGAATATCAATATTTACATCATCTTCACTCTCTGAAATACTGTATAAACCTGCCGTGACTACGGGGTGTGGTAATAAGATACCGTGTAATAATTTTGCAAGATCATAATATATATCACCAACCTCTAGCAAGCCATTAAAATTTTGTCTCCAATCTAAAAATGTAAATTTCTTGTTACCATACAAAATATTTTCAAAATGAAGATCTCCATGAAAACTTACCGGAACTCCCTCGCTTAATTTTTTCCAGTCAATTTTATCGAGGTAGGTATATGGAGGTTTTACTTTTTTATTGTTTAAATTTATATTCTTATTTGAATATGGATACATAGTTAAAAAAACTTCAAGTCTTTGAAACGTTTTATCTTTATAGAATTCATGACATGCAAAAGTAAAATCTTTATACTCTTTTTCTGAGAGCTGCTTTTTTTCCCAGAAATCTTCAAGAACATTTAAAAGAGTGTCGAATATTTCTATTGAAATCTGAGATGACAAGACATCCCCAGAAACGTAACCATATGAATACATATTCTTTTTTTTATCAATAATTTGAGGTACATATTTTTCTAAAATTTTTGACCTTTTAATTCTCTCTTTTATGAAATTTTCATCATTTGAAAATTTGATCACTTTGTTGTTAGAAAACCATATTTTTTCTTCTTCTTTTTCTAATATATTATGTGTATTTTCTTTAATCGGTTGATAGTTCAAACGAGTGTTGTTCAATCCAGGAATACTTCCAGTGTCAAACCATGTAAATTGCGTAGCATGGAATTCAGAAATCATTTGTGACAATGCATAGGATTCTCCCTTTTTATAAAAATCTTCTATATTGGAATTACATAAGTCTTTAAATTCTTGATGATTTTTAATTCCAGCTAAACCAATATATGCATGATTACTTTTAGATTCGAGTTTTTCATTAAGGTTAAGTAATTTATTATTTTCAATTTTTAAAGTACGATAATCAGAAGAATCGTTAACATCTGAATAGCCTATCCAATTTACTTGAGGTGGCGGAATTGACTCTGAAACAAGAGTGTCACACGAAATAAATATAAAACTTTCATTAATTTTATCAATAACCCTGCTGAGAGAGAAGCCTAAACTTGCACCCTCACCTTCAAATGGCTCAATATGTTCAAAAATAAAATTTCGGTCATGATGAGCTATGTTTAAATAATCAATTAAATCATTTCCTCTATAGCCAACAGGTATGATAAATTCACAATCACTTGGAAATTGTTCCAATATATAGGAAATAATAGGTTTGTTATTTATATGAATTAGTGATTTGTTTAAGTATTTTGTTTCACTTTTAAGTCTTGATCCAGTTCCTGCACAAGGAATTAATACTTGATAAGACATTAATTTGCTCTGTTATAATCGTCTTCAATTCTTACTACATCTTCTAACTGTGGTGTGCTTGCCTCGAGGTAGTATGTATCTTGATTTCCAAACATTCTATGAATCTTCTTTGGCGGAAGAACTACAGAATCATTTTCCTTTAAAATAATTTCTTCTAAATCAGTAATAGAATCACCAATGGTAAGCTTTAGTTCCCCTGAAATAACATAAACTGTTTCATGCTTTTCTTCATGATATTGGAGACTACATTGATGGCCTTTTTTCATATATAGTCTTTTCATAACATATTCACTATTAACTTCCAAAAGCTCTTCGCTTCCCCAAGGTTTTATAATTTTATTAGTCATCTCTTAACCAATTTAAACTACTTAAATAATTATTCATATTTCTCGTGAAATTTGTTACACGGTGAATAATTTGTAATGTTAAAATTTCTTGAAAAAGTATTTTATTTATGTCTTTTTCCATAAACTTATCCTTTAAAAGCTTTTATTTTTGTTATTTTCATATCTTTAAATGTAAGTATGTCAACGACATCCAAATTTTCATCCTCATTAATTTTTATTGATATATGGGCCCAAACTTTATCTGAATTTTCAACTAGAGAATTAATTTTTAAGTCAACATCATTTGTATTAAAAAATTCTTTATTTAAATTTATGATATCTTTTTTATTATCAAGACTGTGAGTCCAGTCTTCTAATTTACACTCATCATCAAGTAGTAATGAAATTTTCTCTAAATTTTTAGATGACCAGTATTCAAAATACTTTAATGCAATCTCTTTTAACATTATGTTGATAATAATAGCTTCTTAAAAAGTAATAAATAAATGTTAATAAATATTTCCTTTCTAATTCACTAGATCGAATTTTTCAATTTTGAATCATTAAAAAAAAGAAGTCTTATATGTATCATTAAATAGTGATGAAGAAATGTGTATTTGTATCCTTTCTTTTAATTATTGGATGTAACGGAATTCAGAATGCAGAATATGAAGAGGTAAGTGGAAGTTTCAATCTTCCAGTTTTTAATGGGGAATGCAAATATTCTGAAAATGAAGCATTAGAAATGATCCAAAACCTGAGAGTGGAAAATAATCTTGATTTTAAGTTGAAAATAATTTATCAAACTGGACCCACTGATTGTGTTGGTAGGGTATGGGGTGCAAATTTAGAGCAGGGAATGTTAGTTGATGAAAGTATAGAAAATATAGATTTAATAGTTGGGAAGGAAAATCTTAATACTCAAAGCAGAGATCAAAATTTACCAAGTGAATACAATAGAGTCTACGATTTAGGATTGATCGATGCTACTGAGATATTTAATTTTAACCCTTATAAAGACTATATTTCAGACATAGATTATTTCAGTGAAATAGATTCATATTTATTTGTAGGTCACCAAAACTCAGTTATTTACTTATTTAACGATCAACTAAACCAACCGTCACCATTAATTGATTTAGATAAATATGTTGGCACTACAGAAAATTGGGAAACTGGACTCTTATCAATAAGTCCAATAAAGTTTGAAGACAATAAGCTTTATTTTTTAGCTGGCTACACAGATAAAGAAATTAGGGTGTCAATTTCAATTTTTAATTATGACTTTGATACAGGGATAGTTGATAAAAACAAAGAACTATTCCTTTCACCTCAAAATGGGGAGTTGGATTGGCTTAATTGTGCAAATATTGAAAGAATCAATATCAATACTTGGGTTTTTTGTGTAGGTGATCAAGATACACTTTATGCCCTAAATGAAAGCTCACTCAGAACAGATTTATTATCAGGTAAGCTGATTATGTTTTCATTAAATGAAGATTTTGATATTTTACCTAGTTTAACGCCTACCTACGATACAGAAATTTTTTCTCCTGTTGGTAAAGATGTAAGACCAAAATCAGTACTCTCAACCCCGGGTGTGAAAAGTAAGTTCGAAATTGAACATATTTTAGCTTTAGGCTTCAGAAACCCTTGGGGTTTTGCTGTTGGAAGTGACTTTATTTTTGCACCTGATGTAGGTTTAAATAAAGTTGAAGAAATAAATCTAATTGATCTCAACTCTTTAGAACCAAAGTTCTTTGGGTGGCCTCATAAGGAGGGTGATTATTACTATGCAAAAGATCAACAGGGGAAATTTTGGGATTATGAAGTTAAACCTATTTATCAGCACTCTTCTGAAGACGGAAGATGTGCAAATATTGGAGGCGCGATACACAAAGAAGAATCTTTACCAGGCTGGAATGATTATTTCTTTTTCCTAGATCAGTGCACATATGAAATTTTTATAATTAATAAAACTGGAAGCAAAGTTTTCAGAGCTCAATCACCTTCTCTTGTAAGTCCTCCTGTGGTAGTAAAAAATGATAAGTTTGGAAATATAATAATTTCAACCTACACAGGAGAAATTTTATTACTTGATCTTGCCTCTCTCGATATATCATCCTAGAGATATATCACCCTACAAGAGGCCTTAACAATAAATATGGCTTAGATTTTTCTGTATAAAAGTTATTGGTCAAGTAAAATTCAGACATATTTTTCGTCATTTAGATACAGATTAATATTTATAAAAAATCTGAATACATTTTGTATTTCAATGTAATTTCTTCATCTTTTTCAATTTCATTTGTTGAATACAATATTAAATACACTTTATCTGACTCCTTTAGTTCACAATTAGGATTGTTCGAATGATTAATGAAGCCACCTAGGGGGGTTCTTATATAGTTATTATCAAATGCTTTATTAATAATATGTGTGATACCAATAACTTTACCTTTTTCAATTTTAGATGTTGCAAATAGACCTAAGCCTTCAATGTTCGACTCTTTGATAGTTAAAAAATTTGGTAATGGCTTATAAGACATTTTGTGGCCAGAGGCAGAATCGAACTGCCGACCCCTTGTTTTTCAGACAAGTGCTCTACCGACTGAGCTATCTGGCCGAATTGGCGGGGACGACGGGATTCGAACCCGCGACCTCCTGCGTGACAGGCAGGCGTGAACTCCAGACTTCACCACGCCCCCAA
>MDSV01148895.1_pt1 | contig 25338 bp, 22 predicted proteins | sample 810851 | NCBI WGS metagenome assembly MDSV01 (sample SAMN05326640, study PRJNA326480) | marine metagenome | isolation source: seawater | place: Atlantic Ocean: North East | collected 2012
GGAATGTTTTCAAATTCATAGGTGATGACATCGACATGTAGGGCGAACTCTTTAAGGGCGTTTTTGTCATCCCAAGCTGCACAAAAATGTTTGTTTGTCACCTTAAAGGCAGGGCTATCTGGGTTAGGGTCATAAGGTACAACCTCTAAGCCCATGGCTGAAGCGGCAAGGGCCGCCATTTGTCCTAATTGGCCACCGCCAAGCATACCTATTTTTTTATTAAACATGTTTTAGTAATAAGGGAGAATCAGGCCACACGCAATTGACGTTTTGAACGAATGACATTGGCTGGTGCTGTGTATGTATCAGCACGTCCAAGTAAATGACGATTTTCTTTTAACCATTTATCTGCCGCTGCATAGCCTTGGTCTCGTAAAAGGGTGATATGTTCACGAGAGTTATTAAGACGTGCGCTGTCTCGATAATGTCTTGGGGCGATGAAAGCTATTTCATGTAATTTGAAGGTGCGTTCTTCTTGATCTAAAAGATGCGTTAAATGACCATGTATTTCTGCTTTTTTGACCGCAGCATTTCGTCTGAAAGTAGGGTTTAATCTTGCGGTCTCTTGTTGCGCTTCTGCTATAACTGATTTTTTTGGTGCACCGTGTAATGTGATGGCAATAATATCCGTTAAGTCCTCTTGTTCAATGCCTGACATGTCTGGATTGCAGACATAGGCCCCATCTCGTAATGTTTTGCCTTTATGTTTAACCGCACCCATGAAATCAAGTGCAGCCGTGCCGATCGCATATTTAGCACGCATCTCTTCTTGTGGAATGGGGTGGTTTTTTAACTCACCATTTGGTAGCTCTTCTGCAGCATTAACAAAGAGCTTTGTTTTACCTGAGCGCACATGGCTCCAAAATTCAGGTGTTAGTGTGTTATTGAGCGCATTACGGAGACATTCTTGTAAATAAGGAACTTCGGCTTTCATCACTTTATCTGCCAACAGTCCTTCAAGTGCAGGAATATTTGGCCAGCGGAAAACATCATGGATAAAAGGGTAGTCAGATAAATGACGCATGGGCATGGTATCTAAGGCAATGTTATCCCATAATCTATGAAGAAGCTGTGCTCTTTCGGTATTATTACGTCCTGCAGCAATGCAGAGACTATTTATACCACCACCACTTGCGCCTGCTGTTGCGTGAATATTTATACGATTGTCTTCAAGGAGTCTCAAAAGTGCACCATAGGTAAAAGCGCTCACAGCACCACCACCTTGTAAAACCAAGCCTGTACGATTTATTGTTTTTGTCTCTCCCATTAACACAATGTTGTGGTTTTATGAGAAAATTAGCAATATAAGCTTGTGCTGCGTTGCGGTATTACTCGCTTACTTGGCCGTGGCAATGTTTATATTTTTTACCAGAACCACAAGGGCATAGTGTGTTTCTTGAGACTCTCCCCCAAGTCTCAGGATTGTTTGGATCCATTTCAGCAGGTTTTTGACGCGTTCTTATCGGTGTTACATTATTAGTTTCTTGTTCAGGTGATTCGGCATTATCTAATGGATTACTGCCGCCACGCCCTTCGCTTAGCTTTGATGCATCGGGTTCTTGGTTTAGATTAAGTGAAACACTATTGTCTTCACCAACACTCATTTCAATCAGACTTAAAACTTGTACGGTACTTTCTTCAATCGCATCAAGCATCATTGCGAACATCTCGAACGCTTCTGTTTTGTATTCATTAAGTGGGTCACGTTGTCCAAAGGCACGTAGTGAAATACCTTGGCGCAAATGGTCTAAAGCTAATAAATGTTCTTTCCAGCTCTGGTCAAGTTGTTGCAATAGCATGGCTTTTTCTAGCCGCTGCCAGTTCATATCACCATATTTGTTACGCTTGGCATTCATTTTATTTGTCACAGCTTGAGTGAGGCGCTCTAATATTTCAGCTTCAGCAATACCTTCTTCCTTTGCCCAGTCTGTGAAAGGTAAATCAAGATTGAAAATACGGCGTGTTTCGGCATGAAGTAAATCCGTATCCCAGTTTTCTGGATAGGCGTTTTTAGGAATGGCCATTTGCACAATACGTTCAATAACTTCTAAGCGCATATCTTCGATAACATCGGCGACTGAGTCAGAATCCATCACTTCACGACGTTGGCCATAAATAATTTTACGCTGGTCGTTCATGACATTGTCAAATTTGAGTAGGTTTTTACGAATCTCAAAGTTCTGTGATTCAACTTTACGTTGTGCACGTTCTAATGTTTTTGAGATCAGTGGGTGTTCTAAGGCTTCACCTTCTTTAAGGCCAATTTGTTTATGGGCAAGCAACGGTTGCAAACGTTCCGCACCAAAAATACGCATAAGATCATCTTCTAATGAAAGGAAGAACACAGAAGCACCTGGGTCACCTTGGCGGCCAGAACGACCACGCAGCTGGTTATCAATACGGCGTGATTCATGGCGTTCTGTACCAATGACGTAAAGCCCGCCAGCCTCTAATACTTTCTTCTTATCCGCCGCAATTTCGGCTTTGATTTTTTCGGTTAAGCTTTTCTTTTTCGCTTCAGAGAGTTTTTCATCAACTTCTTGCGATAAACGCATCTCAAGATTACCACCGAGTTGAATATCTGTCCCACGACCGGCCATGTTAGTTGCGATAGTTACGGCACCTAAACGGCCTGCTTGGGCAATAATACTTGCTTCTTGTTCATGCCAGCGGGCGTTTAGCACTTGGTGTTTGATGCCTAGTTTTTTTAGGGCAGCAGAAAGTTTTTCTGATTTATCAATAGAGGTTGTGCCAACCAATACTGGTTGTTTGCGAGATTGGCATTCTTTGATTAAGCCGAGCATCGCTTGGAATTTGTCATCTAAACTTGTAAAAATTTGATCGTTTCTGTCATTTCTTTGGATCGGCACATTTGTTGGAATCTCAACACAATCAAGGCCATAAATCTCGGCAAATTCAGAGGCCTCCGTCATCGCTGTTCCTGTCATACCAGATAGTTTTGGATAAAGACGGAAATAGTTCTGGAAGGTGATTGATGCTAGTGTTTGATTTTCATCTTCAATATCAACTTTTTCCTTGGCTTCTAAAGCTTGGTGCAGACCTTCTGAATAACGGCGACCTTCCATCATACGGCCTGTGAATTCATCAATAATCATCACTTTGCCATCTTTGACGATATAGTCTGTGTCACGGTGGAAGAGGGCATGGGCACGTAATGCCTGATTGCTATGGTGAACAATATTGATGTTTTGAGCGTCGTATAAATTGTCTCCTTCTAAAAGACCCGCTTTCTTTAAAAGCTGCTCAAGGTTTTCTTGGCCTTGCTCATTTAAGGCAACAGATTTGACTTTTTCATCTACTTCATAATCATCTGGTGATAATTGTGGGATAATTTTATCTAGTGCAATGTATAGCTCTGAACTACTTTCAGCAGGGCCAGAAATGATAAGAGGGGTTCTGGCTTCATCAATAAGGATTGAGTCAACCTCATCAACTACGGCAAAGTTGAAGCCACGTTGAACCATATGTTCTAAACGGAATTTCATATTGTCACGTAGGTAATCAAAGCCGTATTCGTTGTTCGTGCCGTATGTAATATCGCAAGCATAAGCTTCACGACGTTCTTCGTCAGACAGACCGTGAACGATAGAGCCAACAGACATGCCCAAAAATGCAAAGAAAGGCGCGACCCATTGGCTGTCACGTGCAGCCAAATAATCGTTCACGGTCACAACATGCACACCTTTTTCAGGTAAGGCATTTAGATAAGAGGCGAGGACAGCAACAAAAGTTTTGCCTTCACCCGTTTTCATTTCGGCAATCATACCTTTGTGGAGTGAAATACCGCCGATCATCTGTACGTCAAATAGACGTTTGTGGTCAAGGCGCTTAATGGTTTCCCTGACTGTGGCAAAGGCTTCTGGCAAAAGTTGATCCAGTGTTTCGCCTTTTTCTAAACGATTACGAAATTCAACAGTTTTTGCTTGGAGTTGAGTGTCTTTTAATTTTTCAAATTCTGGTTCGAGCGCATTAATAGCATCGACGTCTTTTTGGAATTTCTTGATAATACGTTCATTGGTTGTTCCAAATATAGCGCGGGCAACGGTTGCAAACATGATGAGTACTTATTCTTTCTTCTTATGGGACATGATATAAAACGTTATAGGGCTGAGGTCAACTATCTGTGTCAGGCCACCGCTCTAGGGAGTTTGAAAACCACATTTTCTTCAGCCATTGTAATCTCATTTGTCTCTATGTCAAAAGTGCTCTCCAACATATCAATAACTTGTTTAACAAGTATTTCTGGGGCAGAGGCACCAGCCGTTAAACCTATTGAGTGTCCGCCTTTAAACCAGTCAAAATTGATGTCTTTAATGCCTTCAATTAGATAAGCGGCTTTAGCCCCATAATTTTTGGCCACTTCGACGAGTCGGTTTGAATTGGATGAATTAGGTGCTCCTAAAACAAGAACAACATCTGATTTTTCAGCTATTTCTTTCACGGCTGCTTGTCTGTTGGTGGTGGCATAGCAAATATCTTCTTTATGCGGTCCTTGAATGGTTGGGAATTTTGTTTGTAAGGCTGTAATAATGTCGCCTGTATCATCAATTGACAAAGTTGTTTGTGTAGCGAAGGCGAGTTGCTTATCTGTTTGCGGAAGATTTTGGACATCGGCAACCGTTTCCACCAATGTTACGCTGCCTTCAGGTAGTTGTCCCATTGTACCAATGACTTCTGGGTGGCCTTTGTGGCCTATAAGGATAATGTGAGCACCATTTTTGAAATGACGCTCGGCTTCTCTATGGACTTTGCTCACTAAAGGGCAAGTGGCATCAATATAAAATATGTTTTGCGAGTCGGCTTCTTGCGGTACCGATTTTGGTACACCGTGTGCCGAGAAAATAACAGGACGGTCTTTGTCACTTGTAGGAATTTCATTCAATTCTTCAATGAAGATAGCGCCCTTTTCTTTAAGCGAATCAACAACGAATTTATTGTGTACGATCTCATGGCGGACATAGACGGGCTGTCCGTATTTTTCTAAAGCCCGTTCAACAATTTGAATGGCACGGTCCACACCTGCACAAAAACCACGGGGTGCAGCGAGATAAAGTATCTTTTTCGGTTTGTTTTGTTTTTCTAAACCCATAGTCATTATCTAGTGGAAAATTGTGGCCAAATCTAGTACCTTCTTCCCTAATATGTCGAATGCACAGATAAAAGATCTTAGTTTTGAGCAAGCCTTGGGTGAATTGGAAACAATTGTTAGGCAGTTAGAGAATGGTTCAGCGCCTTTAGCTGAGTCCATTTCGGCCTATGAACGTGGCACTGACCTAAAGAAGTATTGCGAGTCTAAATTGAAAGAAGCTCAAGAAAAAATAGAAAAAATTAGCCTCAATCCTGATGGTTCAATTAAAACAGAACCACTTGACCCTCAATAACATATATAATCAATAAGGAAGTAGATAGATGCCTTCATTAAGAGAAGCCTCCCCAGAATTACAAGAAGCGATGGATCGTATCTTAAATGATGTTAATAAGACTATTTCTCGTTTATTGCCTGAAACGGACTTGGCTGAGAATAAGCTTTTCACAGCCATGCGTCACGGTGTACTCAATGGTGGTAAACGTCTGCGTCCTTTTTTGTTGATTCATTCAGCATTACTTTTCAATGTTGATGAAGAACGTGCTCGCCGTGTGGCTGCTGCACTTGAGTTAATGCACTGTTACTCGCTAATCCATGATGACTTGCCGGCAATGGATAATGCTGACTTCCGTCGTGGTGAGCCATCTGTTCATCGTAAATTTGACGAAGCGACAGCTATTTTAGCTGGCGATGCTTTGCAAGCTTTGGCTTTTGAAATTTTAGCGAGTGAAGAAACACATGCGGACCCACGTGTGCGTGTTGAACTTGTAACGGCTTTGGCAAGAGCTTCTGGTGGTCACGGTCTATGTGGTGGTCAAATGCTTGATTTATTAGGTGAGACGGAAGAATTTGATGTTGGTACAATTTCACGTATGCAACGTATGAAAACAGGGATGTTGATTGCGTTTGCGTGTGAGGCTGGTGCTATTTTAGGTAAAACGGATGAGGCACGTCGTCGTGCGCTACGTAATTATGCTTTTGACCTAGGTATGGCTTTCCAGGTCACTGATGATATTTTGGACGTCGAAGCTGATCCGAAAGCGATGGGTAAGCCAGCGAACCAAGATGAAGCGGCAGGTAAGTCAACATTCGTAACAACGTTGGGTAAAGAACAAGCAAAAACACGAGCGAGTATGCTTGTTGAGCAAGCTGTCCGTCATCTTCATTGCTTTGATGAATCACGTGTTAAAATGCTGAAAGAGATCGCTTACTATGTCCTTGAGCGCCGTGCTTAATTTTACATTACTGTCTCCCCCGTGCAAACGGGGGTCTAAAAAGATCCCCGCTTTCGCGAGGAAAGCATAAAGCTAGAGGAAATAATGGAAGCTTGGCAAGATAACGGTATCGTTATAAAGACCCAAAAACATAATGATCACGGGGCTGTCGTTATACTACTTACTGAAAATGCAGGCCGTTATTTAGGGTATGTTCAAGGCGGTATGTCTTCAAGAAAACGCTCAACCATAGAAATTGGTAATATCGTTGCCGCTGATTGGTCATCACGTCTATCGGAAAATATGGGTGCATATAATTTGGAGTTAGAGCGCAATACCTCAAGTGGCTTTATCCATGACCCTCAACGTTTACTAGCCTTGCAGTCTGCTTGTGCGATGCTCAATTTAACCCTGCCAGAGCGAGAACCTCATCCTAACCTTTATCATGGGACGCTGGCTTTGTTTCAATCTTTAGATACTGAGGTTTGGGCAGAAAGCTATATCATTTGGGAGATCGGCTTATTGCGAGAATTAGGGTTCGGCATAGATTTAACTCGATGTGCGGCTGGTGGAAGTGTCGATGATCTACGCTATGTATCACCAAAATCTGCCATTGCTGTATCAGTTGAAAAGTCACAAGGTTATGAGGATAAATTACTAAAATTACCGCAATTCTTATTAGGTAAAGAAGATATTGATCCGCAGCAAGCCATTGTAGATGGGCTAAAACTCACAAGTTACTTTTTTGAACATCGTGTCTTTGCGGACAGCAGCGTGCAGGGTTTTCCAGAAGCACGACAACGCCTGATTAATAGTTTTTAACGTGGATAAACACTGATCTACCCTTTTAATCGTAAAATCGCTTTAGTACAGTGTGGGCATGGTTAAATCGTCATTAACGGCAGAAACAATAGATCAACCGCTCACCGAGATACTCTCTGAGCGGTATTTGTCTTATGCGCTTTCAACCATTATGAGCCGCTCGCTGCCTGATGTGCGTGATGGCTTAAAACCTGTGCACCGCCGCTTGCTTTATGCGATGTACGAATTATCCCTGAAACCAGAGAATGCGCCAAAGAAATGCGCACGTGTTGTCGGTGATGTCATCGGTAAATTCCATCCTCATGGAGATCAGTCTGTTTATGATGCGCTTGTCCGTTTGGCACAAGACTTTGCCGTGCGTTACCCGCTGATTAACGGGCAGGGGAATTTCGGTAATATTGATGGCGATAACGCCGCTGCTATGCGTTATACCGAGGCGAAATTAACAGATGTCGCCGCAGCGTTGCTGGAAGGTATAGAAGAGAATGCTATTGATTTCCGTGCCACTTACGATGGTGAAACGATGGAGCCGATTGTATTGCCATCGGCTTTCCCGAATTTGCTGGCGAATGGATCACAAGGCATTGCCGTAGGTATGGCAACAAGCATTCCACCGCATAATGTTGATGAGATTTGTGGTGGTTTATTGCTTATGCTTGATAAAGACCCAAGCACAGCTGAACTGCTTAAGAAAATTCCTGGGCCTGACTTTCCAACAGGCGGTATATTAGTTGAAGATCCTGCCAATATTAAAACAGCGTATGAAACAGGCCGAGGCTCTTTCCGCTTAAGGGCACGTTGGGAAGTTGAAAAACTTAATCAAGGGCAATATCAGATTATTGTTACAGAGATTCCATATCAGGTACAAAAAAGTCGTCTGATTGAAAAAATTGCTGACCTTATTACAACCAAGAAAATCCCAATGCTGGAAGACGTGCGGGATGAATCTGCTGAAGATATTCGTCTCGTTCTTGTGCCCAAAAACCGCAATGTGGAGCCTGAGTTACTAATGGAAGCACTTTTCCGCCACTCAGATTTAGAAAATCGTGTCTCACTTAATATGAATGTCCTCGATAACGGTATCAAGCCACGTGTGATGCCATTAAAAGATGTGCTGCGCGCTTTCCTCAACCATCTTCAGGAAGTTCTTGTGCGTCGTTCTGCACATCGTTTGGATAAGGTTGAAGCACGTTTAGAGATTTTAGAAGGTTATAAGATCGTTTATCTGAATTTAGATGAAGTGATCCGTATTGTTCGTGAAGAGGATTACCCTAAAGAAGAGTTGATTAAAGCGTTTAATCTTACTGAAAATCAAGCCGAAGCCATTTTGAATATGCGTTTACGCTCTTTGCGTAAGCTAGAAGAAATGGAAATCCGTAATGAGATTGATAAATTATCAGCAGAACGCCAAGAATTAAAAACACTTCTGGCTTCTGAAGCGGCGCAATGGGCACGTGTTAAAGAACAAGTAACAGGCATTAAAGAAAAGTTCGGCAAAACACATCCCGTTGGAAAACGCCGTACAGACTTAGGGGAAGTCCCAACACCTGTTGATATTGATAGCCTTCAAGAGGCAATGATTGAGAAAGAGCCGATTACGGTAATTTGTTCTGAAAAGGGTTGGATAAGAGCAATGAAAGGCCATAACGTTGTCGAAGATGATGTGAAGTATAAAGAAGGCGATCGTGGTAAATTCGTATTCACAGCCTCAACAACGGATAAAATTCTTATTTTTGCAACGAATGGCCGTTTTTACACTGTTGCAGCCAATGATTTACCCTCTGGCCGTGGTTTTGGTGAACCGTTACGCTTAATGGTCGATTTACCTAATGATAGCGATATCGTCGAAATGTTTGTTTATGAGGAGACTGGTAAAGCGCTTATTGCTTCTGAGGCAGGCTATGGGTTTATCGTTAATTTCTCAGATGTTCTGGCTCAAACGAAAAACGGCAAGCAAGTGCTTAATCTATCCGATGCTCAAGAAGCCGCACTTTGTAAACCTATCGTTGCAGGGCATGATAGTGTCGCTGTAATTGGCCAGAACCGTAAATTGTTGATCTTTTGCATAGAAGAATTGTCAGAAATGAGCCGTGGTAAAGGCGTTATCTTACAGAAATATAAAGATGGTGGTATCGCTGATCTCAAAACCTTCACTATGGCTGAGGGGCTGTCTTATAAATACGGTTCAGGTGATCGTGTTATGCAACAAGATGAATTATTGCCTTGGATCGGTAAGCGTGCACAAGCAGGTCGTATGCCGCCTAATGGCTTCCCTCGTAATAATAAATTTGATTAGAAGTTACTATTTTTCTCTTTATTTAAAATCAATGATTGAGTTTGAGCGCTGTTTGTTTTTCATCGGCTGGCGCATATAGTCTTCACCGCCAACGCCTTTACCTTGAGCGGCATCACGTGCTTTGGTGATCTCATCCTTAATAAGAATGATAGAGATACGTCTGTTCTGTTCTGATTTAGGTTTTTCTGGGAAAAGATGATCTGTGTCTGCACGACCAACGACATCAGCAATTTGTTTGCCAGGGAAGCCAGCATCTTCTAATACACGTCGGCTAGCATTTGCACGATCTGCTGATAACTCCCAGTTAGAATAGCCGCCACGGCCATTATAGGGAATACTATCAGTGTGACCACGTATAGAGAGCTCATTTGGCTTTTTCTTTATGATAGAGGCTAGTTTTTGTAAAAGATCCTTCATGCGCGGAAACATCTGAGCGGAACCGCTTGGAAACATGGATTGACCTTCTTGGTCAATGATTTGAATGCGTAGACCTTCAGGTGTGGTATCAATAATAAGGTTTTTGGCGAGATTAGTAAGTTCAGGATTCTCTTGTAGCGCTTGTTTGATCTCATTTTCAATCTCATCAAAATTAGCTTGTTCTTCGGCTTCTGCGCGAATAAGCAGTGCTTCTAAACTGTCTTCTTTTGGATCACCTGTTGTGTCCAGCTCTAATTTGGTAACGTCTTCGGGCGTGTTGATGAGCGGTTGAACCGTCGTAACCATTGCGCCGTCAATAGCGATTGATTGTCCTGCGAGTAAGGCATCTGCACCAGAAACTGATTCTGAAACGTTGAGGTCTGTCACGCTTTTAGAAGGAGCGAAATAATCTGAAATACCTACTTTTTGTTCTTCTGTTGTTGCGTTTAAGAGCCACATGAGAAGAAAGAAGGCCATCATCGCTGTCACGAAATCGGCATAAGCAACTTTCCATGCCCCACCATGGTGTCCGCCGCCGCCCTTGATAATCTTTTTAACGATTATCGGTTGTTCTTTTTTAACATCATCTTCATCAGCCATTATGTTCTAAATCCCATTATGGTTACGTGAATTATATTGTCGGTGCATTATTTGTCGCTTCTTCAACCTCTAAGAAACTTGGCTGCACTTCGTGCTCTAGTGTTTTTCTTGCGAATTCAACGGCTACTTGTGGCGCAGAGCCACCAAGAAATGCGACGATCGCTGTTTTTATTACTTTGTAATATTTAGTTTCTGAATCTGTTCTTGCTGTGATCGCACCAGCCATCGGGCCAAAGAAGCCGTATGCGAGCCAAACCCCAAGGAATGTACCAACAAGCGCAGAACCGATTAGTTTACCAAGAACTTCTGGCGGCTCAGAAATAGAGGCCATTGTTTTAATAACGCCCAAAACCGCTGCCACAATACCAAGGGCAGGAATACCATCGGCCATTGTTTGAATAGCGTGCCCTGGGTGGCTTTTTTCATGGGCAATTGTGTCTATTTCTTCATCAAGTAAAGCTTCTATTTCATGCGGCTTGTCATTACCAAGAGAGATGATACGCAGGTAATCACATAAGAAAACGAGCGCATGATGATTATGGTGGAATTTAGGGAAGTTACGGAAAAGTTCGCTTTGGTCGGGATTTTCAATGTGAGACTCAAGTGCTAACCAACCTTTTGAACGTGCTGTTTTAAAGACCACATAGAGCATGCTGAGCAGCTCCATATATTCGTCTTTACTATGAGCGTTAGGGTTTAACATTTTACCGAAGTAACCCAAAGTGGCTTTAACAGTATGGGGTGTATTGGCTGTTAAGAATGCACAAATAGCACAACCTAGAATAATGATTGTCTCTCCAGGCATGGCGGGAATGATAACGCCTGTAATAACTTTCATTTTACCACCTGCGACAAAGAAGCCGCCGAAAGTCATAACGAAAATACCGAGTAGTCCAACAATTTTAAGCATTTATAGTGTATCTCCCCAAAGCTTGAGTTGCTTAATTCTAATAATCATCCATGCCAGCAAATTGTGTTTTTGCAGCCCAAAACCGCTCAAGCATTTTTAAAATGTCTAAAGCATCTGTGATATCAACTTCTTTAATGTCTGTTGATTTCATTGTTTGCTCGTGGTTAAGGATCATTTCTTTAACAACTTCATACAATTCTTTGCCTTTGTCAGAGCAACGCACACGGATAGAGCGTTTGTCATGGACAGAGCGCTCTTGAACAAGATATTCGTTTTTCACCATGTTTTTGATGTTGTAAGACACGTTCGAACCTAGATAGTAACCACGGATTGTTAGCTCACCTACAGTTAGTTCATCATGGCCAATATTAAATAGGATCATGGCTTGGACGTTGTTAATGTCTTGAATGCCTTTTTTATCAAGCTCTACTTTTAAAACATCAAGAAAACGTCTGTGCAGGCGCTCAATAAGTTGAACAAGGTCATAATATTTTGAACTGAAAATCACGTATATGCTCCATTAGCGAAAAAATTTGTCGATCAAGTAATTGATTCTACAATAAGATAGCCCAGTTTTCCAGCCCATCAAAGCGTATTTATTGCCGCAGAAGATTTTTCTACCTCAATAGTCCAAGGGCGTTGCTTTCCGCAGATGGATTCAGCGACCTTTAGGCCACTGACGAGACCATCTTCGTGGAAGCCATAGCCGCACCATGCCCCACAAAACCATAAATTGTCTTTACCTTGGATAGTTTTGATCTGATTTTGAGCATTTGTCATCTCTTGAGAAAAAACAGGATGCTCATAATTAATTATCTTAATCGTTTTGTCTGCACTTGGTGCTGTTGGTGGATTAAGGGAGACGAAATAATCCTGACTTGAAGGAATAAAGCTTTGTAATTTGTTCATCCAATATGTCAGTGAAACAGCGTTGCCCTCACTCGTGAGGGAGTTCCAGCTTGCCCAGTTGGCCTTATCTTTTGGCATTAACGCTTCGTCTTGATGTAGATAGGCCGTATTCGGCGTATAAGGAATATTTCTTAGTATGTTTTTTTGGTCGTTGTGTGAGGATCCTAGTATTTGTGCTGCTTGGTCAGAATGGCAGGCAAAAACAACATGATCGAATGTATAGCTGGCTTTGTCGGTTGTTAATGTGTTCTTGCTGACAGTCTTAACAGCTTCGTTGAGATGTATTTTATCTTTGAATTTATGGGTAATTTTAGCGACGTATTCTCGAGAACCATTTAGCACCGTATACCATTGCGGACGTTTGATAAGATTGAATAGTCCGTGATTGACAAAGAAACGGATAAAACTTTGTGCGGGAAATCCGCCAATATCTTCTGTCCCCATTGACCAAATTGCTGCCGCCATTGGGTAAAGATGGTTATTTATAAAGTTCTGCGAGTAGCGATTTTTTTTGAGGTATTCACTCAATGTAATATTGTCCTTTGTTTTTAACAGCTTTGGCGCAGTCTTATAAAAACGAACAAGATCAAAAATCATTTGATAATATTTGAGCGAAAAGCGGTTTTTAGGATTAGCAAACAACGCATTGCTGGAATACTCGGTTTCGCCGCTATTTAGGCTTACTGCATAAGACATGTCTGCTTCTATGGTGCGTACATTAAGTTCTTTAAAAAGGGCGATTAAATTAGGGTATGTCCATTCATTGTAAACAATAAAACCCGTATCAATGGCTGGAAAGCCTTTTTCTTGGACGGTGTTGGTGTGACCGCCAATATAATTATTTTTTTCAAAAAGGGTCACGTCATGTCCATGATGATTAAGAAGCCAAGCCGCCCCCATGCCTGCAATGCCTGTGCCGATAACGGCTATCTTTTGAGGTTTATTCGTCATTATTATTCTTTTTCTTTATAGTGGCATAAGCGTCCAAGGCGCGGTTTCGTGTGGCAGAGAGGTCTAATATTGGTTTTGGATAATCGTTGCCCAAAACGATATCTGCTTTTTTTAGTGTATTTTCGTCCAAAGTCCATGGCTCATGGATATCTTTATCGGAGAGTTTGGATAATTCTGGCACCCATTGACGAATATAGTCGCCATTACCGTCGAATTTCTTGCTTTGTAGTAGGGGGTTGAATACACGAAAATAGGGTGCTGCATCGGCACCGCAGCCAGCGATCCATTGCCAGCTAGCACTGTTATTTGCAAGATCTGCATCAACCAAACAATCCCAAAACCATTGTTCACCCTCGTGCCAATGTACAAGCATATTTTTTACGAGGAAGCTACCAACAATCATACGGCAACGTCCATGCATATAACCTGTTGCCCACAACTCACGCATAGCAGCGTCGATAATTGGGTAACCTGTCTGACCTTTTTTCCATGCTTCTAAGGTGCTTTTATCTGGGTGCCACGGAAAGTCTTTGAAATTTTCTTGAAGAGGTTCATGCGTGATGTCAGGAAAATGATAGAGTAAATGATAAGAGAATTCTCTCCAACCTAACTCAGAATGAAAATGATCTAAGTCCTTTTGAGGGATTTTATTGTGTTCAGCAATAAAAGCGCTTTGATACCAAGCTTGGTGCGGTGATATTTGGCCGTGATGCAAGTAAGGGGAAAGACGTGACACATTATTTTGTGAAGGAATATTACGGCCTTCTTTGTAATCGTTTAGTCCATCTTCAAGAAAGTCTGTTAAGCGTTGATGTCCGCTTTTTTCTGAAATATCCCAATAACTTGTCATTTTCTGGCCCCAACCACCTTCTTCTTTAGGAGGTAATAGATTTAAGTCATTAATTGATAATCCTTGGTGTGAATAAATATCAATTTTGTCTGGTTTGCCTAAGGGTTCACGGGGGGCAGTATGATTTAAACACCCTTTGCGATAATAAGGCGTAAAGACTTTATAAGGTGTATCTGCTTGTGTTTTTATGTGCCAAGGTTCCCACAGCAATGAGCCATTAAAGCTTTTGCATTCAATCTCAAGATTTTCTTTAATTTTTTTATCACGAGAAATACGCCATGGTTCATAACATCTGTTCCAATAAATGGCTTTTGCTTTTGTTTCTTTAATGAGCTGTGGGACAAGCTTTTTTGCATCGCCTTTAAGGATGCATAGTTTACCATTTAATTGCGTATTAAGATCAATAAGGCTGTGATGCGTCCATACACGATTAGCGGCACCCATTTTCCATGTTCCAGCATTAGTGTCATCTAAAATATAAATCGGTAATATTTTACCTTCTGAAGCAGCGGCGTGCAGAGCAGGGTTGTCGGCTAATCTCAAATCTTGTCTAAACCAAACAATGATTGGCTCATTCATAAAAAACCTTTTCTTTTGTAACGTATATAAGTAGTTTAAGGGCTAATGAAAAGGGTTTAAGTTTTATGGATGCGTTTTCAGCATGGAAAATTTCGGAAAATGACTTTCCTGTCGATGGAAATGAAGTAACAAAACTTCGTTTTTTGGCAAGTTACGCTACTTTGTCGCCATCTACATATAATACGCAGCCATGGTTGTTTATTGTTGAAGGGAAGGGGCTTGGCCTTTATTTGGATCGTAGACAAGGTTTGGCCGTAATCGATCCTGAAGATCGTCAAATGGTTTTAGGTTGCGCCTCAGCACTTTATTATATGGAAGTGGCGGCAAAGTATTTTGGTTATAAGCTCGAAATAACGCTAAAAAGCGAAGAAGAAGGTGATGAAGATTTATTGGCACGGATTACGCTCGGTGTGCCACATCAACCATCTGAAGAAGAAAAATTATTATTTAATGTAATTACAAAAACGCATCCTAATAAAAAGGCATTCCACAAAGGTCCTGTAGCAAATGATGATTTAGTAGCACTCAAAGAAGTTGTCGCAAAGCAAGGTGCGTGGCTTCATATTTGTGATTCAAATGAGAAAAACGCCCTAACAAGAATGATTATTGAAGCGGATTATATCCAAGGCTCGAAGCGTAATTTTCGTCGTGAATTAGCGTCATGGACGGATCGCCGACGTTTGCTTTCAGGAGATGGCACGCCACAAGCAACTTTGAGCACAAAGCGCATCTTAACTTCTATGGAGCCTTTGGCGGAAAGACGCTTTACGGTAGAAGATGATAGCGTTGTTTCTGATGAAAAAATGCTGGATCATATGCCTGTTTTGGCTGTGTTGGGCTCGGTGACTGGGGCTTTATCCAATAAAATAATGGCTGGACGTGGCTTTGCGGCGCTGATACTAGAGGCTGAGCTTCGTGGTATTGCCTTTTCAACGCTCAATCAGCCTTGCCAATTACCAGAAACACGTTTGCGTATGTATGATGAGTTGGGTCTTCAAGGACGTGCGCATATTATACTACGTTTGGGATATCCTAAAAAGAAAGCCGAAATATTGCCAAGGCGACCTATTGGCTCGGTTGTGTTGTCTAATGTGGAAGAGATTGCACCCGTTGTGCCAAAGAAAAATATGCTTGATGCATTAGTCAATTTTTTCACTAAAAAACCCTCTTAACGTATCTTTGGCTATTAAATAGTCTTTTATGATATAATTTAGCCTGTAATGAGTAAGTTTTGCTTGCATTTTATAGTGATGCAGCGTAAAAAGCCCATAATTCACATGCAAGGTCGTGGATAGTACCGTTAAAAGTACCGCCACATCCGGTGTGTTTCTTGTTTTTTTAAAGAAGCATTATCCCTTGCAGAGGTATAACTGGAATGAAAGGAACAAATATCCAATGACTATGCCAACATTTACTATGCGCCAATTACTAGAAGCTGGCGTTCACTTCGGCCATAACACACGTTTATGGAATCCAAAAATGAAACCGTTTATCTTCGGTGTTCGTAATAATATTCACGTTCTTGACCTACAGCAAACTGTGCCATTGTTAAACAATGCTCTACAGAATATCCGTGATATTGCCGCTAAAGGTGGTCGTATCCTTTTCGTAGGTACTAAGAAGCAAGCACAAGGCACTGTTGCAGAAGCAGCAAAACGTTGCGGCCAGTACTATGTTAATCACCGCTGGTTGGGTGGTATGCTTACAAACTGGAATACAATGTCTACGTCAATCAAGCGCTTACGTGAAGTTACTGAGATTTTAGGTAAAGAAGAAACAGGCTTAACGAAAAAAGAAACATTGATGCTGACACGTGAGCACGAAAAACTTCAAATGACTATTGGCGGTATTAAGGATATGGGTGGCAAACCTGACGCTATTTTTATCATTGATGTAAATAAAGAAGATATCGCTGTTTTAGAAGCAAATAAATTAGGTGTACCTGTTTTTGCTATTCTGGATTCAAATTCAAGCCCAGAAGGTGTTGATTTCCCAGTACCAGGTAATGATGATGCATTGCGTTCAATCGAGCTTTACTGTGATTTATTCGCAGCGGCTATTCTTGATGGTATCGCTGCAGATTTGGCAGCCTCTGGTGAAGATGTTGGTGCGGCGGTTGAAGCACCAGCTGAAGAGCTTCCTGCAGCGGATACTGCGGAAAAAGCAGATGATGCTGAAGCGGTTGCTGAAGAAGAACCGAAAAAAGCATCTGCTTAATATAAATTGAATTTAAATCTAAAAGGAGACTAAAAATGGCCGAAATTACAGCCGCACTTGTAAAAGACCTACGTGAACAAACAGGCGCAGGGATGATGGACTGCAAAAAAGCGCTTTCAGAAACAGACGGTAATTTAGAAGCCGCTATTGATTGGTTGCGTAAAAAAGGTTTGTCAAAAGCTGCTAAGAAATCTAGCCGTGCTGCGGCTGAAGGTTTGGTGGCTGTTGCTGCTTCTGCTGATTCAAAGCGTGCGTCTATCGTTGAGATTAATTCTGAAACAGACTTTGTTGCACGTAATGAAGCGTTCCAAGGCTTTGTTAAGAACATCGCTGAAAAAGCGTTGAATGTCAAAACAGTAGAAGAATTAGCTCAAGTTGATTATCAAGGTAAACCAGCGTCTGAAGCATTGACTGATTTGATTGCTAAAATCGGTGAAAACATGACGATGCGTCGTATGACAACACTAGAAGTATCTGAAGGCGTTGTTGCAAGCTATATTCACGCTGCTTTAGTACCTAATTTAGGTCGCATTGGTGTATTGGTGGCGCTTGAATCATCTGCACCAGCAGACAAACTTCAAGATCTTGGTAAACAATTGGCCATGCATGTTGCTGCGGCTAACCCGTCATTCTTGGATATTTCTTCGGTTGATGATGAAGCGTTGCAACGTGAGCGTGCGATTTTTGCTGACCAAGCGAAAGCAGCTGGTAAACCTGCTGATATTATTGAGAAAATGGTTGATGGTCGTATCCGTAAATATTACGAAGAAGTTGTTCTTATGGAACAGGTTTTTGTTATGGATGGCGAGACAAAAATCTCTACTGTTGTTGAAAATGCCGCTAAAGAAGCTGGCGCACCAATTAAATTAGCAGGGTTTGTTAAATTCACTGTTGGTGAGGGTGTTGAAAAAGAAGAGACTGATTTCGCTGCAGAAGTGGCTGCTGTCGCAAACGGCTAGAAATCATACACAATCTGTAAAATTTAAAGTCGCTCTGCCTTGCAGGGCGGCTTTTTTTAGTTTAAAAACAAACAAATCAATAAGAAGGATCGTCAAGCATGGCAAAAACTAATCTTCCCTTTAATCGTGTTCTTTTAAAAATTTCTGGTGAAGTCCTCATGGGGCAGCAAGAGTTTGGACTTGAGTCCAAAACGGTACAGCGTATAGCACGAGATGTAAAAGAGGCAGTTGATTTAGGGGTGCAAGTTTGTATTGCTGTGGGTGCAGGGAATATCTTCCGTGGCGTTTCTGGGGCTGCTGATGGCATGGATAGAACAACAGCCGATCATATGGGTATGTTGGGTATCGTGATTAATGCTCTTTGTTTGCAAAATGCCCTTGAAAATTTAGGTGTTGATACACGGGTTCAATCGGGTATTCAGATGAATCAAATTTGCGAGCCTTATATCAGACGTAAAGCGATCCGGCATATGGATAAAGGCCGTGTCGTTATTTTCGCAGCTGGTACAGGTAATCCTTATTTTACATCCGATACAGCCGCTGCATTGCGTGCTTCTGAAATGAATTGCGATGCGATTATTAAAGGTACTAAAGTGGACGGTATCTATGACAAAGACCCGATGAAACATAAAGATGCTGTTAAATTTGATCGATTGTCTTATATGGATGTGCTTACGAAAGACTTGAAAGTAATGGATGCTACAGCTATTTCACTCGCACGTGAGAATAATATTCCAATCATGGTTTTTTCAATCAAAGAAGAGGGCGGTTTTAAACACGCTGTCCAAAAACAAGGCAAATTTACTATTGTTGATAATGGGTAATAAAGGAGAAGTAATAAATGGCTTACGATAAAAATGATATTCAACGCCGTATGCAGGGCGCTTTCGATAGTTTAATGAAAGATTTTACAGGTCTACGCACAGGGCGTGCTTCAACAGCAATGCTTGAAAGTGTTGTGGTTGAAGTGTATGGCGCAAAAATGCCGATTAATCAATTGGGCAATATTTCAGTCCCTGAACCACGTATGCTCACTGTTTCAGTTTGGGATAATGCCAATGCCCCAGCAGTTGAAAAAGCCATTCGTAACGCAGGTCTTGGGCTTAATCCTATGGCGGAAGGTGCAACAATCCGTGTGCCTGTACCAGATTTATCTCAAGAACGTCGTGTTGAGTTGACAAAAGTTGCCGCTAAATATGCTGAAAATGCTCGTATTTCTGTGCGTAATGTGCGTAAAGATGGTATGGACAGCATTAAGCAAATGGAAAAAGATAAATCTATCTCTGAAGATGAATCAAAACGTCTATCTGATGAGGTTCAAAAGCTAACAGACGATATGATTAAAAAAATTGATACGGCTTTGGCTGATAAAGAAAAAGATATCACTACAGTATAAAATATGAGCCAAGCCGCTAAACATATCGCCATCATAATGGACGGCAATGGCCGTTGGGCAGAGGCACGTGGTTTACCGCGTAATATGGGGCATAAGGCTGGTATAGAAGCGACAAAAAAAGTAACCAAATATGCGGCTGAAAAAGGTGTCGAGTATTTAACACTTTTTGGTTTTTCAACGGAGAATTGGAAGCGACCTGCTGAAGAAGTCAATGAGTTGATGCGGCTTTTACGATTTTATCTTAAGGCTGAAATGGCTGACTTACACAGGAATAAAATTCGTTTGCGTGTTATTGGTTTTAAGGAAGATTTGCCAGAAGATATTCAAGTGCTCATTAAGCAAGCTGAAGATATGATGGCTAATAATACAGGGCTTAATTTAACAATTGCTCTTAACTACGGTGGGCGCCAAGATATTTTACAGGCAGCTTCACGCATGGCACAAGATATCCAAGCCAAAGATATAGAGCCAGATGATATTACCGCCTCTTTGTTTAATCAATATCTTTTAACCCGTGATCTGCCAGATCCTGACTTGATTATCCGTACAAGTGGTGAAAACCGCATGAGTAATTTTTTATTGTGGCAAGGTGCTTATACTGAGCTGCATTTTACTGAGACGTTATGGCCTGATTTTGCTGAAAGCGATTTTGATTTTGCACTCCAAGATTACAAGAAACGTGACAGACGCTTCGGCGCAGTAAGGCAAGTTTAATGAAAATTTCATCAGATCTTATTTGGCGGATTATTTCCGCCCTTGTGCTTATTCCGCTAGTATTTGGCTTTATCTATCACGGCGGCTTTATCTATTATGGCTCTGTAATATGTTGTTTCTTAATAGTCAGTTACGAATGGATTCGTATGAGTCTTCACGCACCACATTACAAAATGATCCTTGGCGTTGTGGGTGTCTTATATTTCTTAGGCTGTTTATGGGCTTTTATTTATCTAAGATTTGATGTGCCGCAAGGAACTAGCCTGGTTGTTTTTATTGTTACGGCCATTTGGGTATCTGATATTGCAGGGTATGTAGCAGGTAAAACACTTAAAGGACCGAAGATTGTCCCCAAAATTTCACCAAATAAAACATGGTCAGGGTTTATAGCTGCCATTATTTTGCCAGCTTTGTATTTTATGCTTTTTTCTGAGCTTGTAGGGCTGAATTTGAATACGCTGACATATATCTTCTTTTTGACAATAGGGTTTTGGGGTCAGATAGGTGATTTTACTGTCTCAATGATGAAGAGATATGTAGGTGTAAAAGATACAGGTTCTATAATACCTGGGCATGGTGGCTTACTCGACCGTATTGATGCGCTTATTTTTATAATGCCTATTTTTACAGTTGGATTGCTTGTTTTAAAAGACGTTTCGTTATAGGTTTTAGTGGTTAAATTTGAATTTAAAAAGGATCGGGATAAATGGAAAAAATAACAGCATTGCTAAATAATGGTTGGGATGGCTTTGGTATCTATGTTGTCTCTTTTGTCGTTGTTCTGAGCCTTTTAGTATTTGTTCACGAGTTTGGCCATTATATTGTGGCGAAGTGGTGTGGTGTTAAAATCACAACATTCTCGATTGGCTTTGGTAAAGAGATTTGCGGCTGGAATGATAAATCTGGCACGAGATGGCGTATAGCAATGATTCCTTTGGGCGGCTATGTGCAAATGTTTGGTGATGGTGATCCTTCTAGCTCAACTAAGGATAAAGCCGTTAAAGAACTGACGGCAGCAGAAAAGAAAGTGTCTTTCCCGCACAAAGCTTTATGGCAACGAGCATTAATTGTTTTTGCTGGCCCAGCCATTAATTTTATTTTTGCCGCTCTATTACTCTTTGGTTTGTTCGCTTTTGTAGGACAGCCTGTAACGCCACCAGTGGCATCAGGCGTTGTTATTGGTTCAGCCGCCTATAAGGCTGGCATGTTGCCACATGATCGCATTATTGACATTAATGGTACGAAAATTGAGCGTTTCGAAGATATTCAGCGTGAAGTAATGATTGCGCTAGATACAAAATTAAAAATCACGCTTGAGCGTGGTGATGAGGTGATTGTTCTGGATAATGTGTATCCTGAACGTTTGGAAATTGAAGATCGTTTTGGGTTTAAGCAATCTAAGGGGGTTCTTGGTTTAACGGGCCCTATAAATGGTCTTGATTTAAAAGCGGTTGTATCGGTTGATGGTCAAGCGGTTACGCAAGAAAATACGGCTGCATTATTGGTAAGTCGCTCTATGGGGACGCCTTTTGTAATTGAAACAAAGCAGGGTGAAAAAACAAATGCGCTTTTGGTCGATCCTGATGTCAATGGTCAGACCGTCGAAAATAAGGAAGAAGATGTTTTAGTTCTTTATGATTTAAAAGATGAGGAAACCTTTATAAAGCACTCTATTCCAAGCGCTTTTGTTAAATCAATTGAAGAAACTGGCCGTACAATTTCTAATATTTTTGAATCGCTAAAGCAGATTATTACAGGCGTGCGGAATGCCAATGAGTTAGGTGGTATCTTGCGTATTGGGGCGATTGCTGGTTCGGCTGCTGCCGCAGGTTGGGTCTCTATTATTGGTTTTACAGCATTGTTGTCGATCAACCTTGGTCTCATTAACCTATTCCCGATTCCCGTATTGGACGGTGGTCATTTGGTTTTTTATGCGATTGAAGCTGTGAAGGGCAGCCCTGTTTCGGAAGTGATGCAGGATTATGCCTATAAAGCAGGGTTCTTTTTGTTAATTGGTTTGATGGTCTTTGCAAATTTCAACGATCTGATACAATTATTCCTGTAAAATAACCAATCTTAATTCTTTTCTTTTAAGGTATTTTAAAATATACATATGCCCATGCCTATTTACGTCATACTCATAGCGCTTTTAAGTTTTGCCTCCTTACCGATGCAGGCAGCCAATGCGCAAACAGAATCAAAAGATTACTTCTGGTTAGATAGCGGCAATAAAAATGCTGTTGTTGTCGATAAGATTGTCATTGAAGGTAATCAACGTATTGAACGTAATACAATTATTTCTTACTTAGATATACGAGAAGGCGATAAAGTTTCGGATGACAAAGTATCTCGTAGCTTACGTAATTTATTCGCAACAGGACTTTTTGCCGATGTAGCGGTTGTGCCTCGTGGTTCAACAATTCTTGTTAAGGTTGTTGAAAATCCTGTCATTAACGAAATTGCCTTTGAGGGTAACAAGCGCTTAAAAGATGAAGATCTGTTGGCTGAGGTCAATTTGCGCCCAAGAACTGTTTTGACACGGACACGGGTGCAGGAAAATGTAGACCGTTTATATGAATTATATCGCCGAGGTGGTCGTTTCTCGACTTCTATTGACCCTAAAATCATCAAGTTAGATCAAAATCGTGTGAACCTTGTTTTTGAAATTGATGAAGGCGAGATTACAAAGATTGAGAAGATTACCTTTATTGGTAATGAACGTTTCTCTGATGCTGAATTACGCTCTGAATTAGCGAGTAAACAAGATCAATGGTATCGTTTCTTTAGTTCATCAGATCGATATGATGCTGATAGACTAAACTACGACCAAGAGTTATTAAGACGCTTTTATTTAAAGCACGGTTATGCTGATTTTAACGTACGTTCAGCGAATGCAGAATTGTCGAAAAGTAAAGATCGTTTCTATATCACGATGTATATTGAAGAGGGTGATCGTTATAAGGTATCTGATGTTAAAATCACCTCCGATATAAAAAATTATGACCCTGAGCAATTGCGTCCTTTTGTGACGATAGAATCGGGCGAATGGTATAATGCTGACGATGTTCAGGACACGGTTGAAGCGTTAACAGACGAATTAGGTAATCAGCAATATGCGTTTGTCGATGTAAAGCCAAATGTGAAGCGTAATGGGGTCGATAAAACTGTTTCTATTACTTTGCACATTAACGAGACTCCACGTGTCTTTGTTGAAGCAATTGATATTAAGGGCAATTTAAGAACGCTTGATAAGGTAGTGCGTCGTGAATTTCAGTTTGTTGAGGGGGATCCATTTAATCGTCAGAAACTAGCTGAGTCAGAGAAGAAAATTAAAGATCTGGGTTTCTTTGAGTCTGTGAAAGTGACTCCTAAACCTGGCACAAAGCCTGATACAACGATTATCGAGGCTGAAGTGGCTGAGCAGTCTACTGGTGAGATATCTATTGGGGCTGGTTTTTCTACAAATGATGGTCCTTTGGCAGATTTCCGCATTCGTGAGCGTAATTTACTTGGTACCGGTCGTGATTTAGGTTTTAAAACAGTCTTAGCTGGACAAAGAAGTGAGTTTGATTTGGCTCTATCTGAGCCTTATTTCCTAAACCGTGATTTACGTGCAACGGGTAATATCTTTAAAACAACACGCGACTTCCAAGATGAGAGTTCGTTTGATCAAGATCGCACAGGTGTGGGGTATTCACTTGAATACCCATTGTCCAAATATTTGAGACAAGAGGCTCGTTACCGTTTTGAAAATAATAAGATTACAGATGTGGCACCGACAGCTTCGTTGTTTATTCGCGCACAAGAGGGGTCTCGCACAACCTCTGCCGTATCACAAAGACTTTCTTATGACCGCCGTGACAGTAAATTAAACCCACGTGAAGGGTATAATATATGGTGGGATACAGAGCTTGCTGGCTTAGGTGGTAATGCGAAATATGTATCTGGCACACTTGGTGGTCAAAACTTTGTGCCTCTTGGAGATGATTGGGTGCTGTCATTATTGGGTGAGGGTGGCCATATTCTTGGCTATGCAGATGAAGATGTGACCATTAGTGAGCGTTATTTCCTTGGTTCATACAATCTTCGTGGTTTTCAACGTTCTGGTATTGGGCCTCGTGACCTTGTTTCTACGGACGCCTTGGGCGGTAATACTTTTGCCCGTGGTTCTGTTGAATTATCTACACCATTTGAATATGGTGGTTTAGATGATCAGAATGTGAAGCTTCATACCTTTTTTGATTTTGGTACATTGTTTGGCTTAGATGACTCTAATCTACCTGGCACAACAGTCGTGAACTCGAAATCAATTAGGTCTGCTGTTGGTGTTGGTTTGTCTTGGGGGTCGCCATTTGGCCCATTACGTGTTGATTTAGCAGCACCTGTTACAAAAGAAGATTACGATGAAACTGAAAGCTTTAAATTTAGTTTCGGTACACGTTTTTAATTTTAATATCAAAACGAACAACATAACTTAGGAGTTACCCATGCGTTTTATTGTTGCACTATTTGTCGCCTTTTTATCTTTCTCACCTTTGGCGCAGGCCCAAACAGACACGGTTAAAGTGGCAATTATCGATGTTAATCAATTACAGGCTGAGTCTAAGGCCGCTGTAGATATTCGAAAGCAAGTAGATGTTTTGCGTAAAAACTATCTCGCTACTTTAGAGAAAGAAGAAGCAACGCTCAGAGAGCAAGAAAAATCTTTGATTAAGAATAAAGAGACTATGTCAGAAGAAGATTTCAATAAAAAGGCGAAAGAGTTTCGTGAAAAGCTTGTAGAGAAAAGCCATGCTATGCAGGTAAAGCAGGGCGAACTTGATAAAGCTGTTGGTGAGGCTTTAGGTAAACTACGTGATGAAATTATTGCTATTACAGATGAGGTTTCGAAAGAACATCAGTATACACTTGTTATGCCACGCCAAAGTGTCTTTTACTTTGATAAATCATATAATATTACGGATGAAGTTTTGAAAAAATTGGATGCTAGAGTTAAAAGCATCAAAATTAATGCAAAATGAGAATGCTTAATTATGGCAGATCCAAAATTTTTTGCGAATAAAGGCCCATTCACACTGCAACAACTTGCAGAAATTGGGCAGGCGTCTCTTGCAAAAGGAACTGATGGTGCGCTTCTTATTAAAGATGTGTCTTCGCTTGATAAAGCAGGGGAGGGACAGATTAGCTTTCTAACCAATCCAAAATATAAAGATCAATTGGTTGCATCGAAGGCGACAGCGTGTATTGTGCCAGAATCGGCAGCGGATATCGCACCTGAGGGAATGGCACTGCTTCTTGCGTCTAATCCACATAAGAGCTATGCGCTGATCGCACAGGCTTTTTATCCATTAAATGTGAAAGAGGTCGATGAAGAGGCGATTCATTCGACAGCGTCTA
>MDSV01151757.1_pt1 | contig 25322 bp, 35 predicted proteins | sample 810851 | NCBI WGS metagenome assembly MDSV01 (sample SAMN05326640, study PRJNA326480) | marine metagenome | isolation source: seawater | place: Atlantic Ocean: North East | collected 2012
GAAATTGCATCAAACAACTTAGAAGAGTCCTCTCTTAGCGGAAGAGGCAAAAACACTTGGGTAGATGAAACTGGTCAAGATGTATTAGACTCTAATATACCAATTGAAGAGCCAAAACCAAATAAATATAGAGGACGAGTAAGAAACAAATGTCCTAATCCTATTTATATGATGGTTCATTTAAAAGAAAAAATGTCAGTTGTAAAAACAAGAATACCTAGAAAGCTTATAGGTGCAGATTGGGTAGATAAAATGGTAACTGTTGAAGAAATTGAAGAAAACGAATTATATGAACTAGTTGTCCCAAAAATAAATTGATGCAAATGATAAAATATTAAGCAATGGAAACAGATAATCTTTCAGAATCTCTAACATATGTAAGCAAAACTCCGAATGTTGATCATTTGCGAAGGGCATATGAACAAACAATACTAGAACTTGAGCCTTATTTTGATCTATGTCGTGATTCATACGACAATAGGCGAAACTATTGGAGTGGTAAAAGCCGTGACCATCGTAAGCATGGTGCTGATGCATTTCCTTGGGAGGGAGCATCTGACATGGAGGCTCATGTTATTGATGAAAGAATAAATCGTCTTGTATCATTGCTTATGTCCTCAATGAGCAGGGCAAATGTACGAGCATTCCCAGTTGAAGTTAGTGACATTGCTCGTTCTACGCTAGTTTCTAGTTTCTTAAAATGGATGATATCTTCTGGGTATATTCCAAGATTTAATAAAGAAATAGAGCTAGGGGCTAACTATTTGCTAGAAAGAGGTTTATTAATTACTCATGTAGGTTGGCAAAGAGAAGATAGAAAATTTTTGCAAGAACTTACTTTAGAGCAAATTGCAAGCATTAGCCCAGATGTAATAAAATTAATTGCTTCTGAAGTAGCTGATGATAAAATTATTCAACTGCTAATGGCAGGTTTTGATAGTTTAACAAAATCAAAAGCTAAAAAAGCATTAGACGAACTAAGAAAAACTGGAAAAACTATTATTCCAGTAGTAAGGAGACAAGTAAATTGTCCTGATGTAAGAACACTAGCTCCTGATTTTGACTTTTTCTTTCCATCATATGTAACAGACCCACAAAGAGCACCTTATTGTTTTTGGAGGAACTATTACACCCCACAAGAGTTAGAGCAAAAAGTTATAACTGATGGTTGGGATGCTGACTTTGTATCATTAATGATAGAGAAATATAGGGGTATTGATATATACGACATAGAAAAACAACAAGAAGGTAATCGTAGCAATATGCTATCTGACTATGGCTATCAAGCAGATGATTTAATTGAACTTGTCTATGGCTATCAAAGATTAATTGATCCAGAAGATGGATCAGAAGGTATTTATTATACAGTATTTCATAAAGAATTTAGTGGCAATGAAGAAGCTCCAGCATTTGCAATATTTGAACTTTTAAATGGATATGAAGATTATCCAATTGTAGTTACAAAGTTATCTGAAGACTCAAAGCGTTTGTATGATACGACGACTACCCCAGACCTTCTTAGAGGTATACAAAATCAAGTAAAGATTGAGAGAGATTGTAGAGTAGATCGTAACAGTTTAGCTACATTGCCACCAATCATGCATCCAGTTGGCAATGCCCCAACTGACTATGGACCAGCTAGATACATTCCATATCGCAGAAAAGGAGAAATAGATTTTGGACCAACACCACCCTTACCTACTGGGTCAATAGAAGTTGAAAAAACATTACAAGATCAAGCTGATAGGCTTATGGGGCTTGATGCTGATCCTATCAGCCAACTTAAAAAACAATTTTTAGTAAATAAATTTTTAGAACACAATGCTGATGTAATTAAGCTTGCGTATCGTTGTTATCAGCGTTTTGGACCAGACAGTACATTCTTTAGAGTTACTGGTTCTCCTGATCCTCAAGTGTTTAATAAGGGTAATCCAGATGAAAATTTTGATATAATGATATCATACGATATTCTGAATACTGACCCCAAGACACAAGAAGCAAAGTTACAACAAATTACTGCACTTACTCAATTAGATAGAAGCGGAAGAATAAATATTGATAATTTGTTAACAGTAATAGCAAATTCAGTTGATCCAGTATTAGCTGATGCAGTTTTACAACCAGCAGAATCCGCACAACAACAAATTGTTAAACAAGTAACAGATGATCTATCTAAAATATATGCAGGTATTGAAATGCCAGCTAGACCAAATGGTGCTCAAATAGCTATTGGGATCATCCAACAATATGGTCAACAACCAGATGTACTACAAAGAATACAACAAGATGAATCATTTAAGGCAAGATTAGAAAAATATGCTAGTCAGTACACCTTCCAAATGCAACAAATGCAAAATGCTGAAATTGGTAGAGTAGGAACTGCTCCTGCACAAATGGGACAAGTAAATACCCAAGGAATGAAATGATAGATTTACCAATGGCAGTAAACTCTATAGGTATTTTTGGATCAGAACCACCACCTGCAGAAAAAAAAACATACGCACAAATATTTATTGATGATTATATTGCTCCTGATGAAGGTAAAGAACCACATCAAAGCATAGAAGATTATACTGTTACTGGTTCTTATGGAATGAAAAAAGAAGCCAGAAAGCGTTATCCAAATCTAAATGATTATGAGGCGGCAGTTGCTTTTACAAATGATAATATAAAAGAGATAAAATCAAAAATTGGTGTTGAGCAATGGGAGTCATTGCCACAAAAAAGTAAATTTATGGTTTCTAATTTATATTATAATACTGGCAGTTTATTTAATAATTTTAAAAAAGATTTAAGAAACGGAAATGTTATGGGTGCGGCAAAAAATAGCCTTGACGTTGTTTCATCCATGAACAAAGATACAGGTAAAGTTGGAGTCTTAAATGGACTTATTAACAGAAGGGCTAGAAATTATAATTTAGCCGCTAGTGACTTTGATTCACCAAAAATAAAAAATTATAAAATTATAAAAAAAGCTAGTAATAAAACTCAAATAATATATAATTTAGAGAATGATAAAACTATACCAATTACAGTTAATAAACCCCTTAGCGAATTGTCTGCAGGTGAGGGTGTTTATGATGTAAGAAACTATTAATATGACATTACAAGAAGCTATAGAAGCGTTAAGTCATCATGAAAGTTTTGGAGTATTTATCCAAACAATATTGGATTTGAGAGAAGAAGCCATAGAATCTCTTCACGATGCTAGTTCAGACAATATTCAACAAATAAGTGGTAGAATATTGACATATGATCAAATACTACAAATGTCCGACTGGAGAACTTTACAAAAAAGATTTGGTAGTAAATTAAATTAAATTTGGGGTATATGATATAATATACTCATCGCAATCGCTTGGCGTAAATAAGTGGATAATTATGACAGATGAAATCAAAAGTGCGGTCGCTCAAGCACTTCAAGAAAACCAGAGTGGAAATAATATATCTTCTCAAGCTTATGCAAACAGAAGAATGAAACAACTTCAACCAGAACCTCAAGCGGAAAAATCGCCTGAAGTTAAGGAAGAGGTTATTGAAACAGTAGAAGAAGAAGCCTCAATAGAACCAACTGAGCAACCAAAGATTCCAGAATCTGAGGAGCAACCAGAAGAAGTTGAGGTTACTGAAAATACTGACGAAGTTCTTTCACAGTACAACTTAGACGAAATGTCTGAGCAGGATTTAAAAGAACTTGCTGAAAAGCTTGGTTCTAGGGCAGTTGCTCGCTTTGGAGAATTGACTGCAAAGCGTAAACAAGCCGAAGAACAACTAGCTCAATTACAACAATCAATACAAAAAAATAATCAATTATCTGTTAAGGAGGAAGTAAAAAATAATCCTTATAATAATTTAAATACTATTGAAGAGCTACAGACTAAAGCTAAAGAAGTTAATGACATAATTGAATGGGCTGAAGACACATTATTTAATTCTGATGGGTATGGTCCAAACGATATTGTAACTGAAGTAGAGGGCAAAGATATTACAAAAGCAGAAGTAAGAAATGCTTTAGTAAATGCCAGAAAGGGTAAAAATAAATATTTACCTGATCAGTTAAATAAAATTAACCAAATAGCCGAATCAAAACAAGCAAGGCAAGCATTCCAAAATAAGGCTACAGAAGAATTATCTTGGCTTACTGGTGAAGATAATGATGTTAGACAAAGGTATGAAGCAATGGTAAATGATCATCGTTTTGTAGCTTTAGAAAAACAAGTATCACCAGATGTATCTGCACAACTTCCATATTTATTGGCTCATGCCGCTAATAGTATGTATGGTAGAAGAGAGATAAAAGACAATTCAACTGGAGTTAAATTAAATCCACCATCAGTAGGTGCTAATTCTGCACCATCGTCTAATCGTGCTAAAAAAGGAGCTAAGGCTTTGGCTGACCTGAGCAGTCGTTTCAAAGAATCAGGAGATAAAAATGATTTCATCAAACTTCGCACACTACAACTCACAAAATAATAAAGTCTAAAAATGGCTATTTCCGATACATTCAATCCAGCGTTACAACCAGTAACGACTCAAGGACCTAGTGTTTCTAATCGTGAGGATTTGACAGATGTCTTAACTATCCTTGCCCCAGAAGAAACACCAGCCCTTTCGTCCGCAAACCGACAAGCCGCAAATGCGACTTTCGTTGAGTGGACTGTTGATTCCCTAGCTTCACCAGTTACCGCTGGCGTAAATGAAGGAGCAGATATTACTACATTCACCGATCAGTTCGCAAGTCGTGCTCGTCTTGGTAACTACATTCAAAAGTTCCGCAGGGACTTCATGGTTTCCGATCTTCAAGAAGCCGTTGATTCTGTAGGACCAGCTAAAGTTGCTCAAGCAGAAGCTAAAGCAATTCGTGAGCTAAAACGTGACGTAGAAGCAACTATTCTTTCTGACAATGATCGTCAGGCAGAAACAGGTGCATTACCATATAAGATGAGGGGACTTGGCAAGTTCTTGGATGGAGCTAATGCTGACATCCCTGCTGAGTACGAAACTCCTGCTTCTTCAATAAGTGCTCAAGGCTCTTCAATTACTGAAGATGAGTTTAATACACTTATTCGTTCTATCTATCGTGCAAATGGTGAAGCCAACAATCTAGTTCTTGTTGCTGATACAAGCCTACGCAAGCAAATCGCTGATTATGCTCGCTTTGGTGCTACATATGCCGCAAATGGTGCAGGAACAGAGTCCATCCGTTCCGTGAACTTTGATGGCAATAGCTCTACTATTAAGCTATCCGTTGAAGTCTACCAATCTGATTTTGGTATTGTTTCTATCATTAACATGAACCCAGAAACTAATCCAGAAACAGTTACAGGTGCTAGCACTAATCATGACAGAGGTTATATGATTAACCCTGACTATTATGGTATTCATGAACTAATACCTATGGGTGCGAGCCGTCTACCTAACATGGGTGGTGGCGAGCGTGGTTTCGTTGACTGTGCATTAACACTTGGTGTTTATGCTCCAGCCGCACATGGTGTAATCAAGTAATAGAATAGGAGAAAAATATTATGGCTATTCAACTTAGTAAAGTTTCTAATATAGAAACACTCGCCCTTGGATTTAACTACGAAGGCAGTATTGACATCGCAAATGATGTTCCTACTGGTGGATTGGTTGACATTCAATTTAACTCAGCAGAACTTGCAGGAACAGTAGGAAAAGTAGCTTTGGTCGTAGACCAGCACGTTCCTGCTGATAATAGTGGTTCAACTGATTACACAAGCTATAAAGTACAAGTTGGCGATACTGCAGACCCAAATGGTCAAATCGCTGATGTAGAGCTTTGCCCTGCTGGTACTGAAGCGGCACTAAATACAATCTTCACTAGTACTGGTGATGATGCATTTGGTACTCTTGTTAGCGATGTAGGTGCAACATTTGTTTCATTAAATGAAACTGATGAAGCACTAGCTACCGCTGGTAAAGTTTCATTATTCTTTGAATATTATCCCACCGCAGGTGATAATTTCTCTGGATAATTAACATTATTGCTTATATTATGGGGTGGTTGGGCTGATCTCAGCCACCCCTTTTTATATGAATATATTACACTTCAAAGAGCAGTCTCCAGACGAAGGAGCAGTAAATAAGGCTAAAGCTGAATATATAAACAAAGCGATAGCTATTGAAGCTCATACAGAAAAACATAGAGAAGATATAGCTCGTAAAGAAGCTAGACAAAATGTTGGCAAAACTCACCCAACCTTGGGTAAGTGCGTAGCTAATATTCCTGCTAGAGATTACTTTAGACTAGTCGCAAAATACGGAAAAGATACTGTTCTATCCCCAGAATTTTTGCGTTACTTTAATAAAAAACATAAAGACCTCTCACCAAATAAGATATGATCTTAAGAAAAAATAATGAATTATTTGAACTCATTAAAGGTTTATCTGGTGTAAATCAATTTACTCCAAGTGAACAGGCTCACTTGGTTAGTTTTACTAATCGTAGATTAGTTGCCGCATATAATCAAAGCCAAGTTTGGTCTAGGTATGTTGTTGTAGGAGAAGAAAGAAAAATATCTTCATTTACAGTTTCAGGAATTACTGATGTTGATGCTTATAATGCTACATATTATAAATATGGAGAGTTAACTCAATCAGCGGCAGATGGTTCAGGGGACTTTACTAGTGATTTTTTTGTTCCGATAAACCAAATTGATTCTACAAATAATCAAACAATCATAGCTTTTTATAAAAACAATTCTAAAAGATGGGTTTGGGGAACATTAACTGGTGCTCCTCCATATGAAAAATCAACAGAAGGTGTTGTAGATATTGGAACTGCTAATACAACCTTTGCTACTCAACAAGAAAATAAAGATGTAGCATCTCCAGTTAATGTAATTGATTGGGGTAATGTTCAGATATTAAGTGGATATTTAGTTGTTCAAGCATCAAATATTATTCCTTACGCATCAACGCATGAAGTTCTTAATTCATCAACAACTAGAGTTCCGCAAACTCAAATTAATGAATTTATTCGTATACATAGAAATCAATCATTTCTGAATGATTCAACGACTGAGTATGACTTTTATGTAGACTCAAATGGTGCAAACATTCTTAATAGTTCAGCAATTAATGGAGAAGTTTTTGTTACTTACAAAAAAAATATAATAGATATATCAACTGGAAAAGTTATAGATACTTTAGATGTAGATAATTCATTGGGTATAGCACAAATACCAAACGAATTTTTCTCTTATACCGCCCATTCGGTTTATGCTGATTTTTTAAGACTAGATGGTCAAACTGACAAAGCATTTGCAGAAGAATCACAAGCTGACAATATATTAGCACTTGAGCTTGAGCAAATTGATATAATAAATAACAGAAACTCTTTAAATCATAAGTTTTCTACTTATGTAAATACTTCATCTCGTTAAATAAAAAAAATAAAAATTATGAATAGTTCAAGAAATAATACATTGGAGTTTTCTTCCGCTGGGTCAATAATTGTTGATGGAACAGGCGTAGGCGATTTTGGTGCTATACAAGTTTTAAAGGACGCACAAATTACTGCCGTAGTTACAAAAACTAGAGGGCAAGGAATTGTCGAAAACCCTACAAAACTTCACACTACATTTACCGCTGGAACAATTATCTATGGAAGCTTTACATCAGTAACTATAACTAGTGGTTTAGTTGCATTGCACAAGCTGACAAATGCTTAATTCAAGATTAGCACTAAGACTTGGTTCTAATAAACCTTCAAGGTCTGGTAGTAATGTTTTAGCTTTAGCAGAAGGAGCTTCTGCTTGGGGTGTTAGAGCCATGAATGGTGGTAACCCTAGAGTAATGCGAGTTCAAAGAAGTAATCATGGAGGTCAAGGTGCAGTAAAAGACTTTCACGCTTCGGAGGTAGAAAATGGTTCATTGTTATCTTGGGTAACTGAATTTAGCTCAACTGGAGATGGATTTGTTAATGCTTTATATGATCAAAGTGACAGGGGATTTCATTGGTTTAAAGATCAAGATTTTAATGCTCCTAAAATCGTAATTAATGGTGCTTTATCTTTAGATAGCGAAAACAAATTAGCTATAAATGGGAATGGAGCAAAGTTAAGACTTGGTGCAGATAATAGTACTGTAAATACAAACTTTTTTTCTAGTGATGGAACTTGGTCATTATTTCTTGTAACTGACTTTCCAAATTACTCTGGTGCTACAAATGCTAATGTTCAGATTGTTCACCTTGAATCAATAGCCAATGGTGGTGCAAATTCTCCTAGAAAGCCAGTAATTGCCTGTAATAGAGCAAATAATGAACTAGCAGTTGCTCAACCAACTCAAACTATTGGTAGCAATACAACTGGTAATATTTATTTACCAACATATCCCCAAGAACAACTTTTTTCTAATTTTGGTAATCCTGCATTATCAACAAATAACAATGAAGGCTTTTTAGATGGGGTAGGCAGAGGTGCAACTGGTCATTCAACAACAAATGATGCAACTGCAGTAAATACTAGTACTTCTGCTCGTAGTATAGACAATATACTATTTCAACCTACAGAAACAAATGTAACAACTTTTTTATCTGCATTAATATACGCTCCATCTTATTTATTTGATAAAAAAGAAGCTATAGAAAGTTCTTTAGTAGATATATATAATATAACATTCGTATAATAAAATGGAAAGTGTAGTAAGAGGTGCAGTTGGATCAACAGGTTTTTTTGCTTGTATGGAATTACAAAGTGTAAATAGTGCAGTAAGTCTAATCGTTGGTATAGCTACTTTTGTATTTTTAGGAGTTTCTATTTACAAAATATTAAAAGAACTTAGAGAAAAATAATGCCTAATATAAATGATAATACTAGCATTACGATACCTCTACGAAATCTTTTAGCCCTTGTAGCAGGTACTGCTATTGCCGTAACAGGATATTTTCATGTTACGGAGCGTGTATCTATGTTAGAGCATGAGCAAGTTATGTTATCCCGTGATGTTGAGTCCAATAGTAACTGGATTGTAAATTGGGAAAAAGATGGATTGTTACCTGCTGATATTATACAAAATAACCAAATAGAATTTTTGCAGGAAAGAGTTAAAAAATTAGAGCAAGAGATAGAAAAAAATGACTACTGAACTTTTAGCTATGCTTGGTGGGGGTGCATCTGGCTTTATATTTAAGTTGATTGGTACGATGGTTACTGCTCAACAAAATAATGTTACCAATCTTATTAAGAAACAAAAATCTTCTGATGAAAGTGCTGATGCGGCATCTAAACGAACAGGAGATGGTGGAGCTTGGGTACGAAGAGTAATAGTTGTAACAGTCCTATTTGGTGTAATTGTAGCTCCTTTTATTCTGGCTCATAGTAATGAAGGCGTAACAGTAGCTAATGAATATAATAAATTTTTTGGTTTTTTTAAGGGAACAACTTATGAAACCTTGCATGGATATGTTATACTACCAGAGGTACGCCAAACAGTTTTAGCTATTGTTGGATTCTACTTTGGATCATCAACTATTAAATGAATGAAATCTTGCAAGTTATATCAGCCCTTGTTCCAGTTCTAATCGCCATTATCACATTAATTATCGTATTAGCCAGAATGCACTATAATATTGAATCTCTAGCAGAAAAAGTAAAAGTTCTGTTTGATTTTCATAATAAAAGAAAAAAATAAAAATGAAATGTTTTATCTGTAAAACTAAAGACAAGTTTATTTGTAAAATAAAATCTGTCGTATCAAAGCTTGTAGCTTGGATTAAATCAATAGCCAAGTAAACAAGGAGATAATAAAATGCCAGAATATAAAAGTGATCCAATAATCTTCAATTTTCTTCCTGCTGGTAAAGCAGTAAAGGTTGCAGGTAAGGGTATAACTAAAATATCTGAAAAAATTGCTAAAAGAAAGCCAACCAATACAAAGAGAGAAGTAGATATAGAAAAACTTTTAACAGATGCAGTCAAAGGTCCAGATAAAAGAACTCCAGCCCAAAAAAGAGCCGCTGAAGCTTATTTCAAATCAACATTTCGAGAACCCTAATAATAATAACTAACCAAGGATAAAATATGCCGTACGGAAAAGGTACATATGGAAGTAAAGTAGGTCGCCCACCTAAGAAAAAAGCAGTAAAAAAAATGGCTAAAAAGAAAAAGTAATGCCATTTAGTAAATACAGTCCAAAGCAAAAGAAGTTAGCTAGGGTTGCACCACCCAGAAATAAAATTACTGGGGCTGACTTTAAAAAACTAAGAAGTAGAAATGCATCGAAAAATACTAACAGTCGCAAGAAAGCTTGAACAAGCTTCTAAAGCTCATGCAGGTCAAGCCAAGGTACTTAAATCACTTGTAAAAAATGGCAAAAAAAGCAAAAAGCGGAGGTAAAATATGCCCAGAAGGTAAGGCTTGGGCGAGACGGACATTTGATACATATCCGTCCGCTTATGCTAATATGGCGGCATCTAAGTATTGCAAGAATCCTAACTATGCTAAAAAGGCAAAGGGCGGTAAACGCAAGGGTAGATAATGGGACAACTAAAACAATGGCGAGAGCAAAACTGGGTTAGAATTGGAACAGACGGAAGCATTAAAGGAGCTTGCGGAACGTCGAAGAATAAGAAAAACCCTGACCGCTGTTTACCTAAAAAAAAGGCTCTTAGCTTATCGAAAGCAGAGAGAGCAAAAACTGCTCGCAAAAAGAAAAGAGAAGGAGCTAGGGGAAAAACATTTGTAGCAAATACTAAAAGAGCAAAAGTTAAAAGTTAAAAGTTAAAAGTTAAAAATTATGGAAAAAAAATCTAAAAAAAATAAAAAAATGGGTATGGGTGGAGCTTTAAAAGAATTCGGCATTGGGGGTTTGGGAGGCTTAATCTCTGAGGCATTCGGCAGAAAATCAATTCCAATGGGAGGCTTAATTTCAGTACTAAGAGATGAACTTGGAGCACAATATTCAGAAAAAGAGTCTGAAAAATTATTAGAATCTCCAAATAAGTTAAAAAAACTTCAGGAAAGAACCCAAAGAAAGTTTCCCAACCGAAGAAGTATTGACTAACAAGTGAGGAAAGAACACAAAAGTAAAAAAGGTGGTCTTACTGCGGCTGGTCGTGCTTATTTTAAACGTAAGCAAGGTTCTAATTTAAAACCACCAGTTACAGAAAAAAATCCAAAGGGTAAACGAGCCGCCCGTAAAAAATCCTTTTGTGCTCGTATGTCAGGAGTCAAAGGTCCAATGAAGGACAAGAAAGGTAGACCTACTAGAAAAGCTTTAGCCTTAAAGAGGTGGAAATGTTAAATGAATCAATATTCAACATATGGTCGTTTAGATAGTCGTGACTTACAAGGTAACGATATAGGCTTTGTTGGTTTCAATAATCGTCTTAGACCAGATCAACTTGAAGCTGGATTTGTTGAAATTTGTGAAAATGGTCGATTAGATAGAAATGGAGAGTGGACTCCAAGAAATGGTGTATTTAATCTTGTTGCTCCAGTAACAAATGATTCAGCGGCTTTAGCCGTTAATTTTGGTCTAAGAGACCCAGATTTTACTGGTGCTACTAAAGCATTAGGTACTGGTGATAATGCTGATTCGATCGTTATAACTGCAACTGGTCATAATTACCCAGTAGCCGATAATCCTATTATTTTAAATTTAACAGGTTTAAGTGATGTAGTTCCAGCTACTAGCGATGGTCTTAGACCAGTTACTATTATTGATAATAATACATTTAAATTAACTGATAAACAATATACAAATGCAGGTACTAATACAGTTACAATTACAAAGCCTACATTAACAGATTCATTAGATGTAAAGATAAGAGGTGGTGGAGTATTTAGTGACCCTAATTCAAACTCCAATGAAAGTTATATTATATTAGCATTAACTAGTAGTGCTAAAGCAGTAAAAATATCAGATGTCTCTGCTACTCCTATAGATATTGCATATCCATCAAATCAAAAAGTTAATGAAGATTGTCAGGTTCTACAGGCTTTTAATAAAGTATTTATTTTTAGAAAAGGACTAGTTGCGTTTGAAATTGATTTAGCTAAAAACAATATTGCAACTTCTTCTAATCTACAAATGAACTTAGTTGCTAATGGAGATTTTAGTCAACCTGAAACAATAACTGCTACTTCTTTTGCTATTGCTAACAATATTTGTACAATTGTTAGTAGCGATGATCATAAGCTTAAGGTTGGAAATACAATACTTTGTACAAATCAAGGTAGTAGTGAATTAATACAAAATTCTTTTAGACGAATATCAAATATTGATAGTTTTTCCGTTGAGCCACAAGAATATAGCATATCAACAATTAAAAGATCAACTGGATCATCAGGTATTGATAGTACATCTGCAACTAGATCAAGCACAACAGTTAGATTGCAGTTTGAAGGAGTTGATCTTATTGATAGATATGGAATAAATATTGGCGTATCTATTAATGTTAGTGGTCTTTCAGGAGGTGGGTCTGGTACTGTAAATGGTGATTTTGATGTTACTGGAATTGATACTACCTCAACTACTAATGATACATTAGAATATGAAGTTCCTTCTATGGATGCTGATATAAGTGGTACTGCAACAATGAAAATGGTAGTTAATAACTTTCAGTTTACAGTAGGTCAAGCAATACCAGATAGTCCAGTTTCAACTTCAAGTCCTCCAACTTTTATAAAAAGAGTTTTTTCTGATCTTGGATTTATTCATATGCCATGTCCTGAGTTTGCTGAATTACACAATCGCAGGTTAATTATGCCTTATCAATTTGATCAATCTGGAACTTCTGGTAATCCAGTAATTACTAGTAGAAAAGTATTTGATCAATTAATCGTTTCAGATATTATTGATACGGATACATACGATAGAATTTTTGCTTCAAAAAGATTTAGTGCTGGTACAAGTGATTTTACTGTTGGTTTAAAATCATTTACAGAAGATACAGTACTCGTTTTTAATAGAAATAGTGTTCATGCAATAAAAGGAGCAGGTGAACAAAAACCATTTGTTGAACTAATTAACGATGAAGTTGGATGCGTAGCAAGACAATCAATTGTTCAGGTAGCTAATAATGTATTTTTCCTATCTGATAATGGTGTATACTCTCTTGAGTTCTTTAATGAATACAATCTAAGAGGATCGCAAACTCCATTATCAGAGCCAATATCTAAAACTATAGATAGAATAAATAAAGATTTTATGGATAAGGCGGTTGCCGTATATTTTAATAACAGATATTATATCGCAGTACCTATTGATGGTTCTCGACATAATAATGCTTTATTAATATATAACTTTATAAATAAATCATGGGAGTCAGTTGATTTTGTAAATTCAACCGATTCAATTGGAAATCAATCATCAGATAGGATAAGCACAACATTTAGATATGATCGTTTGTTTGTTGCTGGAAGAGGAAGATTTAGAGGAGTTTATGTAGTTGACGAAAATGGTGGAATTACTATTATTGAGGGTAGTCAAGAAATATTTAATAGTGTAAATTTACAAGGAAAGGATTTAAGCATTACTAGAGTCGGTCAGGGAGTTGCAGATGAAACAAATGTTCAAGGTAAATTAAAAACCAGAATGCATACATTTGGTGATCTGGGTACTAAAAAATTTAGATCGTTTGGCATAAATGCAGAAAGTGGACCTGACGCTGAATCGGACTTTTCAATCAAAATACAGACAGAAAACATTGATATAGAACTAGATGAGAGTTCTGCAAATTTAGGATTTGCAAGCAATTATTTAGGAAAACTTATTCCTGTAGCCGAAGATGTTTCCTTTAGTGGTAGAATAGGTAATATGCGAGCTTATGGTGCTCAATTACAAATAGAAAATGTTGTTGGAAAACCCAAAATAAAAACAATTAAAACTATCGCATCAAAATCATATAAAACACCAAACCCAGCAGAATAATGGCAATTTTAAAATTAGATACATCAGATCAATTTGTAAATAATGAATCTGTAACTTCAGGAGAACTAAACAACTTAACATTAAATGCTAAGTTTGTAACAGGGGCTTCAGGAGCTACTGATAATGCTAGGTGTGAAATAGATGATCAGGGTAGAATTACTGTTGCACCAAATGGAATAAGAAAAGAAGAAGTTGATTTTATTAATGCAACTACTGGTGCTTTTACACTTGCAGGATCAACACCTAAAATTGTATTTGATGATACTGCTAATACTAGTGGTAATAATCCTGTAATTAATGCTGATAACCCACAAGGAAGTTTACTAATAGCAACTAATAATGCTGATGCTCTTGTTACTATCAAGGCGGCTAATAGCAGTAATACTCAAATAGAAAGATTATCTTGTGGTGAAGGTGTAGCAAAAAATGAAAACAACGAAAGTAGAGCTGGTGTAAAAGTAACTGGATTTCTTCATGCTACACAAGCCATAACTTCTAATGGAGATATAGTTGCTGAAGTTGATTCTGATGAAAGATTAAAAGATAACATTGAGCCAATCAAAGATGCATTAGGAAAACTACAAACCCTTAGTGGTAATACCTTTACATGGAATGATAAATCAGAAAAAGTTGGTATATCTGATATAGGTGTTATTGCTCAAGAAGTTGAGAAGGTAATTCCTATGGCGGTAAGACCAAAGGATAGCGGATATTTAAGAGTTCAATATTCTAAAATCATACCCTTATTGGTTCAATCAATTAAAGAACTTTCTGAAAAAGTAGAAAAGCTTGAGTCAATGGCACACACGCATGGTATAAAGTAATATGTCTGGAAATACTTTACAGACAAGTGGCAAAATTAAAATGTCAGATATTGTTTCTGTTTTTGGTGGAGCAAAGCCACACAAACTAAAAGAATATTATAGAGATGGTGATCCCATTCCTAATATAGGAATTAATCAAACTATTCCTACTAATGGAACTATAAAATATAGTGATTTTTATGGTTCAGGATTACAAACAGTAGAAGTCATTGAAAAGGGTCAAAAACACATTACAACTAGCAATCCATATGCTCTTGGAAGTTCTACTGGTTATAGTACTATTAATACTCTATCAGGCACATTAGGATCAGAAACTAAAATTATAATTACTTATGTTCATATAGGAACATCTAGTGATGCTAATACTACAAATCCAATTTGTAATGTTCTAGTAAATGGTCAAGCAAAAAGTGTATCAAAAATATTAGACGCTGGTGATAGTCTAAGAGCATCAAATCAAGGTGGTGCAGGTATTAGAGCACACAATACTACTGTTCAACTTATCTGTAATATAGGAAATACATCATCTTTTCAAATTAGATTAGCCCCAAGAAATCAATATGGTGGATTTTCAGCAGGTCGTTTCCTTCATTTGATTGCTCAAGTTGATGGTGCTTCATTTACTACCGCTACTCATAGTTTTGCAGGTAATAAAAATGGGGGAACTCAAAACAATCCAGATCAACCCTTGGGATTTACAATACAAACTGCAAACCCTTCATGTAGTGTAGTATCTGATGCTAAATATAGCACTTTTGGTCAAGCAGGAGGATCAATAACCAATGTATTTGCTAATGGAGTAGCACTTGCTGATAAAAATAAAATAGTAGATGCAACTGGTGACGGAGCTATAGGACTTGATCCATCTAGAACTGGTGAAACTGTTAATTATACTTTTAATACATCTGGTTCACGATCTGCTCACGTTGGAGGTAATTATCGCCTATAATCCATGAAACTTATTAATAATGTAAGAAATTTATTAGATAAAAAGGGAACACCAGAAAAAATTAAAAAAATAGCAGATTATTGCTTAAAAGATGAAGATAATGCTTGGACTAGAGATACAGTAGAACTCTTAATTTCTTATCATTTTGCTAAAAAAACTATAATAATCATATATAATGACAAACATGATATAATATGTGTATTCATGTGGTATAATTGTAATACTACAGATCAATGGGAGTTTATAAAAAACTGGGAAGAAGATAAGAAAGACGGAGATGCAATAATGTTAGGTTTTTTAAAAGCCAATAATATGAATACAGTTAAAGTAGCTTTATTAGAATTGATTAAATTAGAACCTAGCGTTTTGCACAAACAATTAACTTCAATTAGAAAAAAGGGCGGTTCGCCTAGGTTTATAAAATATAAAAATAATTTTTTAAAAAAAATACTTAAATTTTAAATACTATGGGTTTATTTGATAAAGGCACAACAGTTGAGGCACAAGAGCCAGTTGATGTAAAACAATCAATAATTGATTATGTACAGGGCGTAAATCAATCTCTTAATACAGTAATTAATGTTGAAAAAAGGGGTAGACCTGAGTTTCTTAAACTTGAGCTTGCTGATATAGAGGGCAGTATTTTTGGAGTAGATGGTCAAAGAGGCATTCTTGATATAACCAGAGATGCAGGTGAAGTAGTTGCCGAAGAAGAAATAAAACAAAAAGAAAGAGATTTAGAAACTCTTGATGAATTTGGAACTGGAGTTGCTGAAAGACTTAGGGGTTTAGCTGATCCTGATGCAGATAGATTGGCAAGAGCACAAGCTGATCAGGCAATGTCGCTTTATGAAACTGCTGAAAGAGGACCATCTCCAGAACAAATCCGTAACATTACACAAGGTGTATTGGGGGGTACGCAAGCATCTCAACTTGATGATCCTTCTACTTTGGCTAATCAATTTTTAGCTAGAGATCAATTTACTAGATTAAATAGAGAAGAAGCTCGCAAGGCAGGGGCAATGGCATTTAACCAAGCTCAGACGCTTGGAGGTGATCCTCTTAAATTCTTGTTTGGTGATCCATCTCAAGCTTTAAGATATGGTACAAGCACATATGGTCAAGGATTTCAACTAGCACAAACAGAACAAGGTCCACAATTAGTTAATATGGATACTGGTCTAAACTTAGCACTAGAACAAAGAGCACAAGATACAACTCTAGCAGGTATACAGGCACAAAATGAAGCACAAGGTGCGGCAGGAATAATGGGTCTTGCTGGAAACGTATTAGGTGCGGCAGGAATGGCGGCAGGTGGTGGTACAGGTGCTAGCATTTTAACTGGTTTGGGTCTTGGATGTTGGGTTGCCAGAGAAGTATATGGAGTAACCAATCCAGACTGGTTATTGTTTAGAAACTGGTTATTTAATTACTCACCTAGTTGGTTTAGAAAGATATACCTCAAGCATGGAGAAAAATTTGCTAAATTTATATCTAATAAGCCTATATTAAAAAATATTATTCGTTCTTGGATGAATACAAAACTTAAGTAAATATGGCAAGAATAGGAGATTCAGTAAACCCTGCACTAGGAAGACCAGATTATACTGGTTTTATCAATGCAGGTAAAATAAGAGCACAAGCACTTCAAAATCTTGGCGATACGATACAATCAACAGTTAAGCAATATACGCTTAACAAGAAGGAACTAGATCAAAATATAGCAAGAAATGAGGCTATAATAAATGCTAGACCAGACTTACTTGCTAAAATACCAGCAATTGATCCAAGTGAAGCTCCATCAGGAGTAGCAAAAGCTTTAATAGAACAAGAGAAGGGCAAGTTTACTCTTCAAAATACATCAGCAATAAGTTCATATTTAATGAACAGTATTGAGGCAGAAAATCTACAACTGCAACAACTTAAGTTAGCTTCAGAAATAAAAGGGGCTGAAAATGAAGGAAATGTGTTAAGAGTTACTCAAGAAACGGCAGACAGAGATTATGTTGATTATACACAAACTCCTGTAGTTGTAAATGATGCACAGGGTAATCCAATTCAATTAGTAGAAATAGGTCAAAAAAGAAAAAATACGCAAAGCGATGAATATACTGATATGTCCGAAGAGTCGTTTAAAGAGCTTGTTGATGAAACTGGAGTAAACTACAATCACACTAGACTTGTAGGTCCAGATGGAGTACCATTTATCCGTGTTAGAGACTCTGATGAACAACCAATGACTCCAACATTAGCTGGTAGAATTGAAAAAGCAAAAGCACTAGGCAAGGGAGAGGCTGAATCATTTATAAAAAGAAAAGATGATATATCAGAATGGTTTAGGTCAAAAAGACCAGAAGCCATATCGGACATAGAAAAATTTGATGAAATGGTTCTTGCCCTATCAACTGGTACGGCAAGAACAAGAACTTTTGTTGATATGTTACCAGCAGGTGATTCTGTAAGAGATTTTGCGAGAGGATTCTTTGACCCAGAAAGTCAAGATATAGTAGATAATCTTCGTTCTGTTGTTCAAAAACAACTAAAAGCAATTCTTGGTGGTGCTTTTTCTCAGGCTGAAGGAGAGCGATTAATTGCTAATGCATATAATCCTATGTTGCCATCAGATATGAATATAGCAAGAATTCAAAGAGCACAAAATGTTATGAAGCAAGTTCTAGCTCAAAGAGATTTAGAATATCAATCTATTGTTAAGGATAATAAACTACCTGACTTTGCAGATAGTGAAGCTTTATTAATAAGATTAAATAATGAAACTGAAGAAATGTTCGGTTCGATTCCAAAAATTGGTTTAATAAATCAACAAGCATCTGATAATGAAGAAATGTCTAAAAACTCAATATCATTATCTGTTGAAGAGAGTGAAATAAATTAAAATGGTTGTAAGAAAATTTCCGAATGGGCTTCAACTTAAATTTCCAAAAGAACCCACTCAAGAAGAAATTCGTCAAAAACTTGCCGATAGGACTGAGTTAGGTAGAGCAAATTTAGCAAAAGGACCTAAAGTAGAATATACTCAAGCTCCTGCAATGTTTCCTTCAGGATTGCCGACCTATGGGGGTGCTTATCAAGCTCCTCTTGTTAAGGTAGCTAAAGAAGAAACTCCTGAAAAATTTTATACAAGAGAAGTTTCTAGATATTTAAATATTCCTAAATCGGACTTTTCTTATAAAGGTGGATTAAAAGGCACTTTAAGGTCAAAAGTAGCTACCCTACAAACATTATCTGCTAAAGCATATCTTGTAGCTAGGGAATATGGTAAAGAAAATGTTAGACCAGTTAATATACAAGGAGAGCAAACATTACTATTTAAGGATGTAAAAGGTGATAATAAGTGGAAGCTTATTGATTCGGATACTTTTGAACTTGCTGATGTTACAAGTGATTTTGCTGGAGGAGCACTTCCAATTACTAGTGGTATTGTTATGGGGATGCTTGCTAGTGTTTTTAAGTCTCCTTTTGTGGGCGTTCCTGTGGGAGTAGGTACTGAGTTTGCGGTTGGTCTTGCACAAGATAGAATAGCTAGAGAATTATTAGATATTCCAGAAGACATTGGGGAAGATTTTGTTGAAGCATTGCAAAGAAGAAGCTATGAAGCTTTAATTAATGCAGGAGTAGAAGGTATTACGTTGGGTGGAGGACGAGTACTTAGACCTGTTTTTATTGGAAAAAAAACTGCAAGTCTTGCTGAAAAAGAATTAGCTGAAACTGCTATATTACTTAATCCTAATGCAACTATTCCTAGGGCTTTGGATGTAGATGGTGGAGTTCAAGCTATTAGAGAAGTAGCAAGTAAATTCCCTGATTCTGCCGCAGGTAACTTCTTAAGAGATATAAGAGAAAGAATTGCTACATCAGTAAAAGATCAAATGGGTTTATCTGATATTGATCCTGCTTTTCTAGATAAGCTATTAGAGCGTTCATTAATTAATATGTCTACCCAAGTCGGTGCAGACAAAAAGGTTTTAACAGAGGCATTAGAGGTACTTGGTCGAGAAAAAGCTGGTTTAAGCGTAAAAGCGGCTAATGAGGCAAGTGCAATTGCAAATAGAGAAGCAAGAGAAGTATTTGAGAATTTGTTAAATAAAACAATTAATTCATCAAGAGTTTTAACTAATGACGTTTTAATAGAGCCACAAGGTCAAACATTTAGAAACTTTATCATTAGAAGTGGAGTAATAAATGATGCTAAAATTCATAATCTTTACGAACAAGGATATGATGCATTGCAAGGAGTTGATATATCATCTTCTAAAATACAAAGTATTTTTAATAGAGTAAAAAATCAAGCTATTCTAAGTGAAGACGATCAAGTTATTCGAGTATTATCACCTTCAGGTTTAACGACTGCAGGAAGGGCGGCAAACTCCTTGGATACCATTGTATCTGATGGAATTACATTCAGACAACTTGATTCTTTAATAAGGGACTTTAACGCTAAAGCAGGTTTTGGATCAGCAAATAGAACACCCAGTCAAATATCTTATGGTAATATGGCTAAAGAGCTAGGGGGAATAAAACAAACAGTACTAAATAGAGCGACTACACCCAAAGAAGGTAAGCGATTACTTAAACAAGCTGAAGATGCATTTAGGCAGAACTCAACACTATATAGAGAAAATAATATACGAGCCGCTACTAAACTAGTTGGCGGTGAGTCCCTCAAGGATGCAAGAAATTATGCAATTAAAGCATTACGAGAGGGTGGAGAACTAGGAGAAGAGTTTAACAGATTGCTACCATCTTCAAGATCAGGAATAGAAACACTTGATCTTGCACTTCAATCGCCCACAACAATAAAAGATTTTCTTAGACTTGTTGGCAGAGAAAATTTAGTAGAGGCAAGAAATATACTTAGAAACGCTTTCTTATCAAAAAAGGGTATCATTGCAAGCGATACAATGAACGTAAACGCATTTGCGATGAGCAAAGCAGATGAAAGTATTATATCAACTCTTTGGTCAACTTCAAAAGATAAAGATATATTTAATGCCAAGATACAGGCATTTAGAAGAATAGCCAGAATTGTAGAGGGCAAGGAGGAGTATATTACTGGATTAACTAGAAAACGTGCAGATGAAATACTTAAATCAGATAGCGTTCCTACAATAAAAAGGTTAGAGGAGATTGGTGTAGAAGAAGCAAGAATTAAGGCTGAACAAGTTGAGTTAGCCAAAGACAAATTTGTAAAGATGATAGCCAATGGAGATGTTCCATTTTTAACAACAAAAGGAGTAAAATCTATTGCAGTAGTAGAGGATTTTGCAGATAACATATTAAAGTCATCAAATGCAGATTTCTTATCTATATTGGCAAGGGCAAGAGATGCAGGGGCTGATGGAGAAAAAGTTTTGATTCAATCAATTCTTCAATCCATTATGAAAAGAGCAGGATCAAAAAGTGCCGTAGCAAAAATGGGTTCGGATATGCAGTTCTTGTGGAATCCAGAGATGTTATCCACAGATTTAATTACCTATAAGGGCAAACTAATTAAGTTACTTGGACAAGAGGGCTACGATAATATAACACGATTAAATGATAGTTTTGTTCATGCATCTACATTGCCCAAAGAAAAGATTGCTGAAGCAAAGATAAGATTAGCAGGTTCAAGAAGGGGTGCTACTATTTTTGCGGGTGGGATACAGGATTCTGTCAAAATTAGACTAAATCAATTAATACTGTACAACCAACTAAAGAATCCAATAAAAGTTAAAACAATGATGCAACCAGAGAGTTACGACAAATTAAATAACTTTCTGTTTGGTGGATTATTTGTTGGTGGCAGATTCCCAGATATGTTGTTTCAAGCTGACGCTGACCCACAATTCAATGCTTGGATTAATAACCATTATGCAAATATAATCTATAACGCTAGTTTGAATGATACGAAACCAAAGGAAGAACCAAAATTACCTCAAGAAAATATTGAGTTGCTACTGAGAATGTCCGAAGGCGTAATGCCATCGACACCCCCTGCTCAAGAAAACAAAAACCCTACCCCCTAAAGGGTAGGGCTAACAAGGGATCAAACGGAGAGTAAGAAACAACTCTCTGCTACGGATTACTCCTATAGCTTACCTTGTTAAATTTACAGTAGTAATTCTATTTTATTTGTCAATAGGGGAGTACCCCCTTTTTTTCAAATTATTCAAATCTTCCAACACAATGATAAAATTTGAAGAGGCAACCAATATCTCTTTCGCCCTCTCTGTTCTTGGCAATCTTATAGATAAGCTGAGTGTAGTCACCCCTGCTATCTCGCATCTTAGATGATTCGTAATCGCCCTTTGATGGGTACATAAGAACAACGACATCAGCGTCATTCTCAATGTCCCCAGAATCCTTTAGATCGTAGAGGGTAAGACCACTATCCCTTCTAGCCCCTTCTCTGTTCACTTGGGCTAATAAAACAATCCCAACATCAAGCTCAAGGGCTATTTGTTTTACCCTATGAGATATGTTGGATATTCCCTCTGTCTTGCTCATCTTCTTTGAGTCAAATGGGATCAGTTGTAAATAATCTATAATCAGCAACTTCACCCCAAAATTCTTGACCATCTTCCTAGCTTGCGATGCTAGATCATCAGCACTCTTAACATGATGAGATGTGAAGATAGGCATATCCGACAATCTGTTTGCAAACTGTTTGAATTTTGTAGCCCTATCAAGTCCATCTGGGGTTGTGTCGATTGTGTTGTAGTTAATACCAGATAAGGTCTGCGACATCCTCTTAGCTAGTTGTTTTTGGGGCATTTCCAATGAAAAGATACCTACACCCTTCTTTTGTTTGTAAGAGGCACTAAGGGCTATATTAAGGGCTAATGCGGACTTTCCGCAGGACGTAGGTGCGGCTATGGTAACGACTTCTCCTTTGGCTATGCCACCGCTTCCTAGCATGGTGTCTAGTCTACCTATGTGAGTCTTTATAACATCCAATATATCCGTACCATTTAATGTCGCATCTATATCATTTTTTATTTGTTCTGATGCTGAAGCTAGGCATAACTCCTCTGAATTGTATTTGGATTTCTGCTCCAAGTCACTCTGCACTTGAAGGGATATATCGCTTGATTCAACTGATTCAGATTCAGCCCTCTCTCTGGCTAATCTACAAATCCTAATAATCTTTCTTAGGTTTGATTTTTCGGCAACAGTCTTTGCACAAAATAAAAAATCTAAGGGGGTCGTTACATTATCCAGAATGTACATAAGACCAGTTGCCCCACCAATCTCGTCTATTCCATGAACAGTCTTTAACTGCTCCATCATGGATGTTTCGTTTAAAGGTTTATCTTCAGAACAAATCGTCTGTATGCTCTGAAATAATATCTTGTGGGAATGAACATAAAAGTCATCTGCATCAATTATCTGATTTATTGAATCGTAATGAGTTGAGTCACCTGCATCTATGCAAGTTGCAATAACTTTTCTTTCTGCCTCTTCATTGTTTGGTATCTTTAGATCGTTTGTTCCTATCATCTTTAGTGTTGGTTTCTTTAATTTGTTTAAAAATCTGTTCAAGAGAAGTTAAGTAAATCTTAATCTCTGCCTTGCCCATAGCTTCTTTGGCTTTATCAAGGATGCTCAAAGCAACATCAATCATATCATTAACTTGTTTTTTCATATTTAGAAAAAAAGGACGTACCCATTTTACTGAGTACGCCCTTGTAACCCTATAGCCTAAAATGGTTCTGTATCGTTAACTGGAATACTTGGCTCGTTTGGTGCTGATGACAAGTTTGGTTGCTTGTCGTCTGGAGCATAGTTCAAAGCAATACTCAACATGGGTTGTCCATTCTTCGTTTGCTTCTTCCATCCGTTTATATAATACAGACCTGCTTTATCGACAGTAAGTTTGCCGTTGTAGTCTGGGTGGGTTTCCTTCTCTTTGCGGTCGTTAATGAACAGACCGCCACTATTTATGTATGTTGTTTCTGGCATAATTAAAAATCTATTTGAGATGATACTGGTCTAGACGAATCTTTACCATGTGTATTAGTAGCGTCTGGGTCTTTAGTATCGTCAATAGCAAAAAGACCATTTAACGCATATTTACGAGCGTAACTAGAAGCACTACCAGTTATTTGAGCATCGTCCATGCCCTTTTTATTTTCGGCTTCTCTGGCAAATCCACTTACACTAATTGAAAATTCACCTTCAGTATCAGCTAGGACTGCGTTTGCCTTTACATAGACTCTTGAGCCTACCTCAACCATTTCATCTGTAATAACTAAGGTACAACCCCATTCAGTAAGTAATGGTTTTACTGCAGTTAGTATATCTTCTGCGGAACGATAGCGATAGCCACCGAATTTGTTAGTCTGCCCTTTTGGGGCTTTCAATGAGGATGATATCCCCAGTAGTTTTGAGTGTATGTTTTTTGTTTCGTTATTCATATCTTATTTTAGTTAGTTTGCGAAAAAGCTTTGAGCGATCTTTAGAGTTACTGCATTTACTCAGTTCCTCTTCAGTCGCCCCTATGTCCACCAATCTGTCAACCTGCTCTTTGCTTGTCAACATATTTTTAAATCTTTTTGTTAATTGATTCAATCCAACGTAATGAAGTTGGTTTGTGTGTGAATGTTTCAGATAGAAAGAAATGCACTCTAGCGTAGAGGGAAGCTTTCTTTTCTTCCCCTTGCACATACCAAGATAAAAGTTCTCTATCTTGCCAATCAAGCTATTTGCTTGTCTGGATATAATGCCTCTAACAAAACCAGTCTGATGGTCATGATCAACCACCCAGTCACTAGTCCTTATGTTTAGTATAGGGCAAAGAGATGGTTTATTCTCCTCCCTATATTCTTTAATCTTTCTCTGAGATAGATAGGGCATCCGTAAGTAGTTGTTTTAATTTACGCTTCTCTTCGGACAAGCTCTTTCTTTGCTCATTGTATCGTTCAATCTTGTGAGAAAGAACCCTAGATTCTGTACGAATCATTTCTATCCTTGTTTGGATACGTTCTATGTCTGATGTTATATTATTACTCATTGTTTTTCTATTGATAAAATTTTACCAGTACCCCCTTTTTTAAAAATACACAAACCACTCTTCTCTGGTCTTTTTTTTAACATATGCTTCAAGGCATCTTTTTCGTCACGACCCCACTTTGAAATTGTGTTAACATAATCTTTTTTCATGTCATCTCTTGTATAAGTAATTTTAAATTGATCCATATAATAAACCAAGGATTATTCACCAAAACCAGACAGTTGCTTCATGCTTTCGTAAAAGTTTTTATATAACTTATTAAGCTTCATTCTGCTATCATGCCTTGCTTTGCTTCTGTTAACCGCCTCTCGTTTTATAGTGAGAGTTCTGCTGATCTCGTCCTCTGTCTTCATCAAGCACCTATACAAAAGATTGATGTATAAGTCCCTAGCCATGACTATTCCTTTTTTTCGGCAGTCCCCTTGAATCATTTTTAGGGGTACACCAGTTTCTTCTGATACGAGTTTTAGTATTCCGTAATTGTATGTTATCATTATTTAACTTTTGGTTTCATTCTTTTGTTCCAATAAATCCTACTGGCATCTTTTGCGTTCTGTATGCCCCACTTCATCTCTTCGTCTGTCCAAACCCTATGGTGATGCCCTTTTGTATCGCAATCAATAATTACAGACCTGCAAGA